>Ga0209212_1000138_pt1 | contig 146035 bp, 126 predicted proteins | sample RifGroC2_FD_183996 | JGI IMG/M metagenome (GOLD analysis project Ga0209212, IMG submission 183996) | Groundwater microbial communities from Rifle, Colorado, USA - Groundwater C2 (SPAdes) (version 2) | ecosystem: Environmental > Aquatic > Deep subsurface > Groundwater | place: Rifle, Colorado...
CCTTGATGGTGATCTTGCCGCCTTCCTTGGTGTACTGGATGGCGTTGGTGCAGAGGTTCTGCACCACCTGGCCCACGCGGGCGTCGTCGCCGGCCAGCGGCGGCAGGACGGGCGGGACCTCGAGGGTCATGTTGAGCTTGCGGGCGGCGGCGGCTATCTTGACGCGCTCGAAGACGTCGGTGATGACCCCCATGAGGTTGAGGTTGGCTATTTCCACGCGCAGCTTTCCGCTTTCCATGGCGGCCAGGTCCACCAGGTCGGAGATCAGGACGTTGAGCGTCTTGGCCGAGGTCTGGATATTGGCGGCGTAGCGCTGCTCGCCCGGCATCGCCTGCAGCTTCTTGCCGAGCACCTCGGAGTAGCCGAGGATGGCCGTAAGCGGGCTTTTTACGTCGTGCGCTACGGTCGCGAAAAATTTCTTCTGGAAGCCGTTGACCAGCTCCAGCTGGTTCTTCTGCTCCTGCGTCTCCTTGAGCAGGCGCGCGTTCTCGAGCAGCAGGAAGCGGCGCTCCAGGGCCTTCTCCACCGAGAAGATCAGGCGCGAGGGCTCCACCGAGCCGGTGGTCTCCTTGAGCAGCGCGTCGTCGAGGCCCAGCTCCACTACCTGGCTGACGCCTTTCAGCGCGGCCTTGAGCGGGTACTGGTCCACCATGAAGATGATGCGCAGGTCCGGGTCGCGCTCGCGCATCTTGGTGGCGAGCTCGGCGCCGGAATACTGGGAAGAGGCGGCGGAGGTGCCCAGCACCGCCAGGTGGAAGGCGCCCTTCTGGCACAGGCCGAGGGCATCGGCGCCGTCCATCGTGGACACTACCTCGTAGCCCGCGCCCATCAGGGCCTGGCTCAACAGCGTCACGGCCGGCTTGAAATTGTCGAGCAGCAGGATGCGCTCCACCTCGCGCTTCTTGAGGCGCAGCTCGGCGCCCTCGGAGTTCTCCACCAGAATGCCGGCTATGCGGCCGGCCTGGTCGCGCTGCAGCGCCACGGGGCAGCCGTCCTTGAGGAGCTGCATGGCCGTCTTCACCATTTCGGCGCCGGAGAGCAGGTAGCTGACGGCTTCCGGGGATTCGGAGCGGATGGCGGCGTCCAGGGCTTCGGCCTGCTTCTGCGTGCCGCCGAACTGGACCACCACGACGTTGACCGGCAGCGGGCCGGAGGGGGCGGCTTCTTCCTCGCTCCCGCCCAGCAGCGACCAGGACTTTTTGGTCTGCTTGGGCTGGGCGGCCAATACGCGCGCCTCGTTCTGGCCGCGGATGAAGCCGGGCAGGCCGGTGATGGTGTCAAGGGAGATGGGCTGCACGCCGGACTGCTGCAGGGCGTTCTGCACCGCGTTGGTGGAGAACAGCACCTGGTCCGCGAGGAGGATGACCATGCGGGCGGTGACGCGGACCTGGTCGGCGAAGCCCATGGGCAGCGGCCAGGTCAGGCGGCGCAGGGGCGAACTGAGGGTGGGCGCTATGCTGCCCACGGACTCGAGGGTGAAAAGATGGACCTTGGGAAATTGTTTGTGCAGCGCCAGGAAATCTTCGCGCTCTGCGGGGGGGACGCGGTTGAAGTCCACAACCAGCGCGGAGCAGTCGCCCTGGCCCAGGCGCATGGCCGCGTACCTGAGGGTCGGGACCACGACGAGCTCCATTCCCCTGCCGGACATGGAGGGGAGCATCTCGTCCAGCAGCTCCTTGCCGCTGGTGACCACCAGAACGCGACCCGTGGATTCGCTCATCGCCAATAATGATACAAAAAGTCCGGCGGCTTTGTGCGCGGTTCGGCGCGCCGCCACATCCCTCCCGCTTTTTATTATAATCCAGTAATGGAGACCCGTCCGCGTCCTGACGGCGCCAGCTTCCTGGCCCGCATCGCCCTGCCCAGCGCGCTGGCGGTGGCGCTTTTTATCGGCGCCACCTTCTTCTTCATCATTCCCTCGTTCGAGCGCAACATGATGGAGCGCAAGCGCGAGACCATCCGCGAGCTGAACAACTCCGTGTACAGCCTGCTCGAAAATTTCTATCGCGAAGAAAAGGCGGGGCGGCTGACGCGGGCCCAGGCCCAGCGCAAGGCCGCCGACAGCGTGCGCGCGCTGCGCTACGGCCCGGAGGCCAAGGATTATTTCTGGATCACCGACCTGGCGCCGCGCATGATAGTGCATCCGTACCGGCCCGACCTGGACGGCAAAGACCTGGCGGACTTCAAGGATTCCCACGGCAAGCGGCTGTTCGTGGAGTTCGCGGAAATCGGCCGGGTAAGCGGCTCCGGCTATTCCGACTATATGTGGCAGTGGAAGGACGACCCGGCCCGCAATGTGCCAAAGCTTTCCCATGTCCGCCTGTTCGAGTCGTGGGGCTGGGTCACCGGCACCGGTATCTACATAGAGGACGTGCGCGAGGAGATCGCCCGCCTCGAGGCAAACCTGATAAAGATCTCCCTGCTGATAGCCGCCATCATAGCGCTGATCCTGCTCTACGTGAACCAGCAGAGCCTGCGCATAGAGCGCTCGCGCCGCGCGGCCGAGGCGAGGCTGGCCGAGTCCGAGGAGAAGCACCGCAAGCTGGTGGAGGCCGCCACCGAGGGCATCATGATGGTGATAGGGGCCCGGCTGGTCTACGCCAACAAGACCCTGGCCGACATGCTGGGCCACGGCGTGGCCGAGCTGGAGAAGATGGATTTCCTGGCGCTGTTCCCGCCGTCGGCGGCCGCCAGCGTGGATTACCTGCGCGAACTGCTGGAGAGCGGCGGCGCCCCGCCGCAGGTGGAGTCGGCCATGCTGCGCAGCGACGGCGAGACCTTCAGGACCCTGCTGACGGCCTCGAAACTTAATTTCGGCGGCCGCGACGGCTTCATCCTCACCGTCAAGGATATAGACCGGCACAAACAGACGGAAGAGGAACTTTCCGAGAGCCGCGAGAAGTTCCGCCTGCTTACCGACACCATCAACCTCGGGGTGTTCAGGCTGGACCTGGCGGCCGGGCGCTTCACGGAGGCCAATCCCGCCGCGGCGCGCATCCTGGGCTACCCGGGCGTCAAAGAGCTGCTCTCCGCCGGCGCCGCGCCGCTGCGGCCTTTCGAAGGCGCCGGGCTGCTGCGCGAGGCCGCGGCCGGCCGGCCGGTGCGCGAGTCGCCCGCTTTCATCCGTCCGGGCCTGCCCTCGGAGCGCTCGCTGCTGGTTTCCCTGATCCCCCTGCCCGCCGACGGCGCGCCGGGCCAGTGCGACGGCCTGCTGGAAGATATCACCGCGCGCAAGCGCTCGGAGGCCGAGCGCGAGAAGCTGCTGGCCGACCTGCAGCTTTCGCTTGGCTCTCTCAGCCAGTCGGTGCGCGGCGTGGCCCGCAAGGCGGCCGCCTGCGCCATCACTACCACCGTCGGCAAGGCCGCGGAGCTGATGACGGCCGCCGGCAGCAGCTGCATCCTGGTGGAGGGCGGCGGCGAAGTGCTGGGCGTGGTGACGGACCACGACCTGCGCGCGCGGGTACTGGCCGGCAGCAGCACGGCGCAGGAGCCGGTGGCGCGCGTCATGAGCTCCCCGATCATCAGCGTGCCGGAGACGGCCCTGCTCTTCGAGGCGGTGCTGCTGATGCAGGAGAAGAATATCCGCCACCTGGCCGTGAAGGACGCGGCGGGAAAGATAAATTCCGTGATCGACGAGAAAGAGCTGCTGGCCCTGAAGTGGTATTCCCCGGCCATGCTGATGGGCGAATTCGCCGCGGCCGCCTCGGTGGAGGCCGTGGTCTCCGTGCGCGGGCGGCTGCCGCGCCTGGTAAAGACCCTTTCCGACAGCGGCGCCGACAGCGCCGGCATCACGCGGCTGGTCAGCTCCGCCGCCGACGCGGCGACGGCCCGGTTCGTGGACTTCGCGGTGAAGGAGCTGGGCGAGCCGCCGGCGCAGTTCGCGTTCCTCGCGCTGGGCAGCCAGGCCCGGCACGAGCAGACCCTCGCCACCGACCAGGACAACGCGCTGGTCTACGCCGACCCGCCCGCCGGCCAGGAGCGGGCCGCCGCGGAATATTTTCAGGCGCTCGCCGGCAAAGTCTGCGCCTGGCTGGCCGAGGCCGGCTACGCCTACTGCAAGGGCGCGGCCATGGCCAATAACCCCAAATGGTGCCGCCCGCTGTCGGCCTGGAAGGGCTATTTCACGGAGTGGGCCGGCGTCACCGACCCCCAGGCCCTGCTGGACGTCAACGTGTTCTTCGACTTCCGCTGCGTGGCCGGTGAGCGGGCGCTGGAGGACGAGCTGCGCGCCCACGTGCGCGCCGCGCTGAAGGACAAGCGCATCTTCTTCCTGAACCTCGCCCAGAACGCCCTGCTCTTCAAGGTGCCGCTCGGCTTCCGCGGCGGGGTGGCCGTGGAGGACGAGGGGGAGTTCCGCGGCACCTTCGACGCCAAGCAGCTGCTGCGCGTCTTCACCGATTTCGCCCGCATCTACGCGCTGCGCGGGGATATCCCCGCGCTGCCGACCGCCGGCCGCCTGGCCGCGCTGGCCGACGCGAACGTGCTGGACCAGGCCGAGAAGGAATCTTTCTCCCAGGCCTTCGAGACGCTGATGCGCCTGCGCCTGCGCCGCCAGGCCGCGCTGGCCGGCTCCGGCGGCCCCGCGGACAACCGCCTCAGGCCCTCCGGGCTGTCGCAGGCGGACCAGCTGGCGCTCAAGGAAACGGCGGCCGCCGCGGCCGAGGCTATGAATAAGCTGAAGTATTTGGTAAAATTTCTCATCGTTTAAAAAGTTACGTACGCGGACGCCCGGTTGCAGCGAGCGCCCGCTTTTTAATGAGGAGACCAAATGCTTCATGAACCCGCGGCCCAGTGCGGCCCCGACGCTTCGGCCGAGTACAAGCAGCGTATCGGCGTGTGGATGTTCCTGCTCTACGCGGCTATCTACGCCGCTTTCGTAGCCATCAACCTGCTCAAGCCCCTCTGGATGGAGAAGACCGTGCTCTTCGGCCTCAACCTGGCCGTGGTGTTCGGTTTCGGCCTGATCGTGTTCGCCCTCATCGAGGCGCTGATCTACAACCACATGTGCGGCACTCACGAAGCCGACAACAAGGGAGGCAAGTAACATGGCTATAGCTATTTTCCTCTCCTTCGTCGTCGCCGTGCTGGGCCTGTCGTTCTACTTCGCGGCCAAGACCAAATCGGCCAGCGGCTACTTCGCCGCCGGCGGCCAGATCCACTGGGGCGTCAACGGCATCGCCTTCGCGGGCGACTACCTGAGCGCCGCCTCGTTCCTCGGCATCTGCGGCATGATCGCTACCGCAGGCTACGACGGCTTCCTCTACTCCATCGGCTACCTGGCCGGCTGGATAGTGGCGCTGTTCGTGGTGGCCGAGCCGATGAAGCGCCTCGGCAAGTACACCTTCACTGACGCGCTGGACGCCAAGTTCAACTCGCGCGGCATCAAGCTGTTCGCGGCCATCAGCACCCTGGTGGTCTCCGTGTTCTACCTGATACCGCAGATGGTGGGCGCCGGCGTGCTCGTTGAGCCGCTGTTGGGCATCCCGCATTACGCGGGCGTCATCATGGTGGGCGCCATCGTCATCACGATAGTAGCGACCGCCGGCATGACCTCCACCACCTACGTGCAGTTCATCAAGGGCGCGATGCTCGTGGTGTTCTCTCTGATCGTGGTCGTGGCGGTGCTGGTGCGCGGCCTGAGCACGACCCCGGACCAGGGCGGCCGCGTGCCGTTCTACCAGTACAAGACCCTCGAGGCCTCCGAAGTGAAGGGCGCCCTCGTGGTGGCCGACACGGCCTACGCCGTGGCCGCCGCGGTGCCGGTCAAGGCCGAGACCTACGTGAAGCTGGTCAATAACGGCGTGGAGACCTGGTGGCTGCGCTCCGACAAGGACGGCAAGATCGCCCTGAAAGAGACCCAGTACGAGGTCAAGAAAGCCGACGGCAGCAAGCTGGTCAACGGCCTTCCCGCCTCCAAGGACAATGTCCTGCGCCAGAACGGCGGCCTGGAAGCCATAAAAGGCAAGACCGGCCCCGAGGCGGCCACCGGCAAGGTGGGTCCGTTCGAGTTCCTCTCCATCCTGAGCGACCCGGAGACCAAGATCAACACCTGGAAGATAGTGAAGCTCTCCGACGGCGAGGATAAAGTGACCGTCTACGCCCCCAGCGTGAAGCCCGGCAACAAGATGATGCGCCCCGGCCTGAAGTTCAAGGTGGAAGGCACGCCCATCCAGAAACTGGACTTCCTGTCGCTGATGCTCGCGCTGTTCCTGGGCACCGCCGCGCTGCCGCATATCCTCATCCGCTACTACACCGTGCCCAGCCCCGCCTGCGCGCGCAAGTCGACGATAGTGGCCATCGCCGCCATCGGCTTCTTCTACGTGCTGACCATGTACATGGGCCTCGGCGCCGTGATCAACGCCGCGCTGAACCCCGTGACGGACAACATGTCGGCGCCGCTCCTGGCCAGGACCTTCGGGACGTTCCTGTTCGCGGTCATCTCGGCCATTGCGTTCGCCACCGTGCTCGGCACCGTCAGCGGCCTCATCATAGCCGCCTCGGGCGCCGTCGCGCACGACCTGATGGACCGCTACATGCAGCTCGGCTTCAACGAGAAGCAGAAGGTGCGCGCCGGCAAGATCGCGGCCTTCGTGGTGGGCATCATCGCCATCGTCCTCGGCATCATCTTCCAGGGCATGAACGTGTCGTTCCTGGTGGGCCTGGCCTTCGCCGTAGCGGCGTCGGCGAACCTGCCGTCGATAATCATGATCCTGTTCTGGAAGAAGACCACGGCCAAGGGCATCGCGGCCTCCATCGTGACCGGCATGGTGTCGGCCATCGGCCTCATCATGTTCTCGCCGTCGATGTACGACAAGTTCGGCCTGAACCCGGCTACCGCGCCGGTACCGCTGGACAACCCCGGCATTATCTCGATACCCCTGAGCTTCCTGGTGCTCGTGGCGGTGTCGCTCGCGACGCAGAAGAAGGAAACCGCCGCGGCTTAACCTCACGGCTTAAAAAGGGGAAGGGGCACGCGCTCCTTCCCTTTTTTATTTGGTAAAGTTTCAGGCAGAGATGAAAATAATAGTTTTCACGGACACGCACGCCAATCTGCCGGCGCTCAGGGCCTTTTCGAAGGAGATAAAGAAAGAGGGTTACGACGCGGCTTTCCATACCGGCGATGCCGTTGGGCTGGGGCCGTGGCCGGCGGAGACCATAGAGCTGCTGGAGGAGACGCCGCGGCTGCACCTGCTTGCCGGCAACCACGAAGGCTGGATGTGCGGCGGCGTTCCCAAAGGTTCTGCGCGCTGGCTGGAGGAGCATTACGACTGGCTGAAGGGCCGGGTGACGCGCCGCCACCTCAACGCGGCGGCGGCCTGGCCGCTGCTGACCGAGCACGAATTCTCCGGCGTCCGCGCCGCCTTCGTTCACTACGCGCTGAGCGCCTGCGGCACGCAGGTCTCGCTGCCTATCAGCGAACAAGTCGCCTCCGACCTGGACGCCCTGATAGACCGGCACACCTCATTGCTCGTTTTCCACGGCCACCGCCATAAATCCTCCGACGTAAAAGGCCGCGTACGCTACGTGAACCCCGGGTCCCTGGGCTGCTGGCACAAGCCGGCCGCGCGCTACGCCATAGCGCGCTTCGCCAAGGGCAAGGTCTCCATACAGCACAAGGCCGTGCCCTACGACTGGGACGAATTACTGAAGGGCTTCCGCGACCGGAAGGTTCCGGACTGCCAGCGCATCCTCGGCTCCTACTTCGCGAAATAAAAAAAGAAGGCCCGGTTTCCCGGGCCTTCCTCTTTGCAGGTTCCTCTTTTTAGAAGGGGAACTTCATGCTGAGCTGGTAGTGGAGGTTGTCTATCTCGTCCTTGCCGGTGGTCAGCTTGTACTCGGTCATCATCTTGGCCGCCTCGAAGGTCACGGAGACCTTTTCGTAGGCCAGCCAGTTGATGTTGGCGAGCGCCGTGGCGTTGCGGGTCCGGGCGGTGGTGGCCGCGGCGATCTTGGAATCCACCGGGTTGTCCACGCCGTAGGCCACGTTGTAAGAGAACCTGCCGGCCGGCTTGATGTTGAAGTTGACGAAGCCGCCGGAGGCCTTCACGGCGGAGGTGCCGTACTGGTTCTGGCCGATGCCGCCCAGGAAGTCGTAGAGGTTCTGGCCGGTCCAGACCTGGCCGTTCATGACCAGGCCTTCCATCAGCGGGACGTTGAAGCCCAGGTCCACCAGCTTGACCTCGCCTTTCTCGTGCGTGGTCTTCTTCCAGACGCCGTAGGCGCCCATCAGCGTCAGCTTGGCCTTGCCTAGCTTGTACTGTACCTGGAGCTGGCCCTGCGGCGCGCCGGAGGCGGTGCCCTCGGCGTCGATCAGCTTGCGGGTGGGGCGCACGGCCGCCACGGCCGCGGTGAGCTTGTCGGAGCACTTGTGGGTCAGGCGGACCTGCGGGGCGCGCATCCACAGCACGCCGCTGTAGCCCAGCGCGAACTCGTTATTGCTGCCGGAGAGCTCCAGCGGGGTCAGGTGCCAGGTCTGGCCGGCGAGCAGTTCGTACTTGCCGTCCTTGATGGTGACATAGGCGTGGCGCAGGCGCAGGTCGGTGGCGGAGCCGCCGTCGGTGACGCCGAGGAAGTCGGCCTCTACCTTGCCGGACACGTTATCGTTGGCCGTGACGTCCAGGCCGAAGCGGGTGCCGCGGGCGCTGATGCGGAAATCCTGCTCGGCGTCCTTGTCGGAGGCCACGTAGTAGGAGTAGTCGTCCCCGGCCATGCCGTGCGTGTCCAGGATGACGTCGGTCTTTACGTGACCGTAGAAATTAACTTTATACTTGGAAGTCGCGGTTTCCTGGGCGGCCGCGGTAAGCGGGGCCAGGACGGCGAGGGAAAGAACGGCCGAGATCACTGATTTGCGCATTTTCGCTCCTTATTCAGACGGATCAATGTAACAATAGTTACGATGATACCACTTTCCCGCGTGCCGCTACAATTCCGGCCGGCGGTTGGTATTTTTGTATCATAGACTGCGCCCGGCTTATGAAAAATACTTTATTCACCGAAAAAACGCGCTGGCTGGCCGCCGCACGCCTGCCGGGGCGGGCGTTCCTACTGTGGGCGCTGGCCTTTACCGGCGCCGGCGCAGCGGCGCTGAACGGGCGCTATTACGTGGGCTATTTCAACGACGACGCCTCTTTCGTGCTGCTGGCGCGGGCGCTGTGGCGGGGGCTGCTCTCTCTGTCACCCGCCGGCCTTGGCGGCGCTTTCAGCCATTACCTGCCCGGCTACCCGCTTTTCCTGGCGCCTTTCGCGGCCGCGGCCGATCCCGCCTGGCATTTGCTGCGCTGGACCACCGCCGGCCTGGCCCTGCTCTCGGTGTACGGCTTCTGGCTGCTGCTAGAGGGCTGGCTCGCCGAAGAGGAACGGCGCTGGGCGGTGGGGCTTTACGCCGTGCACCCGCTTTTCCTGTACTGCTCGGGCATGGTGATGGCGGACCCGTTCCTCGCCTGCCTGTTTACATGGGGCCTGCTGGGCCTGCGCCGCGTGCTCGAAGGGGGCCGCGCGCCGGCCTTCGCGCTGCTGCTGGGCGCGTCGGCCTGGGCCGCGGCCGTCAAGCCGATAGGGGCGCTGCTGCCGCTCGCGGTTACGGCCGCGCTGGCCGCCGCCCGCGAGAAACGGGCCCTGCGGCTGTTCTCTCTGCTGTTCTGGCTGCCTTGCCTCGCGCTGCTGATTTACGGCGCGCTGCACAGGCAGGGCCCCACCGATTACGTGACCTATTTGCTGCAGGGGCTGGCCTCGCTGGGAGAGCAGCCGCCGCTGGCGCGGGCCTACGGGCTGCTGCATGCGCTGGTGCTGGTCTGCGGGCTGGGCTGGTTCTGGCCGCGCGGCCCGCTCTGGGACCCGGCCGGCGCGGCGCTGATAGCCGGGGCGCTTTATCTGCTGGTCAAAGGGCTGGCCGCGCTGCTGGCCAGGGAGGGCCGGGGGCGCTACATCGCCCTGGCCGCCGGCGCCCTGCTGCTGGGGCAGGGGCTGGTGCTGTCGCTCTGGACCGCTTTCTCGGAGCGCTACGCGCTGCCGCTGCTGCCGCTCGGGCTATTGTTCCTCGCCGTCGGGGCCGCGGCGGCGTGGAAGGCCAGGCCGCTCGCGGCGCGCGCTCTGCTGGCGGCGCTGGCGGCCTCGTTCGCGCTGCATTCCGCGAGCCTTGCCCTGGCCGGGCCTGAGGCGAGGCTCTGCGCGCAAACCCTGGACTGGATACGCCGGGAGACGCCGGCCGACAGCCGTTTCACCGGCAACGCGCCCCTGCTCTTCCTCTATACCGGCCGCCGCGGCGACGGGCTTTTCGCGGCGCGCGACGCCGACCAGTTCCTCTTCTCCCTCTCCAACCACGGGATCACGCACGTGCTGCTGACCGGCCAGGCCGTGCTCTCCGCCGGCGGTTCCCTGCGCAACGACCACGCGCTGCAGAAGCGGCTGGAGCAGGGCTGGATATCCGGCCATCCGCGCCATTTTAAGAGGCTATACGCCAACCCCGCCGAGCGCACCGCCGTGTACGCCGTACTGGCCGCCCCTGGCCGCGCAGAGGCCGTGAAGCACTACTCGCAGGCGCTGCGGGAACTGTCCGCCTCCGGCCCGGCCGCGGCCGAGCGCAGCCTCAGGCTCGCGCTGGCGGCGGACCGGGACTTCCCTTCGGCGCTGGCGGCGCTGGCCTCCGTGCTGCTGACCGGCGGCGGGTCTCAGGCGGAAGCGGAGAAACTCCTGGGCCGTGCGCTGGCGCTGGAACCTAATTTTCCGCGCGCCTCGGGCGCGCTGGCGCAGCTGCTGGAGGGTCAGGGCCGCACGGCAGAGGCCGGCAAAGTGCGGGAGGCGGCGCAGGCCGCGAGGGCGCTGGCGCCCTTCGAGGTTCCGCCGCGGTAGGTGCAGGCAGCTATAAAGAAAGGCAGCCTTGTCCAGGGACAAGGCTGCCTTTCTTTTACGGCCGGAGTTTAGAACGCCGCGATCAGGGCCGGCGGCAGGAAGGCCGCTATCTCGGCCCGGGAGGTGCGGCCTTCCAGCGTGACAGTGAAGGAGACAATGACCGCGCCGCAGCCGGGCTGAGGCTTCAGGTCCACGGCAGGCAGGCGTACCGGCACGGACGGGATGGAACTGCGCCTGATAGCGCGCAGCAGGGTGTTGACCAGCGCGTTGAGCGTGATATTGCCGATCTCGAGCAGTGCCGTCTCGCCCTCGCTGACGGCGGCGGGAGGCGCCGGCGAGAAGGCGGCAGCCAGCAGCGGGGCGTCCGCTGCGGCGAAGAGCAGCACCGTGGAGAATGCGGCCGGCAGCGCCACGCCCATGACCACGGCTTCGGCGCCCTGGCCGGCGGCCGGGATGAACGGCGAGCCCGGCGGGAGCGCGCGGGCGGATTCCACCGACCAGCTGCCAGGGGTCACGGCGGAAAGCCTGCCGAGGCAGGCCTCGAGGGCCGACCTTGCCAACTGGGATAGTTTTTCCTGCGTAGCGGGGTTCATTGTTGCGTTCAGAGTTTGCTGAAAGTCCTCGCGAAATCGTCGTAGGAGAAAGGCTTGTAAATGATGGCGGCCGCGCCCTCGCTGATCAGGCGGCTGTTCACCTCGTCCTGGTCCACGGCGGTCAGCATGACGATCTTGGCCTTCGGGTCCATGGCCTTCATCTCCTCAAGCACCAGCAGGCCGGATTTGCCGGGCATGATGATGTCGAGCAGCACCACGTCGGGCTTGAGCTCGGCGAAGGCCTTCATGGCGGCGTCGCCGTCGCCCGCCTCGCCCACCACCTCGTGGCCGGTGCGCTGCAGGATGATCTTCACCATCTCCCGAGTGCTGCTGTTGTCGTCTACGATAAGAACTTTCATGTACCCCCCGTGATACGCCGGGTCCGGCGCCGCTTTCTTGGCGGTCCGTATAATATATCAAATTATCCGGCGCGCGGAACGCGGCGCGGAAATTTGTATTATGGGTGTAAATAGCGCCTGCGGCGGAGCGCTAAAACAGGGGGGCGGATGACACACAAGTTCAAGGTAAAAACTTCCGGCAAGGCCGAGATGGCGGACATCACGCGCGAGGTGCAGGCGCTGGTGCGCGAGCACGGCCTGGAGAGCGGCGTCTGCCACGTCTTCGTGCCGCATACCACCTGCGGCCTGGCGATAAACGAGAACGCCGACCCCGATGTGAAGCGCGACATCATAGCCAAGCTGGACAAGACCATCGAAGAGGGTTTCCCTTACCGCCACGCAGAGGGTAATTCCCCGGCGCATATCAAGGCGGTGCTGGTGGGGCCGTCGCTGACGGTCTTCGTGGAGGAGGGGGCGCTGCTGCTGGGCACCTGGCAGGGGCTCTACCTGTGCGAATACGACGGGCCCCGCACCCGCGAGGTCTGGGTCAAACTGATCAAATCCTGAAATTAGCGCTGCGATCCCGCTAGGGCCTGCTGTCCTCTTCGGGCAGCATCAGGTCTTTTTCCGACAGGCCGCGGTCTATGTTCCACGGCACCATCTTGGCGAAGGCGTCGAGGATGATGACGGCGTTGTAGTTGGCGTCTTTGCTTGAGGCGCTGCGGACCCGGTTGGTGATGCACAGGTTCAGCGTTTCGATGGTCTTGTAGGCCTCGTTGAGCTTCTTTAATTCCCAGTCCGGCTCCAGGCCTTTCTTCCGGCGCAGGTACTGGCGCAGCAGGTAGGACGAGACGGAGCGGTAGACGGTTTCCGCGAGCGTGGCGAAGGGCAGGTGGAAGCGCGCCATCGGGGTGAGGACGCGCATGACCGGGCAGCCGCTGGTTACCATGTAAATGCCGATAACGGAGCTCAGCGCGGACTGCAGGCTGGTCTTCTTGAAATATTCCCGTTCCTGGGTAACCACGCGCGTCTCCACCATCATTGTCGAGGCCTTGTCGGCGAAGGTGCGGGTGATGTCGGCCAGGTTCTGGGCGATGGGGCAGTATTTGTGCGCGGCGCCGTCGAGCGGGCACATGGGGCACTTGTTGTGCTCCAGCAGGGCCCAGGCCGGCGGCTCCCCGCCCGCGGGCTTGACGTTGTAGGTGGAGGGATCGACGTCGATGTCGATGACCTTTTCCTGTCCGTCCTCGAATTTGATGGTGTATTTGCAGAACATAGCCGTCCCTGTCTCTTTCACATTCTACTTAAAATTCCCCCGTCAGGCGTCCCAGTAGGCCTCCTGCAGGCTGTCCTCGCGCTCCGGCAGGCCGCGCGTCAGGCGAGGGGAGTTCTGCGCCAGCACCTCGAAGCTGACGCGGTTGGCGTACTTGGAGATCTGCGACATCGAAGAATAGGTCAGCGACTCCACCATGTTCTTGGGCGACCTGGGCACCTTGGCCTGGTGGTATTTGCGCGCGCCCAGGTCGTGCAGCAGCGCGGCCAGCGCGCCGTCGCCGGCGCCGTTGGTGTTCTTGATTATCTTGGGCCCGCCGAGGAAAGGGTTGATGTGCGTGTAGATCTTCAACGGGTTCTTGCAGTCCGCCCGGCGCATCGGGCGGCTGAACTCGTAGAGGTTGTAGTCCACCAGCGACTTGGTGTGCAGCTTGTGAGTGGTCTTGCGCGCGTAGGCCTCGTCCACCCAGCCGGCCAGGTACAGGCCGTGCTCGCCCACGGTGAGCAGCACCAGGTCGGCCAGGCCCAGGGCGTCGTCGGCGGCCATCAGCGGGTCCTGCACGCCGGTCAGCGCCAGCGCTTCCTGGTCGTTCATCGCGACGCAGGTGACGTACTTCTTTATGAAACCGCGGAAGAAATCTTTCTTGGATTCGATGAGCGAGGCGGTGCCGAGCGTCAGCACCACCGGCACGCGCGCCTTGAGGGCTATCTCGCAGGCCTTGATGGTGGCGCTGAAGATAGGGTCGGCCTCCGAGCGCAGCAGGTAGGCCGAGATCAGCAGCGCGGAAGCCTTCTCTATCACCTCGGCGGGGATATAGTCGGGCGAGAGGTCGTTCATGCAGCCCTTGCTGATGCCGAAGGTGCGCTCGCCGTCGGGCGTGACGAAGCACATCGCGCGGCCCATCGCGTTCTCGGACGGCTGCAGCCAGGACAGGTCCACCTTGGAGCTGGTGTTGCGGATATACTTGAAGGCGTAGTCGCCCAGCGTGATGTTGCGGCTGATGGCGCCCAGGGCCACCGAGCGCTCCTCGGACAGCACGGAGTAGTTATGCAGCGTATTGCCCACGGAGCCGCCGGCGTATTCCCCGCGCACCTTGCCGGCCGCCTTCAGGTCCCGGTAAACCTCCTCGGCCAGCGCGTCGTCTATGATCTGCGACTCGCCGCGCTTGAGGCCGCGAGTCTCCAGGAAGGACTGCTCCACGGAGCATTCTATGTCCACCAGCAGCTGGTCTATGCCCACCAGGTAGAACGGCTCGGCCTGCAGGTAATGCGGGTCGGCGCTCTCGCGGCCTTTTTCGGTGACGGGGAAGTAGTGCTCGCTCTTTCTTTTGCCGGGGAATTTCATAGGAGAGACTATGATACAAATTGCCCGGGAGCCGGGGGAAGGCCCGGGAACCAAGGGCCCATGCCGGGCCGCCAAAAAGCCGCGAAAGGAGGGGCTTTGGGCCCATACGGCGGCGCGCCGAAAGCGCGATAATATAAGGGTAAAGCCAAAGGAGCAGGAATGAATTACGCCATTTTCGCCTTGGTCCTCTTTTCAGCCGGCACGGCCGGCGCCGCCGGTTTCGGCGACCTTGCCGTGAACGCAGCCTCCCTGAAAAATTTCAGCCCCGCAGCGCCCTTCCCGGTCCCCTACGCGGCCCCTGCCTCGCCCGGCGGCGACCGCTGGTACGGCAACGATTCGCGCCAGGCCCGCATGCGCTTCAACGCCTATTTGGTCTACAAGGTGCCCGCGGCCTATACCGGCGCGGTGTCGCAGATACTTTCCGACTCACGGCAGAAGGCGAAGATCTCCGAGCTGGTGGACCTGCAGCTGCAGCACATGTACGGGGCCTTCACCACGCACCCCGGCTTCGACGAGAACCCCGGCATACCGTCTGGCGACTACAAGGTGACCCTGCTCGGCGCCGAGAAAGTGCCGAACGAGCCCTACGCTAAAATTTCTTATTCCTACGACGACGTCGTGGTTTTCGCCTCCAGCCTGTTCAGGGGCGGCGGGACCACGCGCATCAACTTCGTGCTGCCGCGCGATCCGGTGACCATTTATAAGAAAGGCTTCGCCACGCCCTCTTCCCGCAAGAACCTCTGCACCGACGAGCATTATAATAGCGAGGGCGATTTCTGGTACTTCTGGAACCCGTACCAGGAGGGCTGCCCCATAGACGGCGGCGACCTGGTGGGGGTGCAGACCGACCTGACGCCCATGCCCATGACGCGCGGCACCTACCCCGACTACGCCCGCCTTTACGGCGACAACGGCGCCGGCGAGACGCTGCAGGTGAGCTATTTGGTGGGCGTGGACGAGAATTTCCAGAGCGGCGACCTGGGCAAGAAGACCTTCAACGACGCCTTCGCCGGGCTGAAGTCGGCCGGCTTCCAGGTCACCGTGGACGAGCCGCGGCGCAAGCGCCTCTCTTTCCGCTTCGGCGCCAAGCGCACCGCGGTGGAGATGCTGCTGCTGGACCCCAACAGCGGCGAGTTCGCCGCCGAGGCCGTGCGCGCCATGCGCAGCGCCGACGTGTTCCTCTACGACGGGCATTCCGGCCTGGGCGGCTACCTGAGCCCCGAGCGCCTGGCCGAGGATTCCGGCCAGGCCTTAGCCCTGCCGCAGAACAAGTACCAGATCTTCGTGTTCCAGGGCTGCTCCACCTACGCCTACTACAACAGCGCCTTCTTCCGCCTCAAACGCTCGTCCTCGGACCCCAAGGGGACGAAGAACCTCGACATCATGACCACCGGCATAGGCGCGGCTTTCGACGTGGGCGCCAAGGTGGACGTGGCCTTCCTGAAGAGCGTTACCATGGGCGAGCGCCCCTCGTGGCAGACCATCATGGACCGCGTGCGCGCGGCCGAAGGCGAGAATTCCGCCCTTTCGCACATCAACGGCGACGAGGACAATCCGCGCAATCCCTGAGCGCGCCCCGCGCAGAGGCCGCCGCGCTCCGCCCGGCGGCCTCGTTTTTTGCCGCGGAAAGGTATTTGCTAATATTAGTTCAGCGATGAAGAACTTCCTGCTTAAACTCTCCGTTCTGCTGTTCCTCGCCGCCCCGGCCGCCGCCGCCGAGGTGGTGGAGCGCGAAATGAAGTGCCCGCTCTGCGGCCGCGACTTCTACGCCCAGCTGGACGTGCCCGACGCCGACTACGAAATGCGCCTGGATTTGAAGCCCCTGGGCGCGCTGCCGGGCCCGTGGCGGCTGCCGGAATGCCCCGGCTGCGGCCTGGTCATCTACTCCTCCCGCCTGCCCAAAGAAGAGCTGGCCCGCGCGCTGCGCATAGCCGCCTCGCCGGACTACCTCAAGCACGCTGCCCGCAGCACTTACTACAAGACCGGCGTGCTCTACGGTCTCCTTGGCAAGCCGGATTACCTGCTGGCTAACACCTTTCTCAAGGCCTCGTGGCAGGAGGAGGCCTCCCCGGCCCTGCTGCGCGAGGACCTGGAGCTGTCGCTGAAGCATTTCACCGCCTGCGCTGCCGCCTGCAAGGGCGCCGAGCAGGAGAACTCCAAACTGCTGATGGGCGAGCTGCTCCGCCGGCTGGGGCGCTTCGCCGAGGCGTCGGCTCATTTGTCCGCCCTGAAGACCGACAAGGGCTTCCAGAATAATTTTTTTGCCGACATAGTGGAATTCCAGCTCGCCCTCTGCGCCAAACAGGACGCCCGCGTCTACGAGATGATAGACGTGAAGGTGGCCAAGCTGCCCTTCTTCGCCCGCACCCGCTGGCGCGCCAAGAAGCTCTCGCTGCAGCTGTGGGATTCCCTCAAGAAAGCCGCTGGCCGCTGATATGCCCGAACCGCACTTGCTCTTCGGCTCGCTCTCCATCCTGATGATGGTGGCCTCGCGGGCCGGCTATTTCGCCGACATCGCCCGCGGCCGCACGCGGCCTCATTTGTTCTCCTGGCTCATCTGGGGCTCCATCTCCGCCATCGGCTTCGCGGCGCAGGTAGCCGAGGGGGCGGGCCCCGGCTCCTGGGCGCGCGGCTTCGGCTCGGTCACCTGCTTTCTGCTGGTCGGCATCGGCTTCTTCAAGGGCGAGAAGGACATCCGGCGCGCCGACTGGGTAACGCTCGCCGTGGCCCTGTCCGCCATACCGCTGTGGGCCGTTACTAAAACCCCTTTCTGGTCGGTGCTGATAGTCTGTTCCATAGACACCATCGGCTACCTGCCCACGGTGCGCAAGTCGTGGCACAAACCCGGCTCGGAGATGGCGCCCAGCTATCTTTTCTCCTGCCTCGGCGCTATATTTTCCATAATGGCGATACGGCAGTACACGCCGTCCACCTGGCTTTACCCGCTGGTGCTGTCGGCCTCTAACGGGGCCATGTTCGTATTCCTGCTCGCCCGGAGGCGGGCGCTGAAGAACGGAGGTCTGTCATGGACGTAAAAGAAGCCCTGGAAAAGCGGCGCGCCTACCGCGCGCTCGGGCCCGTGGAGATAACCGACGCGCTGATGGGCGAGCTGGCCGGCGCGTCGCGCCTGATGGCGTCGTGCTTCAACAACCAGCCGTGGAAATTCGTTTTCGCGCGGTCGCCGGAGGCGCTGGGCAAGCTGCACGCCTGCCTGGCCAAGGCCAACGCCTGGCCCAAGACCGCGCCGCTCATCATAGCCGCCTTCGCGCGCAAGGACTACGACTGCGTTATCAAGGAGCGCGAGTATTACCTCTTCGACCTGGGCATGGCGGTGTCGGCCCTGCTGCTGCGCGCCACAGAGCTCGGGCTGGTGGCGCACCCGATAGCCGGCTTCGACAACGAGGCCGCGCGGCAGGCGCTGGGTATCCCCGAGGGGAATATGGTGCTGACGCTCATCATCGTCGGCAAAAAGACGGGCGACATGGCGGCGCTGTCGCCGCAGCAGGCCGCCGGCGAGGCCGACCGGCCGCCGCGCCTGGCGCTAGAGAATATTTTCAGCGTGGATAAATACGACGACAAGCTGGCGGCCAAGCCGCAGCGCTAGGAGGAACAATGTCAGACGAACCGATAATAACCAAGTCAGGGCTGCAGTACTTCGACGTGGAGGAGGGGCAGGGGGCAGTGGCCGCGGCCGGCAAGATGGTGACGGTGCACTACACCGGCACCCTGCGCGGCGGCAAGAAATTCGACAGCTCGGTGGACCGCGACGAGCCGTTCACCTTCCACCTCGGCGTGGGCCAGGTGATCAAGGGCTGGGACGAAGGCGTGGCCGGCATGCGCATAGGCGGCAAGCGCAAACTGATCATCCCGCCCGAGCTGGGCTACGGCACGCGCGGCGCGGGCTCCGTGATCCCGCCCGGCGCCACGCTGTTCTTCGAGGTGGAGCTGCTCGGAGTAGAATAATCGCCGGGACGCAAAACAGAACCGCCGGGGCAGCCCGGCGGTTCTTGTTTTATGAGAGTTAATAAGGTTTGGCTAAGAGGTCGGGGCGCAGCACCGTAACTTTGCCGCCCTTCTGGTAGCGCACCACGGTCACGGGGATGTCCAGGGATTCCTGCAGGCCGCCCTCGCGTTCTACCTGGTTGAAGGTGAACTCCATGCCCGAAGGCATCGGCCCGCCGGAGGCTTTCCACTTGCTGTACTCTGCGGCCAGCCAGCCGGGCAGCTTGAGCGGGCACGGGAACAGGTAATTGCCCGGCGCCAGGTACAGCGCGCCCATGTTCCTGTCCACTACGAAATCCACATAGTCGGAGTCGGGCTGCAGGCCCATCCAGAGATCGCCCGGGCGGAACTCCGGCGTGGTGAAGAAGACGCCGTGCAGGTCCTGGTAATAATCGGCCCGGTGGGATTCGGGGATGATGTAAGGCCTGGGCCCCGCCTTCAGAGCCCCGCTCTTCACTATCAGGTCCACCACCGGCACGCCGTCCACTACGCCGTTGGAGGTCCAGTGGCGGATGAGGCCGGTCTGCGCCGGGGTCACCTGCCGCACGACAGAAGGCGCGCCCCAGTAAAAATATTTGTCCTGCCCGTCCATGCCGCCGTCGGTGAAATTTATCTGCGTCAGTTTCCCCGCCATGGCCGCCAGCTTTCTGGCGTTGCGCGCGGTGTAGCTGACGGCGCTCTCGCCGTAAGCGCGCGTATCCGCGGGAACGGCTTCCGGGAGCGAGGGGGAAAGGACCGGGGCCGGGGCGGCGCCGGCTAGCGTTTCATAAACGGGCCCGGCGTAGGCCGTCGGCGGGAAGAGCAGGAACAGGGCTAAGATCCGGTTGGCGAGTTTTCTCATTATAACTCCGTCAGTCGGCCGCTTTGATCTGCTCGAGCGGCGAACCTTCGAATTTGGCGCCGATGGCGTCCAGTGTTTTCTCCACGCCGGCGGGGTCCTTGCCGTAGATGGCGAGCAGCTGGCTTACCAGGCTCCGGGAGTAATCGTTGCGCGGCAGCCAGACGCCCTTGAGGATCTCGTAGGCGTTGCCCTGCGCGTGCGGCGACGAGAGCAGCTCGGTCTCTATGCTCTGGTTGGCCTGGTCGCGGAAGCTGGCGAGGCGGGTGTAGTACGCGCGCAGCACGGGGTTGGGGCTTTTGCCCAGCGCGCTCCAGCCGTCCACCAGATTCTCCATCAGCCGCTCGGTGAAGTAGCCCATGTTCTTGGCGAACGCCCAGTTGGGGGCCTGTTTCTCTATCTGCTCGGTCAGGAAAAGGATGGTGTTGACCTTCGCGTTCTCGTCGGCCGAGGCCTGGCCGTAGCCGTAGGTCGCGCCGGTGGGGCGCCAGGCCTCGGTCTGGCGAATCTCTTCGGCGTTATTGAAGGGGCTGCCGCCGTCGAAGGGGCCGGGCTTCCATTCGTTGGGCTCCGGATAATACGCCTTCTCCAGCTTCGCTATGCGGTAGAGATGGTGCTTGAGATAGCTCTTCTTGTGGAAGATGAGGCCGCCGCCCAGGTAATACACGCCGTGGTCGCCGCCGTTGAGCACAAGCACATCGCCCGGCTTGAGCGAGGTGGCGGGGGTTTTCTTGAAATACATCGACAGCAGCTGGTCCGCTTCCGGGTTGCCCACGTGGCGCAGCTTGCGCGGCTCCATCAGGCCGGCGGCGGTGAGCGCCGCGTTGAAGCAGTTGGGCCCGCCGAAGTTGGGCTCGCGGTTGAACAGCGCCGCGGCGTTGACCGGCAGGAAAGCGTTGAGCGAGACTATGGCCGCGCCGGGATTGGCGGCGGCCAGCTCCAGCTCGGCCTTGGACTGGGGCTGCACGGGCACTGCCCTGGCCCCGGCGGCAGCGCCGAAGGCGGCGCGCAGCTTGGCGTCGTAGTTCTCGCCTGCGCGCAAGACGGCTAGTAAGTTGTAGCCATTGCCGATATGGGGCACCACCACTTCGACGCCGTTGACCTGGTAGGCGGCGTAGGCCGGGGCGGCGCGCTCGTCAGCCCGCGCGGCGGCGGGGAGCGGCAGATCTATTTGCGGCAGGTTGGTCAGCTGGGCGGCCCGGACGCCCTGCAATTCGAAGGCCGAAAGGCCGGGCCCAAAAGCAAAAGACAGAGACAAAAATATAAATAATTTCATCATTGTTATTATGGGGACGTTGTTGAGTTGTTGACTTGTTGTGCGCTGCCGGCTCCCTGAAAAAAGCCAACAACTCAACAACTCAACAACGTCCCTGCTATATTGTAGGCGCTACGCGGGGGGGGCGCACGGGCCTTTGGGACTTATAAATATTAGGCACAAAGGCCCATATTTTTTTAAGTAGAATATCCGCATGATAACTCAACTGGACGCCGCCGAAGCCAGGGCGCTGGGGGCCCTGGTGGAAAAATCCCTCACTACGCGGGAGCAGTACCCGCTTACCTTTAACTCGCTGCTGCTGGCCTGCAACCAGAAGAGCAGCCGCGACCCAGTGATGACGATGGATGTAGACTCGCTGGGCCGCGCCGTGCAGTCCCTCATCGAGAAAGGCCTGGCGCAGCGCCACCAGATACCCGGCGAGCGGGTGCCCAAGTTCCGCCACGAGATAGGCAGCCTGCTGGGCTCCGAAGACCCGAAACTTATTGGCGTGGTGACCGTGCTGCTGCTGCGCGGCCCCCAGACCCCGGGCGAGCTGAAGACGCGCACCGAGCGCCTCTGCGAATTCACCGGCACCGCCGAGGTGGAGGGGCTGCTGCAGCAGCTCTGCGCCGCGGCCGAGCCGTTCATAGCGCGCCTGCCGCGCCAGCCCGGGCAGAAAGAGCAGCGCTATTATCACCTGTTCTCCGGCGCGCCCGCGCCCGCTTCACCGGCCGCCGCCGCCCCGACGCAGCCGCAGCCGGACAGGCTGGCCGCGCTGGAGGCGCGCGTGGAGGCGCTGGAGGCCCTGGTAAAAGACCTGGACTCGCGCCTGCCCAAGCCCGCCCAGCCCTGACCGCGGCTTTGAGCGGCCGCGGCGGATTTGGTAGTATTCGTTAAGGCTAAAATTCAAAAGGGGACAAGAACATGGAAAAAAAGAAAGCTATCGGGACGGGCATAGGCATAGCGGCTCTGGCCGCCATCGGCGCGTATTTCCTTACTGGCAAGCGCGGCGCCAAGAACCGCGAGGCCATCAAGGGCTGGACCCTCAAGATGAAGGGCGAGATCCTGGAGAAAGTCGAGAAGGTCAAGAAGCTCGACAAAGACGATTACGAGAAGATAGTGGACGAGGTCGCCGAGCGCTACGGCAAGCTGGAGAAGGTGAGCGGCGCCGAACTGAAGCGCATGTCCGCCGAGCTGAAGAAGGCCTGGGGCCACATCAAAGCAGAACTGAAGTAAACCGCCCGGGCGTAAAAAAACGCGCGGCCTCTTTAAGGGGCCGCGCGTTTTCTTTTGGGGCCTAGCGCTTCTTCGCGCGGAAGGTCTTCAGGAACTCGCCCCAGGCTTTCTCCCCGTCGTAGGCCGGGTCGGGGGTGGTGTCGCCGTAGGAGTAGCTCAGTATGAAGAACCGCTTCCCCGCCGGGAGCACGCAGAACTCCTCGGTGGTCATGGAGGCCGGGCCGCTCTCGTCAGGGGGCGGCAGCGCCACCGGCACATTGCGGCGGTATACCATCACCCTGGCCCCGGACACTATGGCGGTGCGGGCCTTCTCTGCCGGCTTGCCGCCCAGCGAGCGGGCCTCGAAGCCGCCCTGGAACCCGGCCGGGCTCTTGTAGCGCGAGCCGGCGCCGCCGGCCAGCCGGACGGTGATGACGTGCAGGCCCTTTTCCAGCCGCGCCTGCGGGTCGCCCTGCCCGACCTTCTCTACGGCGGTCCAGCCTTCCGGCGCCGCGTACGAGGCGAAGTCAGCTAGCTTTTCCGTTGTTTTCACGGCCGCCTTCTCCTTGCCGGCCGGCGCGGCCGCGGTCAGCAGCAGCAGCGGCAGTATAAATAGTTTTTTCATGGTTTCCACCCGCAGTTAGAGGCCTGCTCGTCCTTCCACAGCTGCTTGAGCTGCGGCCAGGTCACCTGGCCGGCCCTGGGCGGCGGCTGCTCGCTGTCCCAGGTCTTGCCCAGCATCATCGTGCCCAGCGCCCGGGCCCGCTCGTCCATCACGCGCTCGCGCTCGCGGAAGTACTCGTTCTCGGACTCGCGCTTCATGGCGTCCACCCAGGCCTGGCCGGAGGCGCCGGCGCATTTCGCTATCAGCTGCCCGAGGTAGGTCTTGATCTCTGCCAGCCGGGCCTCGCTGCCCGGGATGGACGCTATGACGCCCTTTATCTCCTCGACCAGCGACTTGAAAGCATCTTCTATCATCTTGTGCAGTTTGACCAAGTGGTCGATGATCTTGAGCCAGGTCTCGTTCTGCTCTTTCTTCACCGGCAGGCGCAGCAGCAGGGCGTCGGTGCCGGCCAGGCGTTCCTGGTAGACGGGCAGCGGGTCCTTCATCTCCTCTGTGCTGAGGGTGCCGGCGTAATAGGCCATGTTGGTCTTGAGGCGCGAGTGGTAATCCTCGGGGTTGGCCATGTAGATCCAGGCCCAGCCGTTGTCTATCTTGTTGCCAAGCTCCGCGCCCACGGTCCAGCCCACCAGCCCGGCGTTGGCCTCTTCGTTCTGGTGGAAGATATAGGAGTCCTCCACGCCGTAGCGCTCGGCGCGCTTGCGCTCCAGCGTATGGCCGAACAGCTCATGCGCCAGCGTGACCGGCGCGTCTTCCTGCTTGGCCTGCAGGTAGGCCTCGTTGAGGTGCACCTGGGGCGGCTTCATGGTCGTATGCGCGTGGCCGCCGCTGGTCCAGAAGGTCTTCTTGCCGTTTATCTCCAGCACCTGCGTGTCCGGAATGATGTCGAAGGCGATCTCCGCCCGGGCGCCCTCCTGCAGGAATTCCACGGCGAGCTGGCGGCCGGTGGGGCTGTCGAGCACCCGCGAGAGGATGGCGTTCAAGCGTTCGCCCTCGGCGGGCACGCCGCGGTCGTTTATGGTGAGGCGGGTCTTGAGCGCCGCGAGCAGGCGGGCCTTGCCCTCGGCCGAGTCGCCGGCCGCGGCGGCAGTGCCGGTGTAGCGCCCCTCGCCGTCGAAGAGTGCGCCGGCGGTGATCGAGTCGGCTTCCAGGCCGGCGGCGGCGGGGCCGGCCGGCAGCGCCAGTAGCGCAGCCAGCAGGAGAAGATAAAGTTTATGTAGCCTCATATCAATAATAGTCTAGTGCACCCGGCCGCGCGTGTCAATGGGAAAAAGGCGGCCAGTTTTATAGAATAAAATAATAATGAAAAAACTTATCCTGCTGCTTTGCTCTCTGCTGTTCTCCGGCTGCGCTTCCGTACCGGAGGGAGTGACCGTGGTGGAGGGCTTCGAACTGGACCGCTACCTGGGCACCTGGCACGAGGTCGCCCGCCTGGACCATTCCTTCGAACGCGGCCTGGTGAGCGTGACCGCGGAGTATTCAATGCGCCCGGACGGCGGCCTGAAGGTGCTCAACAAAGGTTTCGACCCCGCGAAGAACAAATGGAAAGAGGCCGAGGGCCGCGCCTATTTCACCGGCAGCCCGTCCGAGGGCCGGCTGAAGGTCAGCTTCTTCAGGCCTTTTTACGGCGGCTACAATATCGTGGAGCTGGATAAGGAGGGCTACGCCTACTCGCTGGTGGCCGGCCCCGATCGCTCCTACCTTTGGATACTCGCCCGCAAGCCGGAGCTGCCCCCGGCCGTGCTCGAGCGGCTGGTGGCACGGGCGGCGGCGCTCGGTTTTGATACTTCCAAGCTTATCTATCCGGGGGTAAAATAGGAGGGGAAGTCATGAAGATAGCGTTTTTTCTGACGGCGGCGCTGCTCGCGGCCGGCCCGGCCCGGGCGCAGGACGAGGCGCTGAAGGTGCAGCAGGCTTTCAACGCAGTGGCCGAGGCGGCCCGCCCGGCCGTGGTCAGTATCCGCGTACTGCGCGAGGAAGTGGAACGCGTCATAGAGCCGGAGTTCTATTTCGGCTACATGGTGCCGGTGGAGAAGCAATATCGCTACGAAACCGGCGGCCTCGGCTCGGGCGTCATCGTAGACCCGAAAGGCCTTGTACTGACCAACGAGCACGTGGTTAGCGGCGCGGACCGCATACAGGTGATCCTGCTGGGCCCTGACGGGAAGCCCCAGACTTACCTGGCCTCGCTAGCCGCCAGCGACCAGCGCCTGGACCTGGCCGTCCTGAAAATAAAAGGGAAGTCCGGCGAAGTTTTTCCGTACCTGAAGTTCGCCGCCGGGCCCGCCAGGGTGGGCGACTGGGCCATAGCCGTGGGCTACCCTTTCGGTTTCAGGCAGACCATGACGTCGGGGATCGTGTCCGCCACGGATGTGTCCATGCGCATCCAGGGCCGGCGCTACGCGCGGCTGCTGCAGACCGACGCGGCCATCAACCAGGGCAATTCCGGCGGGCCGCTGCTTAACCTGAAGGGCGAGATCAGCGGCATCAACTCGGCCATCTTCTCGCCTTCGGGCGCTTTCGCCGGCATGGGCTTCGCCATCCCGGCCGCGGAGGCGCGCCGCGCCTACGAAGATTTTCTCGGCCTCAAGCCCGCCCGCCGCGGCTGGCTGGGGACCGTCCTGGTGAAGGTGGACGCCAATACGGCGGCGCGTTTCGGCCTGCCCGCCGGGGCGCTGGTCAACCGCGTGGTGCCGGGCTCGCCGGCGGCGCTCGCCAGGCTCAAGCGCGGCGACATCATCACTTCCTTCGACGGGGAGGAGGTAGGGGACGACGCCGACCTGCTGAGCTTCATCTATTCGCGTAAACCGGGCGACAAAGTGGAACTGGGGTATTTCCGCTCCGGCGCCGAAAAGAAGGCCCAGGCGACGCTCGGCGCGCAGCCCGGCGCCTCCGGCGGGGACTTCGACTATTAAGGGGCGCCCCTGCCCTTTTTATATAATGATTTTATGGTAAAACTCTCTGACGTCAACTCCAAACTTATAAAAGCCCACTACGCCGTGCGCGGCAAGATAGTCATCCGCGCGCAGGAGCTGGAAGAGCAGGGCAAGAAGATCATTTACTGCAATATAGGCAACCCGCAGGCGCTCAAGCAGCGCCCGCTGACCTTCGTGCGGCAGGTGCTCAGCCTGCTGGAGTACCCGGCCCTGATGGACGACGCCGCGGCCGTGAAGGCCTTCCCGGCCGACGCCGTGCGCCGGGCCAGGATGATACTGGAGAAGAACCCCAACGGTATGGGCGCCTACACGCAGAGCGCCGGCATCCCGTTCATCCGCAAGGCCGTGGCCGACTTTATCGCCTGCCGCGACGGCATGGCCGCCGACCCGAACCGCATCCTGCTCACCGACGGGGCGTCCAAGGGCGTGCAGGCAGCGCTGACGCTGCTGCTCAACAAGCCTACCGACGGCGTGATGATCCCCATACCGCAGTACCCGCTCTACAGCGCCACGCTGGAGCTGTACGGCGCCAGGCAGGTGAACTATTTCCTCGACGAGGCCAACCGCTGGGAGCTCAACGAGGCGGAGCTGGAGCGCAGCCTCGCGGAGGCCAAGAAGAACGGCGTAACCACCGTGGCGCTGGCCGTCATCAACCCCGGCAACCCGACGGGCGCGGTGCTCTCCAAGAAGAACATCGGCATGGTCATCCGCTTCGCCAAGAAGCACAACCTGGCCATCCTCGCCGACGAGGTCTACCAGGAGAACGTCTACGCAGAGGGCCTGCAGTTCTACTCTTTCGCCAAGGTGATGCACGAGCTGGGAGAGAAGGACGTCACCCTGTTCAGCTTCCACTCCGTCTCCAAGGGCTTTTTGGGCGAGTGCGGCCACCGCGGCGGCTACCTGGAGATCCGCAACATGCCCGACGACGTCTACGCCGAGATGATCAAGCTGCAGTCCATCGGCCTCTGCTCCAATACCGACGGCCAGCTGGTGACCTATCTGATGGTGCAGCCTCCCGCGCCCGGCGACGAGAGCCACGAGCTTTACGAGGCCGAGAAGGCCGCCATCCTCGGCGACCTGAAGGAAAAGGCCGGCATCCTCGGCCGCGGCCTCAACGAGATAGAGGGAATGAAGGCCAATATCCCCGAGGGCGCCATGTACGCCTTCGTCAAATTCGACCTGCCGCACCCCAAGGGCACCGATCCCGCGGCGATGAGCCCCGACGAGCGCCATAAGTACGAGGCCGCCCGCGACGCCAAGTACTGCCTGCGCCTGCTCGAGGGCACCGGCATCTGCGTGGTGCCCGGCTCGGGCTTCGGCCAGGCGCCCGGCACGCTGCATTTCCGCACCACCTTCCTGCCGCCCAAGGACGACATCCTGGTGCTGGTGGAGAAGATGAAGAAGTTCCACGCCGCCTACGTAGAGAAGCTGAAGGAGAACTGAAGTGAAGCCTTCGGCGTACGACCGCCGGCTAGCGGCCTCCGGGCTGCCGCCGGCGGTCCGGCTTTCCCTTGCCGGCGCCGGGCCGGAGCTGCGCGCCGCCGAGCGGCGCGACCCCGGCTTCTTCGCCGGGCTCTCCGGGCTCTTCGCGGCGGCGGGAGAGGCGCTGGGCCTTCCTCCCGAAGAGGCGCTGAGCGGCTCGGGCTACCTGCCTGGAGACGCCACTCCGGGGCGGCTGGAGGCCGCGCTGGCGGAATTGCGCGCCGCGCTGTTCCTGCGCGCAGAGGGTTTTGAGGAGATAAAGGCCGTGCCGCGCGCGGCCGGCCGGACGGCCGACCTGAGGGCTCTGCGAGCAGGTCGGGAATACCATTTCGAGGTGCGCTTCGTCGGAGGGGAGCTCGGAACCGTGAAGCGGCTGGCCGCCAAGTTCGGCTGTAAGTCCGCCCAGGTCAGGACCTCGCTTAAACGGCGCGGCGGCGGACGGGGAGGGGTGGTCTTCGTCGCCGGCCTGCCGTGCGGGGCAGTTCCGGGACCAGCCGCGGAGCTGGCCGCGACCGCGGCGGCGGTGCACTCCGCCTGCCGCAGGAAAGACCTGCATGTCTGCCTTATAGACGGGGGGCGCATCGCCGTCGCTCCGCCCTGGTAGGCGCGGCTACTTGCCCCGCCGCGTTTCGGACTCGTACTTTTCCGAGAGGGCCTTCTTCACCAGCCCGCGGTTGGCCAGCGCGGCTTCAGCCGTGACCGGGGAGCTGGCGGCCGTAGTGAAGGCCCGCTCCGCCTCTTCGAACCGCCGCTGCGAGGCCAGCGCCGCGCCCAGGGTGTTCCAAGCGTCGTAATTCTCGTTCCAGGTCTGCAGCGCCCGCCGCGCCAGCCGCTCCGCTTCGGCCGGCCGGCCCTGCGTCATGGCCGCCGCCGCCAGCGCGCCCAGGGAGTTGGACAGCACGCCGCGGTTGGACGGCAGGGCGGCGGCCCGCTCCAGGAAAGGCAGCGCCGCCGCGGTCTCGCCGCCGTCGAGCAGGCCGGTGCCCAGCATATAGTTCCCCCAGGCGCTGTCGGGGTTGAGCCGCACCGCCCGCGCCCAGACGGCCGTGTCGCTGCGCCAGAGCAGGCGCTGGTGCAGCGAGACGCCGGCGAGTACGATCAGCAGCGCAGGCGCCGCGTACCGCCACCGCCCGGCCTCGAGCCGCTCCGCCGCCGCGCCGAAGATCAGCGCCGCGCCGGCCAGCGGCAGGTAGAGGTAGCGTCCGGAGACGAAGACCGACTTTAGGTACTCCGCGAGATCGGCCAGCGGCAGCAAATTCAGGTAGGGCAGCAGCATCAGGCCGGCCAGCGCCGCCCCGGCCGGTACCGGCGAATAGCCCCGTTCTCCGCGCTCTGCTGGCCAGGCCAGCAGCAGCGCCCCGGCGGCCAGCGCCAGAGCGGCCAGCCCGGCTGCGTCGCCCCAGGCGGCGGTGCGCTGGTAGACGGGCGAGAGCCAGAAAGGCAGCGCGGTCATCTTGGCGTATGCGGCCAGCTTTGCGAACAGGAAGGCGGGGTCCAGGTCGGCCGCGCTGAAGGCGGTGCCACGGCCGGAGCCGAGGCGGGCCAGCAGGGCGGCGGCCGTCGCCGCGCCGCAGGCCAGCAGCTCGGGCAGGCGCCGCCGGAACTCCGCGCCGCCGCCGCCTTTTTTAAGGAAAGGGAGCAGCGCGAAGAGCAGTACGCCCGGGAAGGCGCGCTCCTTAAACAGCAGCGAGGCCAGCAGCAGCAGCGCAGTCAGCGCCTTGCCGGCCGCGCCGCCGCGCCCGTCGAGAGCTATGAACCTGCGCAGCGCCAGCAGGAAGAAGAGCGCCGAGAAGATGGTGCCGGAGAACAGGACCGCCACCGTGGTCTCGCCCTGCGCAGGGTGCAGCGCGAAGAAGAGCCCGGCCAGCAGCGCCGGCCGCTCCTTTCCAAAGAGCTCCAGCGCCAGGCGGTAGACCGCCCACGAGCAGGCGGCGTGGCCCAGCAGTGACAGCAGGTGCAGGCCCCAGGGCAGCCAGGCGAAGACCTTGCCGAACAGCATGATCGGAATGAAGGTGAGCGGCTCGAAGCCCTCGTTGCGGAAGACGAAAGTGTAGGCGGGGCCGAACAGGTGCCTGAAGCTGCCCATATCGCGCAGCCACGGGTTCGCGCTCACCGACATGACGTCGTCGAAGACGAAAGGCAGGGCCAGCAGCGGCAGGCAGACCGCCGCGGCGGCCAGGGCCACGGCGGCGCCGGGCTTCAGGCTGAAGATCTTTCTCACGGTTTTATTCTATCAATTCGCGGGGCCTACCCGGGGTCTGGGCCCAATACCGCCGCCAGTCTGGGCCCTGCGCCCCTTACCGCGCAATGTAACAAATGTTACACTATCTATGGGTGAGGGGGCCGGTGGCGGTCCGGTCCGGGGCATGTCTTGACGCAAAGGGGACTATGCCTGTGAAAATCCTGGTAGCCGACGACGACAGGGCGATGCTGAACCTGTACGCGAAGATCTTTTCCCAGACCGAGTATTCCATAACTCAGGCCGAGACCTTCGCCCAAGCCTCCGCGCTGCTGCGTGAGGGCGAGTTCGACCTGCTGATAACCGATTTCATGTTCCCCGACGGCGTGGGCACCGAACTGATCCGTCTCTTCAACGAGGCCAAGGCGGACGCGAAGAGCCTGCTGGTGACCGGCACGCCCTCCGCCCGGGACCACGCGACCTGCGAAGGCGTGAACTTGTACTTAGAGAAACCTTTCAAGGTGGAGCAATTGATGCAGGCCGTCAGCAAGGTGCTGGCTTAAGCGCCGCTGAAGGCGGGAAGACCGGCCGCGGACGGCCGGTTTTTCTTTTCCCCAAAAGGTATAATTTTCAAAGAGAGTTACGGGAGACATCTATATGAAAAATTTAATCGTCCTCGCGGCCGCGCTCTGCCTGCCGGCTGGCGCCTCAGCCGCGCCGAAGGCCTCAGCCGCGAAGAAAATATACGAGGTCAAAACAGTGCTGGTGGCGCCGTACTCCGGCGTGATCACCCCGGCCGCGGCGGAGTTCTTCGCCGGGGCCGTGGACAAGGTGAACGCGCCCGGAGGGGCGGACCTGCTGGTGTTCGAACTGGACACGCCCGGCGGCCTGGATTCGTCTATGCGCGAGATCATCAAGAAGCTGCTGGCCTCCAAAAAGCCGGTGGCCGTCTATGTGTCGCCCGCGGGGGCGCGCGCGGCCTCGGCCGGCGTATTCATCTCCATGGCCTCGCCGCTGGTGGGCATGGCGCCCGGCACCAATATCGGCGCCGCGCACCCGGTGATGATAGGCGGCGGCCTGCCCGGGATGCCCGGCGGCAAGGAAGGCAAGGAAGAGAAAAAGAAGGACCCCATGGAGGACAAGGTGCTCAACGACGCCTCGGCCTACATGAAGTCCATCACGCAGAAGTCCGGGCGCAACGTGGAGTGGGCCGTGAAAGCCGTCACCAAGAGCGCCTCTATCCCCGCCGAAGAGGCCGTCAAGGCCGGCGTGGCTGACTTCGTGGCCGCGGACCTGGCGGAGTTCTTCGCCAAGGCCGACGGGCGCGCCGCCGGCGACTTCGGCTCTTTCAAATGCGCGGCCCCGGCGGTGGAATATTTCCGCCAGACGCGGCGCCAGAAATTCCTGGCCACCATCACGGACCCGAATATCGCCATGATCCTGATGAGCCTCGGCGCGGCCGGGCTCTTCATAGAGCTCTACAACCCCGGCCTGATCCTGCCCGGCGTGGTGGGGGCCGTGGCGCTGGTGCTGGCGTTCTACTCTTTCCAGACCCTGTCGGCCAGCTTCGCCGGCGTGGCGCTCATCCTGCTCGGCTTCGTGTTCTTCATCGCCGAGATAAAGGTGGTCAGCTACGGCCTGCTGACGCTGGCGGGGGCGGCGTCGGTGCTGCTGGGCGGGCTGATGCTGTTCAGCCAGCCCTCGCTGGGCGGGCTCGCGGTCTCCTTCCCGATGCTGGTCACCACCGTGGTGGGCCTCATAGCGGTGGTGGCCGCAGTGGCCTTCGTCGCGCTGCGCGCGCAGCTGCGCCGGGTGGTTACGGGCATAGAGAGCATAGCCGGCCAGCGGGGGCTGGCCAAGACGGCGCTGAACCCCAAGGGCACGGTGCTGGTGGCTGGCGAGCTGTGGGAGGCCGAGAGCGTCTCCGGAGAGATCGCAGCCGGGGCCGGGGTGGTGGTGGACTCGGTGGACGGTTTCCGCGTGAAGGTGCGGGCGGCCTAGGCCGCCGCGGCTTTGGCCAGTTTCTTTTTCAGCTGCCAGACTTTCAGCAGCCCCGCGAAGGCTCCCAGGATCTCTTTAGAGTCCAGGGAGCTTTCGCCTTTCCGGCGCTCGGTGAAGGCCACGGGCGCCTCGGCCACGGTCTGGCCGCTGTAGTAAAGGTTCACCAGGATCTCGCTTAACACTATGAAGCCCGTGCCCGAGAGGCCGCAGCCGGCGGCGGCCTCGGCGGCGCGGCGGCTGTAGACGCGGAAGCCGCTGGTATAGTCCTTCACCGGCACGCCCAGCAGCAGCGCGGCCAGGCCGTTGGCCGCGCGCGAGAAGCAGCGCCGCAGCAGCGGGCGCCCGCCCACGGAGCTGCCGCTCAGGTAGCGGCTGGCTATCAGCAGGTCGGTCTTCCTTTCCAGACTTTCTTTGATCAGCCCCGGCAGGCGCGAGGGGGGGTGGGAGAGGTCGGCGTCCATCTCCACCACCAGGTCGCAGGGGCCCTTCAGAAAATAGCGCATGCCTTCCAGCACCGCGGAGCCGCGCCCGCCTTTGCTGCCGCGCCGGATGACGGCCAGGTTGGGCAGGCCGAGCCCGGCCAGCGCTGCCGCGGCGGCGTCGCCCGGGGAATCGTCCACCACGCAGATGTCCGCGCCCAGGCCCTGGGCCTCTATCTGCCGTATCAGCCCGGGCAGGCAGGCCTCCTCGTTGAAGGAGGGAATGACGATGCCTATCTTCATGTTGGTGAAACTCTATGATACAAAAAAACCGCCGGACCGGATTTGGAAATGACCGCCAAGTTTGTCATAATATAAGTTCTGCGAGATATACTTCGCCGAAGTTATTTATTTAATACAGATTTAAGAAGCACGGAGGATCACATGGGAACCAGGTTTACCGACAGGGCGCAGCGCGTGATACTGATAGCGCAGGAAGAGGCCAAACGCCTTAACCACGACTACGTGGGCACCGAGCACATCCTGCTCGGCCTCATAGCCCTCTCCGAGGGCGTGGCCAGCCAGGTCTTCCAGAACCTGGGCATAGACCTGCGCAAGGTGCGCGCCGAGATCGAGAAGATCGTGGGCACCGGCGACAACATGATGCTGCTGGGCGAAATACCCTTTACCCCGCGCGCCAAGAAGGTGCTGGAATACGCCGTGGAAGAGGCCCAGCACATGAGCCACTCCTATATCGGCACCGAGCACATCCTGCTCGGCCTCATCCGCGAGGAAGAGGGCGTGGCCGCCCGCGTGCTTGAAAACCTGGGCCTCAAGCTCGAGACCGTCCGCGAGGAAGTGCTCAGCATCCTGGGCGAGATGGAGCAGAAGGACTCCCCCAAGGAATCCCAGACCCCGCCCGCCAAGGGCCACGCGCACGCCGGCCCCAAGGGCAAGACCAAGACCCCCATTTTAGACGAGTTCGCGCGCGACCTGACCCAGATGGCCAAAGAAGGCAAGCTGGACCCCGTCATCGGCCGCGCCAACGAGGTGGACCGCCTGATCCAGGTGCTGGGCCGCCGCACCAAGAACAACCCCGTGCTCGTGGGCGAGCCCGGCGTGGGCAAGACCGCCATCGTGGAAGGCCTCGCCCAGAAGATAGCCGCCGGCGAGATCTCCGACACCCTCATCGGCAAGCGCCTGCTGTCGCTGGACCTCGCGTCCATAGTGGCCGGCACCAAGTACCGCGGCGAGTTCGAGCAGCGCCTCAAGGGCATCATCGAGGAGATCCGCAAGGCCAAGAACTCCATCATCATGTTCATCGACGAGCTGCACACCGTCATCGGCGCGGGCGCCGCCGAGGGCGCGATCGACGCCTCCAACATGCTCAAGCCCGCGCTCGCGCGCGGCGAGCTGCAGTGCATCGGCGCTACCACCTTCGACGAGTACCGCAAGCACATAGAGCACGACCCGGCCCTCGAGCGCCGCTTCCAGACGGTGGTCGTGGAGCAGCCCACCGTGGAGGAGGCCATCGAGATCCTCAAGGGCCTGCAGGACAAGTACGAGAGCCACCACAAGTGCAAGTACACCGACGCGGCCATCTTCGCCGCGGCCCAGCTGTCCGATAAATATATCACCGACCGGGCGCTCCCCGACAAGGCCATCGACCTGCTTGACGAGGCGGGCTCCCGCGCCCGCCTGAAGCTGTCCGTCGCCCCGCCGGAGTTCAAGGAAAAAGAGGCCGAGATAGAGGAGGCCGCCAAGGAAAAGAACGCCGCCATCTACGGCCAGGAGTACGAGAAGGCCGCCAAGCTCCGCGACAACGAGAAGGAGCTGAAGAAGGCCCTCGAGGACGCGCGCAAGAAGTGGCGCGAAGGCCGCGACAAGGTTTTTCCGGAAGTGACCGAAGAGGACATAGCGCAGATAGCCTCCAAGTGGACCGGCATCCCGGTCACGCGCATGACCGAGACCGAGACGCAGAAGCTGCAGCACATGGAAGGCGAGCTTCACAAGCGCCTCATCGGCCAGGACGAGGCGGTCAAGATCGTTTCGCAGGCCATCAAGCGCAGCCGCACCGGCATGAAGGACCCCAAACGGCCCATCGGCAATTTCATCTTCCTCGGCCCCACCGGCGTGGGCAAGACCGAGCTCGCGCGCGTGCTGGCGGACTTCCTGTTCGGCAACGAGGAAGCCATGGTCCGCATCGACATGAGCGAGTACATGGAGAAGTTCTCCGTTAGCCGCCTCATCGGCGCGCCCCCCGGCTACGTAGGCTACGAGGAAGGCGGCAAGCTCACCGAGCTGGTGCGCCGCAAGCCCTACTCCGTCGTAGTGCTCGACGAGATCGAGAAGGCCCATCCCGACGTGTTCAACATTCTCCTCCAGATCATGGACGAGGGCGTGCTGTCCGACAGCCTCGGGCACAAGGTCTCTTTCAAGAACTCCATCCTGATCATGACCTCCAACGTAGGCGCCCGCCTGATCTCCAAGGGCAAGACGCTGGGCTTCATGCCCGCCGACGACAAAGAGAAGGACTACAAGGAAATGAAGGACACCGTGATGGACGAGGTGAAGCGCGTCTTCAACCCCGAGTTCATCAACCGCATCGACGAGGTCATAGTGTTCCGCCCGCTGACCGAGGTGGACACCGAGAAGATCCTGGAGCTCAGCCTTGTGAAGGTGGACAAGAAGCTCGAAGCCAAGGGCGTCAAGTTCGACATCACGCAGGCGGCCAAGACTTTCCTCGTCAAAAAAGGCTTTGACCCGAATTACGGCGCCCGCCCGCTGCTCCGCACCGTGCAGAAGTACCTGGAAGACCCGATGGCGGAGTTCCTGCTCAACAGCACTATGAAGCACGGCGACGTGGTGAAAGTGGATTACAAGGGCGAAGGCGACGCGCTGACCCTGAAAGTGCAGTAGCGCACCCCCGGGGATCACAGCTTGCAGAAGCATCACGATCATCAGCGTCCCCGCCATCTCCCCGCGCCGGCCCCCGGGCCGCGCGGGGGCGGCTTTTACCGCCTGGCGGGCAGGCTCACGCTGTCGCTGCTGCTGGCCGCGGGCGGCGGCTTCGCCGTCTGGCGCGCCGGCCGGGCGATTATCGGCAGCCTGGCGCCGGAGCCGGAGCCCAGGAAAGTGGTGGAGTCCCCCATCAGGGACGCCGAGTGGCTGGCCATGGTGGAGGGCCTGGAGAAGCACTCCCGCTCCTACCGCGGCCGCGTCGGCATCTACATCAAGGACCTGGAGACCGGCAAGACCTGGGATTACAACTCGGAGCGCCAGTTCCCGTCGGCGAGCCTCATCAAGGTGCCCATCATGGCCGCCGTCTTTGAAAAGATAAAAGCCGGGTCGCTCAGCCTGGACACGCAGATACGCCTGACGCGGGGCGGCCGCGTGGGCGGCTCCGGCTCGCTGAAGTGGGTGCGCGACGGCACGTCGCTGTCCGTGATGGAGATCATCTACAAGATGATCACCGAGAGCGACAATACCGCGACGAAGATGCTGATAGACACGGTGGGGATGGATTACCTCTCCGCCTCCTTCAGGGCGCTGGGCCTGGAGCGGACCAATATCACGCCGGAGGGGATGAGCCTGTCTTCCCGCCCGGTGCGCCGCGAGAACTACACCACGGCGCGGGAGATGGGCTCGCTGATGGAGCGCATCTACGCCGGGGAGCTGGTGAGCCGCGAGGCCAGCGAGTTCATGCTCGACGTGCTAAAGCACACCAAGAGCCGCACCCGCCTGCGCAAAGGCCTGCCGCTCGGCTGGGAGATAGGCCACAAGACCGGCCTGCTGCGGCGCAACTGCCACGACGTGGGCATAGTGTTCTCCCCGCGCGGCGACTTCGTGATAGCGGTGCTGACCAGCGAGGCGCCCAACTATACCGTGGCCAAGAATTTTATAGCGAAAGTAGCGAAGCTGACCTACCAGTATTACAAGATAGACTCCGACTACGCCGGCCTGCCGGGCCGGGCCGGGGCCGTCTGAGCGCCAGAGCGCCGAAAGGTTTAACTATGAACGAATTAGAACTCCTGGCTCCCGCCAAGGACCTCGCGTGCGGCGTCGACGCGGTCAACTGCGGCGCCGACGCCGTCTATATCGGCGCCGAGCGCTTCGGCGCGCGCATCTCCGTGGGCAACAGCATCTCCGACATCGAGAAGCTGGCCCGGCACGCGCACCGCTACCGCGCCAAGGTCTACGCCGCGCTGAACACCATATTGTCCGACGCGGAGCTGCCGCGCGCGCGGCGGCTGGCCCACTCGCTGTGGGAGGCCGGCGCGGACGCGCTGATAGTGCAGGACATGGGCCTGCTCGAGGGCGGCGGCCTGCCGCCGATCCCGCTGATAGCGAGCACCCAGGCGAACAATACCACCCCCGAGAAGGTGCTGTTCCTCGAGAAGGCCGGCTTCAAGCGCGTCATCCTCGCGCGCGAGCTGACCCTGGCCGAGATCAAGGCCATCAGGGCCGCTACCACCGTCGAGCTGGAGACCTTCGTGCACGGCGCGCTGTGCGTCTGCTACAGCGGGCAGTGCTATCTTTCCTATTTCCTCGGCGGCCGCAGCGGCAACCGCGGCGAATGCGCCCAGCCCTGCCGCAAGCTCTACACCCTCAAAGACGACGAGGGCGGGACCGTCTGCGCCGACAAGCATTTGCTGTCGCTGAAGGACCTCAACCTCTCGCGCCGCCTCTCCCACCTGGCCGCGGCCGGAGTCACCTCCTTCAAGATCGAGGGGCGCCTGAAGGACCGCGACTACGTGCGCAACGTGGTGGCCGCCTACCGGCGCGAGCTGGACAAGGTCATAGCCAAGCGCGGCGCCGCGCGCGCCTCCGTCGGGCGTAGCTTCGCCGCTTTCGAGCCGGACCTGGCCAAGACCTTCAACCGCGGCTATACCGAGTACAATATCGACGGCAACCCGGCCGACATCGCCTCGCCGGACACGCCCAAGTTCGTGGGCGAGGCGCTGGGGCCGGCCACCGACGTGAAGAGCGGCTCCTTCCGGCTGCACAACGCCGCGCGCCTGCACCCGGGCGACGGCATCTCCTACTTCGACAAGACCGGCAAGCTCGCCGGCTCGCTGGTCAACGGCGTGCTGGAGGGCCGCGTGCGCGCGGACAACCTAAAGGGCATGGAGAACGGCACGGCCATTTACCGCAACCTGGACAAGGACTTCCTGCGCTCGCTCGAGCGCGGCGCGCAGCGGCGCTTCGCGCTGAAGCTGGAATTCGCGGAGGTGGACGGCGGCTTCACGCTGAAAGCCGCCGACGAGCGCGGCGCGGTCGGCGAGGCCCGCTGGCGCGGCGTGAAAGCCGCCGCCCAGAAGCCCGAGCAGGCGCTCGACACCATCCGCAAGCAGCTCTCCAAGCTGGGCGAGACCGAGTACTGGCTGGAGGCGCTGGAGCTGAAAATGTCCAAGCCGTACTTCCTGCCGGTGGCCGCCCTCAACGACCTGCGGCGCGACGCGCTGGCCGCGCTGGAAGCGGCCCTGCCCAAAGCCCCCGCGCGCGAGGAGATCAAGCTGGTCTCCAACGATTACCCGTACCCCGAAGAGAAGCTGGAATACAACGCCAACGTGCTCAACGCCGCGGCCGCTGCCTTCTACAAGCGCCACGGCGTGAAGGAAATAGCCATGGCGGCCGAGGGCGGGGCCGACCTGGCCGGGCGTGCTCTGATGGTCACCAAGCTGTGCCTGCGCCGGCGGCTGGGCCTGTGCAAGAAGGGCAAGGCCGTGGAGGCCATGTTCCTGGAGGACGGCGAGGGCCGCCGCTTCCGGCTGGAGTTCGACTGCGCCGCCTGCGTGATGAAGCTTTACTACGACAGCGAGACCGCCAAGGAAGCCAAGGAGTCCGACGAGTGAGGAAACTGGCGCTCCTGCCGCTGCTGCTGCTGGCCGCCGCCTGCTCCGGAAACCCGAAGCAGGATGGCGTGCCGGAGATGGCGCGGCTGGAACTCTACAATTATTCACCGGCCGCGTCTTTAGAGGACAGGATAGGCCTTATCCCGGAACGGCTGCTGGAAATTTACCGCGCGCTGGATAACAAACCCGGCTACAAGCCGTACCCGCCCACCCCGCAGGAGAAGGCGCTGCTGCTGGAGTACCTGGCCCTGATGCCGCCGGCTTACGGGCGGGTCTTCAGGGAGAAATGCGCCGGGCTGTATTTCGTGGAGGGCTTCACCGGCTACGGGGTGACCAGCTGGGTGGTGGACGGAGAGGGCCGGCTGTATTTCACCATGACGCTCAACCCGGCCGCGCTGCGCGAGACGCTTTCCGAGACCATGACCAGCAGGGAGCGCAGCTGCTTTATTCCCGAAAGCGGCCAGGCCGTAACGGTGGACGCCGGGACGAAATACAAAGGCCTGGCCTACGCGCTCTTCCACGAGGCGGCCCACGCGCTGGATTATATAGAGGGCGTCACGCCTTACACGGACCTTGACCAGCCGGAGCGCTATCGCGCCGCCGCCCGGCCCGACGGCGGTCTCTTCACCGAAGCCTGGGAGTCATACGCCAAGCCCTTTCCCCGCAACGATTTCCTCTTCCGCGATAAGATCACCTTCTACGGCTTCGGCGGCGGCCCCAAGATAGCGCTTTCCGACGCCTACGGCGCCTATGCCGGCCTGGCCGGCAGCCCTTTCGTCTCTCTTTACGGGGCCAAGTCCTGGGCCGAGGACTTCGCCGAGCTGACGGCTTACGGACTGATAGCGGGCAAACTGGGCCAGCCCTACCGCGTGACGCTGTCCATGAAAGGGGCCGCGAGCCGCGCCTTCGAGCCCATGAAGGGGCCGGCGGCCCGGCGCGCCGCGGCGGCGCTGGCCCTGGCGGAGAAACTTTAATGACCCTGCGCTGCGACCTCAATATAAACGGCGGCTCCCGCCGCGTGATCATAGTCGGCAACGATGAAGAGACGCACGAGCATTTGGCGCTGCGCCTCACCGCCGCGATACTCTTTTTCGACGGGGAACCGGTGGAGCCGGGTCCCAACGACCCGGTGCTCGCCGATATCGGCTTCGTGCCGGACCTGCTGGTGCCCGACGGCATCGGCGGCATCAAGGTCTGGGCGGAATGCGGCAACGTGGCCGAGAACAAGCTTACGAAGGTGGCCCGCCGCATCAAGGAAGGCCGCCTGGTGATCCTCAAGGAAGACGAGCCCGCCGGCCGCCGCCAGCGAGAGGTGCTGAAGAAAGAGGTGCGCAACGCGGACAAGGTGGAAGTCTGGGCCTGGCCCCGCGAGGAGTTCAAGCGCTGGAACGACGCCCTGCAGGAGAGCAATTATATTTACGGCGAGGCCTCCGGCCAGTCGCTGAATTTGGTGATCAACGAGGCCGCCTTCAGCGTGGACCTCATTTCCTGCTGAGGGTCCCAGCGCGCCTTAGGCCCTTAGGTACTTGCGGTTCGGGAGGGGTGCTGTATACTATAATGTCAGAGTAGCCAGCGTTAAGGGGAGAAGACATGCGTTCAAAAGCCAGCCTTTTTAAACTGTTTTCAGCCGCTTCCATACTTTTAATACCCGGTCTGTCCGCCCTGCGCGCGGGACCCGCGGCCGACCTGTTGAGAGAGCAGGCTGGGCCCTACGAATTTACCCTGCCCGAGGCGGCGCCCGCCCGCCTGGAGAACTCCCCGCTCAGCGTGCCCCGCGCCGAATGGCTCAAGGCCAGGCAGCTCTACGCCGACGGCGCCTACAAGCCCGGGAAGGCTCAGCGCGTGGACACCGAGCACAGCAAGCTGGTGCTGCTGCAGGGCTTCCACTGGTTCGCCGACGATTACTGGTACCACCCGCCGCGCGGCTGGTGGGGCGTGCTGGCGGACAGGGCCCCCGAAGTGGGCCGCGCCGGCTTCGACCTGATCTGGTTCCCGCCGGTCTCCAACGGCAGCTATTACCCCAACCAGTGGTATAACCTGGATTCCCAGTGGGGCAAGAAGGAAGAACTCTTTAAAGCGGTGAAGAACATGCACGCCGCCGGAGTTAAGGTGGTGGCCGACATAGTGCTCAACCACCGCAACGGCACCAAGGACTGGGCCGACTACACCAACCCCGACTGGCCCACCACCACCATAGTGCGCAACGACGAGTGGCAGGGCTCGCCCAAGAGTCCCTGGGACGACGAGGGCCAGGGCGACTTCGGCTGCCGCGACCTGGACCACCGCGCGCCCGTGGTGCAGGAGGACACCAAGGTGTTCCTGCGCTACCTCAAGAATACCGTCGGCTTCGACGGCTGGCGCTACGACATGGTGAAGGGCTACCCCGGCTATTACGTAGGGATGTACGACGGCGCCTCCAACCCCGTCTTCTCGGTGGGCGAGTTCTACGACGCCAACCGCCAGCTGCTGGCCAACTGGGTGGACTCCACGGACAGCGCTTCCGACAAGCGCAACGCCGCCACCGTCTTCGACTTCACCACCCGCTACAATTTGGTGGCCGCAGTGGAAAACGAGCGCTACGAGCTGCTCCGCGACGGCAACCGCCCCTCGGGCATGATAGGCTGGTGGCCGGCCAAGTCGGTCACCTTCGTGGAGAACCACGACACCAGCCCGCGCGACGTGAACTTCCTGCCCAACGCCTCGGCCGAGTACAAGACGCAGCGCCTGATGGGCTACGCCTATATCCTCACGCACCCAGGCATCCCGTCGGTGTTCTGGCCGCATTTCTTCGACTGGGGCGCCGACTACCGCGGTAAGCTGCAGGCGCTGGTCAATGTGCGCAAGGCCGCCGGCCTTTCTTCCACCAGCCGCATCGGCATCCTGGAGGCCACCAACGAACTTTACGCCGCCGTGATAGACGGCGACAACCAGCGCGTGATCCTGAAGCTGGGTAAGAACTGGGGCTGGAACCCCGGCGCCGGCTGGACGCTGGCCACCTACGGCGAGCGCTACGCCGTGTGGACGCAGCCGATGCCCAAGTAAACAGGCGCTCTTAAAGGAAAAGGCCCGCTTCGGCGGGCCTGCTCTTTTTTAGCACCGCGCGGGAGACATTTGCTAGAATCGTGGACGGGGGGAAATTGCCTTCAGAACTGTTCGAAAGCCTGGTCTACAACATCAGCCTGCTGCTGGTGCTGGTGGGCCTTTATTCCGGCGTCTGGCACAGGTCCGGCCTGCGCCCGCGGCTGAGGGAGGCGCTGGACGGCCTGATAATCGGCGTCATCTGCCTGGCCGTTATGGCCAATCCCTGGACGCTGCGGACCGGTCTGGTTTTCGACGTGCGCTCCATACTGCTGGGCATAGCCGGGCTGTTCTTCGGCGCGGTACCGGCGCTGATAGCGGCGGCCATGGCCGCGGCGTACCGGGTATATATGGGCGGCATCGGTCTCTGGACCGGGCTGTGCGTCATAATCATCAGCGTCGGCCTGGGCCTGCTCTGGCGGCGCCTGCGGCCTTCCCTGCAGCTGACCGGCTCCATGAGGGAGCTGTACCTGTTCGGCCTGGTTCTGCACATACTGATGCTGGCGGCCATGTTCCTGCTGCCGTGGGCCACCGCCCTTGAGACAGTGGGACGCATAGCCTTGCCGGTGCTTGTGGCTTACCCTCTAGGCACGGTGCTGCTGGGCGTACTGCTGGTGCATCAGCGCGAGAACGTGCAGGCCGCGCACAGGCTGGCCGGCAGCGAAGCCAAATACAAGGCCCTGTTCGATAATTCCAACGACGCGGTCTTCTTTCACGCAATGGGCCCGGGCGCGATAGCCGGCAAGTTCATAGACGTCAACAGCGTAGCCTGCGAGCGGCTGGGCTACACCCGCGAGGAACTGCTGCAGCTGACCCCCGTCGATATAGACGCAGACGGCATGACAAACGCGCAACGCGCGGCTTTAGAGGTGTTGGCCCGCACCGGACACGCGCTTTTCGAGATGGTGCACGCGGCCAGGGACGGCCGGCGCATCCCCGTGGAGATCTCCAGCCGGGTATTTGACTACGAAGGCACGCCGCATGTCCTCTCCGTTGCCCGCGACATCACAGAGCGTAAACTGGCCGATGAACGCCTGAAGAAACTTTCCGACCAGGTGCCCGGAGTCATCTACCAGTACCGGCTTTACCCCGACGGCCGTTCCTGTTTCCCCTACTCCAGCTCCGGTATGAACGATATTTACGAGCGCACGCCGGAGGAGGTGCGCGAGGACGCCACGCCCGTCTTCGGCCGCATACACCCCGACGACATTAAGAGCACCTCGGAGGCCATCTTCGCCTCGGCCCGCGACCTCTCCGTGTTCCACCGGGAGTTCCGCGTGGTGCTGCCGCGCCAGGGGCTGCGCTGGCGCATGAGCGACGCCAGGCCCGAGCGCCTGCCAGACGGCGGCACGCTCTGGTACGGCATCATCTCCGATATCACCGACCGCAAGAGCGCCGAAGCCGAGCGCGAGCGCCTGATGACGGCCATAGACCAAGCCGCCGAAATGGTAGTGCTGGCCGGCCCGGCGGGGGAGATAAAGTATGTGAACCCGGCTTTCGAGCTGGTGACCGGCTACGCCAGGGGCGAGGTCACCGGGAAAAATATCAGCGTCCTTAAAAGCGGAAAACAGGACGACGCATTTTATAAGAGCATGTGGGAAGCCCTGTCCGCCGGCCGCAACTGGGAAGGCCGCATGGTCAACAAGCGCAAGGACGGTACGCTCTACACCGAAGAGTCGACCATTTCTCCGGTCAAGGACCCTTCCGGCCGGATCGTGAGTTTCGTGGCGGTGAAAAGGGACATCACGGAGCAGATGCGCCTGGAAGGCCAGCTGCTGCAGTCCCAGAAGATGGAGGCGGTGGGCCTGCTGGCCGGCGGCATAGCGCACGACTTCAACAATATTCTCACGGCCATTAAAGGCTACTGTTCGCTGATCGTTAAGACCATGCCCGAGGGCGACGCGAACCGGGCCGACATGGGCGAGATCATGAGCCTGGCCGAGCGGGCCGCCATGCTGACCAGCCAGCTGCTGGCTTTCAGCCGCAAGCAGATCATGGCGCCCAAGGTGATAGACCTCAACGCTACGCTAGGCGATATGAGCAAGATGCTGCGCCGCGTCATAGGGGAGGAGGTCTCGCTGTCGACCAGGCTCAGCCCCGGGGCCTGCATGGTCAAGGTGGACCCCGCGCAGATGGAGCAGGTGCTGATGAACCTGGTGCTCAACGCCCGCGACGCGGTATCAAAAGGCGGCCGGATAGAGCTGGAAACGGAAATACTGGAGCCAGGTGCGGACTTTTTCGCTGCCCGGCCCGGCCTGGCGCGCGGGCGCCTGGTCTGCGTGCGCGTGCGCGACAACGGCTGCGGCATGGACGCCGAGGCCAAAAAGCGGATTTTTGAACCCTTCTATACCACCAAGGAGCACGGCAAAGGCACCGGGCTGGGCCTGCCCATGGTCTACGGCACGGTAAAGCAGAGCGGCGGCGAGATAGACGTGGCGAGCCAACCCGGAGAAGGCACCGTCTTTACGCTGTATTTCCCGGTGGCCGATCCGGAACAACCGGCCCGGCCCGGGCTGGAAGCGCCGCCGATAGAGTCCGGTACAGAAACCATACTGCTGGTGGAGGACGAAGATCAGCTGCGGCGCCTGGGCGAGCGGCTGCTGCGCGCCGGGGGCTACACCGTTATCTCCGCCGAGAACGGCAAAGCGGCCCTTGAGGCCGCGGCCCGGCACGGCCGTCCGCTGGACCTGCTGCTCACCGACGTGGTCATGCCGGGTATGGGCGGGCGCGAACTGGCCCTGGCCCTGACGGCGCGCGGGCTGGTGCGGCGCGTCATCTATATGTCCGGCTATACCGAAGACACGATAGTAAAGCACGGCGTGCTGGAAGCCGGGATCGCGTTCGTCTACAAGCCGTTCACGCCTGAGGCGCTCTACGCCAAGATCCGCGCCGCGCTGGACGGCCCCGCCGACCAGGCGAAAGCTTAACCCCCTAGTTAAAGGTCAGAATGGTGTTGCCGTCTATCTCGGTGACGCCGAGCCTGGCGCCTTTCCAGCGGAACAGGCCGTTGTTGTATGAGACATTGCCCTCGTAGACGGTGGAGCCGCCGGCCTGTACCGCGGAGTCCGCGGTTATCGACGGGGCGACGGCCGGCAGGACCAGCTCTACGGTGGCGTTCTTTTTATCCAGCAGCACCGGCACGGCCCGGGCGAAAGTTATTTCCGCCCCGGAGTTCCCGTATTCTATTACGGAGCAGCCTTTGTCGTATAGCCGTTCTCCGGCGTATTCTACCATGCTGCCCGGCGCGTAGATGGTCAGGTCCGCGGCGGTCAGCCCCGGGAAAGCCAGCAGCGCGCGCGGCCCCGGCGCGGCGCGGAAGGCGTCCAGCAGGCGTTTGTTCTCAGCCAGCAGCGCGGCCAGGTCCTGCCCGGCGGCGACCAGGAGCTCCGGCGCGCCGTAGCGGGCCTTGGCCCGCTCCAGCCGGGCGGGGGAATTATCCGGGGCTACCAGCCGCTCCAGCAAAGTGTCCAGCCCGCTGCCCTTGCCTGAGGAGGTGCGGAACAGGTCCCGTTTCCACGACGGGCTCAGCTTGTCCAGCAGCATGGCCAGCGCCGCCCCGGTCTGGTAGGTATAGGTGGCGAACTTATTGTAATTGTAGGTGTGCAGCGTCCCGAGGCGGGCCTTCAGCATGGCCACGGAGCTGTCCTTGGCGGCGTAGCCGGCGAACCGGGGATCCAGCAGGGTCTCGGGCAGGGGAGTCACCGGCGTATGAGCGCCGTACTGCACCTTGTAGGAGATATACTGCGCGGTGCCTTCCACCAGTTCCATGTACCTGCCCAGCACCGGCATGGCCGGCGGCAGGCGCGAGTGGCGCTCGGCGCGGACGGCCATGAAGTCGCGCGCCAGTTCTCCCAGGCTCACGGCGTCTTCAGCGTCCAGCGCGGCGGCCAGTATCCTGCCTTCGAGCCCCGTCAGCATGTTCAGCTCCGGGTCGGTGTACGGGTAATCCACCTTCGACAGGCCGGAATAGCCGGGCTCCTGCGGCAGGAATTTCTTCTCCCGGTATTGGAAAGCGTGCAGCAGCTCGTGGCTGACGGTAGCCAGGGTCTGCAGATAATCGGCTTTGTAGTTGTTGCCGGGATAGACCTGGTTCACGTATTCGTCCTGCAGGGCCAGCGTATTGAACGAGACCGTGGGGATACCGTTGACGGGTCCGGCCAGGCCGCCGAAAGCGAAAGCGGCGTCTTTCCTGTAGCAGAAGCTGGTTGCCGGCAGCCGGTCCGAGAACGGCACGCAGTCCGCGGGCGGGTTGGGGTGGCCGAGGAGTATGTTGTACTTGTGGGGGAAAGAGAATTGCAGCGGGGTGGTCTCCAGTCCTTGCAGGCCGGGCCACAGCGCGTCGCCGGCCTGGCGCCATAAATTGTAGAGCTCCTGCAGCCGCCAGAGGTCTTCTTCTTCCAGTTTGATCCCGAGCTCTGGCAGTTTGGCGGCCACTTCCGGGGGGAGAAGGCCGGCGGGGCGTTGCTTGGGGGGGCCGGGAATCCTGACGGCGCCGTCCTGGCCAAAATTGATATAGCCAAACCGGGCACCCGCTCCGCGCAGGCTCTCCATCTGCCCCGCGCCGCAGACTCCGGCGGATAGGGTAAGGACGAACAGGGCTGGGAGCAGGTTTTTGGCGGTTATAATGGTCATCACCCGCTGCGGAGCAATTTATATGCCATTCATGGAGGGGACGCTGCTTCCTATCTTCCTAACTGGTTAGGAAGATAGGAAGCAGCGTCCCCTATTGTTTTTTCGGGGGCTTTACGCCCAGGGCGGCGTAGCGGGCCATGGCGCCCAGGCCGCCGAAGACGGCGAACCCGGCCGCGCCGGTGAAGCCGAACCAGAAAGTGAAAGCCGCCTCGGAGGGCAGCACGGGTTTGTAGGGAAAGAAGAGGAAGCTGAACGCGGAATAGAGCATGACCAGCACATTGAAGCCCATCACACCCGAGACGGAGATCACGCCTTTTTTGAAAGCGTTCCCATAGCCGGTGGCGTTCTTCGCCGACAGCGCGGCCACGGGGAAACCGAGCAGGAAGCCGAACATGGAGAGCATGAACATGCCCATCAGCCGGCCCGGCAGGGACGCCAGGAAGTCCTGCCCTTCCGGCCCGCCCCCGAGCTTGCCGGTAAGCGGCAAAAACGACACCAGCGCCAGCGCAACAACGGTCCAGAGCGCGCCGCGCAAGGCGAGGCGCAGGGCGGGTTCCTGCGGCGGGGCCGCGGGGGTTTTATCTTCGGTCATTCCAGTTCCTCCTTGAGGGCCGTCGGGGCTACGGCTTTCTTGCTGTCTTCCTTCAAAAACTTGCGCGATAGCAGCAGCGTGGCGGCGCAATAGCAGACTATGGTGATGAGGAAAGGCAGCGTGAAGCCGAAGTCCATCTGCAGGCGGCCGCTGAGTTTGGCGCCGGCGCTGTTTGTGAGGTTCCAGGCGGTGGTGTAGAGGGCGCTGATGGCCTGGTGCTGGCCGGCGGGGAAATGGTCCAGCATGAAGACGCTGTAGATGGGCCAGCCGGCGTTCATCAGCATGGTGCGGGCGAAGGCGGCCAGCAGCGTGGGGAGCAGCAGGCCGGAGAAGCCCATGGTGGCGAGGAAGGGGATGGAGAGGGTCTGGAAGGTGATCAGGGCGCGCACGCGGCCGAGGCGCCCCACCACGAACGGCCCTATCATCGCCCCGGTGGCCATAGCGAGCTGCATCAGGGCCATGCAGAAGCCGAGCCCGGCGACAGGCAGGTCGAAGCCGGCTTTAAAGAAGATGTTGAGGTACGGGATGATCATGCCCGCGCCGAAAGCGACCACGAGCTGCGGCGAGAGCACCAGCAGGGCGTACCCGAGGTTCATGCCGGAGAAGGCGGCCGCGCCGCCGCCGCCGGAAAGGTCCCGGTCGGCCTTGAGCCGCAGGGCGAAGGGGACGGTGGCGGCGAGGAGAACGAAAGCGGTGAGCAAAGTGAGGCGGTAGGCCAGCGCGGTCTCTTCGCCGCCGCAGAAAGAGAAGGCCCACAGGGCGGTGAGCCAGCCGGAGGCGAGGTTGCCCAGGAAGGCGGCTATCATGGAGGAGGCGTACTGCGCGCTGAAGAGCTTCTGGCGGTCCGCGCCGGTGGTGAGGCTGGCCATCAGGGGCAGGGAGGTGATGGCCATCAGGGCGCCGGCGGCGCCGGCTACTACGGAGAAGAACATCAGTGGCGCGCGCCCGGTGAAAAGGCTCAGGCCCGCGGTGGCGGCCAGGCTGAGGCCCATGGCCGTGAGTATGCTGCGTCGCGCCGAAAAGCCGGCGCAGAAGACGGCGAGCGGTATGGAGAGGGCGGCGATGGTGAGGCCGGGGATGGCGCCGAGGGTGCCCAGGAAGTCGCGTGTGTAGCCGAGCTTGAGGACGTAGAGGTTGAAGACGAGGCCGAAGATGTTGCCGGAGAAGGACTGCAGGAACGAAAGCACCAAAAACCGCCTCGCGTCGGGATGGAAAGCCTTGTAGCCTGTGTAGTAGGAGTTAATAAATTTTTTCATCTAAGAGCAGAACCGCGAGAAGTGAAGTCGGGGGCCTGGCAGGGGTGCTACCCCCCGAACCCTGGAAGATGGAAACCCTTGCGTCGGTTTCCCCCCGCACTGTGGATTTAGTATCTACAGATGATTCGTTCCTGAAATTCTCCGTAAAATACTCACAGATCAACCAGCACTTACATATTCAAATCCGCAGTGCGGGGCCCCCCCTTCCGCAAAGGGTTCGGGGGGCAGCACCCCTGCCACCCCTCCGCTTGTTTCTTTCTTCGCTGTAACATTTAGAAGCCGGCGGAGAGCGCAGGGATGGGTCCCGAAAAAGCATGTCGGAGGCCGAGGCTTGCGTAGCGCCGAGGCCGAGACGGGCAGCGGCGAGCACTGTGTGCGAGACCGCGGTTTTTCGGGGCCCGTCCCTGCGCTAGGCCGCCCAACTATATTAAAGAACTGTAGCCGCTACTTCCCCGGAGCTGGGGGGGTAGAGGGGGAAACCGGTAAAGTGGCGGTGCTGAGGGCCGGGAGGGCGGCGGGCTCGGGCTTGGGTGGGTGGTTGAGGTACCACAGGTAGTTGGCCAGGTCTTTGTGCTCTATGGGCATGTCAGACGGGCACTTGGCGGCGGTTTCGGTGTAGAAGGAGGCCTGGCGCAGGTCTTTGACGCGGGCTTTAACCGAGGCCGGGAGCGCGGCGTTGTAGAGCAGGCTGTCGTTGCCGGCGACTACCAGCACGGAGTAGCCGGGGTTGACGGCCAGGAAGTCGGCCACGCGCACGCCCATCCCCTCGTTCCTGGCGGCCAGCGAGGCCAGGTAGTTCTCCACGGTAAGCCTCTTGTCCGCCTGCGCGCCGAAGGCTCCCTTCAGGTAGTCGTTGTATTTCTTGTGCTGGGTCAGTTCCACTTTCTCGGGCAGATATTGTTTCTCGTCGGGCGTGAGGCTGTCCAGGCCGCTCCGGGCGACCTTGTCGGTCACTTTCACGGGCACGCCCAGCGCTATGGCGCGCAGCTTGTTCTGCACTATGAAGTCGAACAGCGGCTTGTACATGCCGAAGTCCGCGCCCCGTTCCGTTTCCCGGTCCGCCTTCGCCAGGAATTCTTCTTCGGTCAGTTTGCCGTCGGCGTAATCGTTGAGTGCGGGCTGTAGAGACTGGGGCAGCATCCCGAAGGCGACGGCTATTTTAGAGCCGCGGGCTATCTTCATGGCCTTCAGCGCCTCCAGCTGCGCCAGGTGGTCCAGCGGTTTGTCGTGCGTCTGCCCCACATAGACCACGTCGCTCTTCCAGACTATGGCTTTAAAGGCCGCCTCGCCGCTGTGGCTTTTTCCGGACTGGCCGCCGAACAGGCAGAAGTTGGGGGCCGCGGTGGTGAGGACTATCGGGGCGTCGGCGTTCTTGGCGGGCTTGCGCTTTTCTATGTTGGCTTCCGGCTTCTTGACCGACTTGGCGAAGACCGCCAGAGGCAGGGTCAGGAGAAGGAGGAAAAGTGGGAATTTCATTATTTCAATTATATAAAAAACGCGCCCGCGCCCTTTTATATAATGGGGGAAGGTTGAGCGAGGGGCTACTTATGAAAAAAACGATTCTTTCCATCTTGTGCGCGGCGCTGGCGGCGCCGGCCGCGGCGCAGGTCACGGTGATCTCCAAAGTGCCGTACGGGCGCACCAGTTCCCCCGGCGCGGTCCGCGCCATAACGGCCGCCTTCGACAGGCCGATGACGGCGCTGAGCTCGGCCGAAAAAATGGGCGAGGCCTGCCCTCTCGAAGTTTTCGAAGTGAAAGACGGACTGACAGCGGAGAATTACGTGGATTTCTCCTCCGCGGAGTTGGATAACTTTAAAGAGCTGAAGCTCCTGAAAGGGCGCTGCCGCTGGCAGGGCACGCAGACCGTGGCCTTCGAACCGGCCGCGGAGCTCAAGCCGGCCTCGCTCTACGGGGCCAGGATAAAAAAAGGATTCTCATACGGCGATCAGACCCTGGCGGAAACCGCGGAGTGGTTCTTCGAGACGGTGCGCCCGGCGGTAAAGGACAGCGCGCCGCGCGACGGCCAGCTCTGGCTGCCGCTCGACACCGTGCTCTACGTGGCGCTCACCCAGCCGGTAGCATCCGCCCGCGCGCGGGAATTCGTGAAGCTGGAGGAGACCGCACCCGACGGCAGCGTGACCGAAGCGCTGGTCGGCGTGCGCCCGGCCAAGGACGAAGAGGTCAAGAAGATTTGGCCTAACCCCTGGCAGGAAGTGTCCACCGGCACCGTGCTGGCCGTGCGCCCCGCCCTGAAGCTCAAGCCCGACCACGCCTACAAACTGCGCCTGCTGGCCGGCCTGCCCGCGGCCGAGGGCAACCTCGGACTCGTCGAGGAGCGCGTCATAGATTTCGAGCCGTATTTTAGTTTCGGGCTGAAAAACGCCCCGCGCGGCAGCTGCCTGCCCGAGTCCTTCACCCTCGGGTTCAGCAACCCGGTGAAACAGACGGAGCTTTATAAGCATCTCTCCGTGGAGCCCGCGGTACAGCTGCCGGCGGTGACCTATGGCTACGCGGACTACGAGGGCTGGCGCAACCAGCGGGAACGCGTCGTGATCCTGCCGTTGCCCGACGTGATAAAGCCGGCGGTCGCTTACAAGTTCAGGCTGGCTCCTGAGCTCGCGGATATCTTCGGCAACACGCTGGGCCAGGCGGTCGAGTTCGACATGGGGCCCATGGATTACTGTCCCTATTGGGAGATGCCGACAGGCTTCGGCGTACTGGAAGGCTATCTGCAGGCGCGGCACCCTTTCACCGCCGTCAACGCCGGGACGCTCGGCGTGCTGAAAGGGCGCGTAGCCGAGGACAGGCTGGTGCCCTTCATGCTGGGCCGGATGGAGGACGAATCGGCCGTGGAGCGCCAGGTGAGCAAGGATTGGACCCCCAACGCGGCGGACCGCAACTCCCGGCTGCTGACCTTCCTGGACTTCGAAGGTGTGTTCGGGCCGGAGGAAGGCGGCTTCGGCTACCTGCGCGCGCCCAGCAGGCACGACTACCCCTACCGCGCGCTGGACAATATCACGCGCATAGGCGTGACGCTCAAGAGCTCGCAGGACAGCACGCTGATCTGGACCAGCTTCCTTAAGACCGGCCGCGCTGCCGCCGGCGTGCCGGTGGAGATACGCAGCGACGAGAACAAGGTGCTCTGGACCGGCACGACGGACAAGCAGGGCTTTGCCGACGCGCCCGGCTGGCTGAAACTTGGGATCACCGACTGGCAGCGCTGGCAGCGGCCCGCGCTCTGGGTCTTCGCCAAACACAAGAACGGCACCGCCGTCATGAACACCTCGTGGAGCGGCGGCGTGGAGCCGTGGCGCTTCTCCGTTAACTACGACCAGTACCCGCGGCCGCGCCGCTACACCGCGGCGCTGTTCACCGAGCGCGGCATCTATCGCCCCGGCGAAGCCGTGGATATCAAAGGCTTCGGCCGCAAGCTCTCCGGCGGCGACTGGGCGCGCCTGGACCTGCCGGTGGTGCAGCTCTCCGTCACGGACTCGCGCGGCAACCGCGTCTTCAAGGCCACGGTGCCGGTGGACGGGGGCTTCTCGTCCTTCGACTATGCCTATAAGCTTTCCGAGGCCGCGCCCACCGGCGTCTGGACGGTGGAGGCCGCCGAGCCTTACGAGGACGATCCGTCCTCCGCCCGCGCCGTCGAGGGCGACGAAGAGGGCGAATACCGCGATTACCGGGGCAAGGAGCGGCCTTTCCTCTTCACCGAGACTTTCCGCGTCGAGGAATTCAAGCCGGCCGTGTTCGAAGTGAAAGCGCGCTCGCTCGAAGCCTCTTACCTCGCCGGGGACAAGTTCCGCGCGGCCATAGAGGGCTGGTACCTGTTCGGCGCGCCCATGAGCGGCAGCCGGGCCGACTGGACGGTGCGCCTGCAGAGCTCGCATTACGCGCCGCCCGGCAAAGAGGGTTTCTCCTTCGGCGGCGAGTTCCACGGCGGGCAGTACGACCAGCTGGCCGGCTCCGGCGGCCTGGAGCTCGACGATAAGGGTAAAGGCGCTGTCGAGGTGCAGCTGGACAGGAAGTACGGCGGCTACGGCAACGCGCTGCGCGCCTCTTTCGAGGCGGGCGTCTCCGACCCGGAGCGGCAGCGGCTGTTCGGCCGCGCCTCGGCGCAGATACATAAGGCCAATCTGTATTTCGGCGTGAAGGCCTCCGGCGGCTTCGTGGAGGCCGGCAAGCCGTGGAGCGCGGATATCATAGCCGTGCGCCCAGACGGCTCTCAGGCGGCGGGGCTCTCCGGAGCGGGAAAGATGATAAAGCGGCAGTGGCTCAGCGCGCAGCGCGCCGGCCTTGGCGGCCGCGTGGAGTGGGTCAGCGAGGTGAAGGACACGGTAGTGTCCACCTTCTCATTCACGGCCTCGGCCTCCACGGAGACCTGGGGCTTTACTCCCTCCGAAGGCGGCTATTACATCTTCAGCGTGGCTGGCCGCGACGAGGAAGGGCGCGACACGGCGACCACGTTCAGCTTCTACGTCTTCGGCGGAGGGGACGCCTGGTGGGCGCGCGAGGATTCAGACATCATAGAGCTGGTCTCCGAGAAATACGACTACAAGCCGGGCGAAACGGCCAGGATCATGGTGAAGTCGCCTTACGACGAGGCCCAGGCGCTGGTGACCGTGGAGCGCGAGGGCGTGCTGGACCGCTGGCTGACCACTACGAAGGGCGGCGCGGACTTCATCACCGTGCCCATCAAAGAGAGCTACCTGCCCAACGCCTATGTCAGCGTGATCCTGCTGAAGGGCCGCGCGGCCGAGCAGAAATACGCCGAGGGCGGCGAGAAGGACCTCTCCAAGCCGCAGGCCAAGTTCGGCTATCTCGCTTTCCGCGTCAACCCCGAGGGGCGGCGCCTGAGCCTGGACCTCAAGGCGGACAAGCCGGATTACCGCCCCGGCCAGGAAGTGCGGCTGGACCTGCAGGTGAGGGACGAGGCCGGCAGCCCGGCCCTGGCCGAGCTCACCGTGTTCGCCGTGGACGAGGGCGTGCTGGCGCTGACCGGCTATCCCACGCCCGACGCTTTCGCCGCCTTCTACGGGCCGCGGCCGCTGAACGTACTGACGGCGGATTCGCGGCTGCACGTGATAGGTCAGCGCAATTACGGCGAGAAGGGCGAGGCGCGCGGCGGCGGCGGCGGCGCTTCTCTGGCCGGCGTGGACCTGCGCTCCAACTTCGTGCCTACGGCCTACTGGAACCCGGCGGTAAAGGCGGGTGCCGACGGCAAGGCTTCGGTTACCTTCAGGCTGCCCGACAACCTCACGCGCTTCCGGTTGATGGCGGTGGCCAACTCGGGTAAGCGCTTTGGCTCGGGCGAAACCTCGGTGACCGTGTCCAAGCCGCTCATGCTGCGGCCCTCCATGCCGCGGCTCGCGCGGGCGGGCGACGCTTTTGAATGCGGCGTGGTGGCCCACAATTATTCTCCGGCCTCGGCCAAGGTCTCTGTCTCTATTGAGACCTCCGGCGACGCGGTGCTGGTAAAGGGCGACGACTACCGCGAGGCGGAAGTCGCCAGCGGCAAGGCGGCCGAACTGACCTGGAGCTGCAGCGCCGCCAAGCCGGGCCTGACCACCTTCAAGTTCCGCGCCTCCGCGGGCGGCGAGACCGACGGGCTGGAATGGAAACTGCCGGTGAAAACCTGGGAGCCGCCGGAATACGCCGCGACCAGCGGCGTGGCCGAGGACGCCGGGGCCACCGAGGACCTGCTGCGGCCCTACCCGGGCGCGCCCGGAGACCTGGCCGTGGATATCTCCCCGACGGCGCTGACCGGCCTCAACGAGGGCGCGCGCTACCTGCTGGAATACCCGTACGGCTGCCTGGAGCAGAAGCTCTCCCGCGCCCTGCCGGTGATCACCGGCGCGGAGCTGATAGAGACCTTCGGGCTGGGCTCGCTCGGCACGCTGAAGGCCGAAGTGCAGAAAGTTTTCGACAAGCTGCCGGACTACCAGTGGCCCGACGGCGGCTTCGGCTACTGGCCCGGCGCGCACGGCAAGCCGGACCCCTACTTGACCTCCTACGCGCTGGAGGCCTCGGCGCTGGCCCTGAAGGAGGGCTACCGCGTGGACGCCGCCGCGCTCAAGCGCGCCGCGGATTGGCTGGAGCGCTACCTGGCGCAGCCGAAGACCGATTGGGCCTACCCGTACAGCACGAGCGAGGATTACGCGGCGCGGGCCTACGCCGTCTACGCGCTGGCGCTGCACGGCCGCAACAGCAGCGCCTACCTGGGGGCTCTGTACCAGAAGCGCGCGCAGGTGCCCTACCTCGCCAAGGCCTACCTGGTGAAGGCCGCCGGCCTGCTGGGCTTCGACGCGCTGGCCGCGAAGAAGCTGGCCGGAGAGATCCTCAACCAGGCCCGCGTTTCCCCGACGCAGCTGCATTTCGAGGACGGGGAAAGCATGCCGTGGATACATAACACCGCGGTGAAGACCACCGCCGTGATGCTGGACGCGCTGCTGGCCGCGCAGGGCGGCTTCCCCGGCGACGAGAAGGCCGTGAAATGGCTGACCGCCGAGAAGAAGAACAAGGGCCGCTGGCGCTCAACGCAGGAGAACGCCTGGGCGCTGCGCGCTTTCCAGGGCTTCTACCGCCGCTACGAGAAAGCGGAGCCGGACTTCAAGGGCTCGGTGCTGGTGATGGGCGGCGATCCGAAAGCGCTGCTCGAGCGGCGCTTTAAAGGGCGCGCGCTGGCCGGCGCCGGCGGGAAGTTCCCGTTCGGGCTGGTCTTCGGCGAGGGGAGTGAGGCCAAGCTGCTCTTCACCAAGGCCGGCATAGGCCGGCTGTACTACACGCTGCGCCTGGGCTTTACGCCGCAGAAACGCGACAAGGCGGCGGCCGAGGGGCTGGAGGTAAGCCGCGAGATGAAGCCGATGGACGGTGGCAAGGTCTTCAGGGCCGGCGCCCGCGCCATAGTGACCATAACGGTCAAGACCCCGCAGGACCGCACCTTCGTGGCCGTCAGCGACCCGGTGCCGGCCGGCTTCGAGATAGTCAACACCGAGTTCGCGGTGGAGAGCTCCGAGGACGCGCGCTCCCTCGCCGGGAAAAGCCGCGGCGGCGGCTGGGGCGAACTCCAGCGCGCCGAGCGCTACGACGACCGCCTGCTGATCTTCGCCGATTACCTGACCGCCGGAGTGCACAAGTATTCCTACGTAGTGCAGGCCACTTCCCCGGGCACCTATTACTGGCCCTCGGCCCTGGCCGAAGGCATGTACGAGCCGGAAGTGTTCGGCCGTACCGCCGGGGGAGAGGCTGAGATAGTCAGGTAGCGCGGCTGGCAAGAGGCCGGCGCTACTGCTAAAATATAAAAATGAAGAACGTCACAGCCGAAGACTTGATCAGGATCTGCGCCCTCCGGCCCCACCCGGAAGGCGGGTTCTACCGGGAGACCTACCGCTCACCGGCCAGGAGCGGCGACAGGAACTGCTGTACGGCCATTTATTTCCTGCTGCCGGCCGGCGCCAGGTCGCGCCTGCACCGGCTCGATTCCGACGAGCTCTGGCATTATTACCTGGGCGGGCCTATCACCATAGCGCAGATCTTCCCGGACGGGCAGGAAGAGCGGGTGGTGCTGGGGCCGGACATCCTGGCCGGCCAGGTGCAGCAGCACGTCGTGCCGGCGGGCTGCTGGTTCGGCGCCTGGCTGGAGCGGGGCGTTAAATTCTCGTTCGTGGGCTGCACGGTGGCGCCCGGTTTTGACTTCGATGATTTCGAGATAGGCGGCCGCCCGGCGCTGCTTAAAGAATTCCCCAGGTCCGCGGAGCTGATAAAGAAACTTACCTGAAGCGTACGATCTAAACGTTCGCCGCCGTTTTTTAAGGAGACTTATGAAGACATTAGCGCTGCTGTTGCTGCTGGGCGCCGCCTGCCCCGCCGCCGCCGGCTATACCGAGGCCGCGGCGGCCATGAAGGGCCTGGAAGGCAAAGAGGCCAACGACCTGGACGGCTACCTGCTGCAGCCCGGGGCCGTGCTCGCCAGGTCGGAGCGGGCCACGGCGCTGCTGGCCGACAACCAGCCCGCGCTGGACCTGTTCCGCGCGGCCGCCGCCGCGCAGAGCGACGGCTACCTGTTCTCGCCCAAGGTCGAGAAACCCACCTCGCAGACGCCGGCGCCGAAGTACGCGCCGCACATAAAACTTTTCAAGCTGCTGCTGATGGACGCCAGGGTGAAAGCCGCGCGCGGCCAGCGGGCGCAGGCCGAAGAGAACCTGCTGGCAGCGGCCGGCTTCCTGGTCCAGCTGTCGGCCCAGAGATCTTTTGCGATACTCAGCGTGATGATGGAGCAGCTCTGCCTGCAGAAGGCCGCCCCGGTCCTGGCGGAAAGCCTGCGCGGCAAAGCCGGCGCGGCCTACCTGCAAGAACTTTCGGCGCGCCTGGGAGCGCAGGCGAAGAACCGGGACTTCATGCTGGCGGCCATGCAGGAGGAGGGCGAGATACTGAAGAACAGCATCCGCGAGGCGGTGACGCCCGAAGCCGCCGAGCGGGAGCGGCAGAAATTTCCGCTGCTCAAGCGCCTGGCCGCGCGGCGCCTGCAGGATAAGGAATTCTTCGACCTGGTCCACTCCAGGTTCGCCGCGGCTACCGACGAGCGCACCGCAGCTTTCGCCAAGGCTTTCCGCGACAACGACCCCGCCGCGGCCGACGCCTTTGTGACGGCGCAGCTGGGGCGGCTGAAGGCCGCCAAAGAGGAATACCAGGCCCGGGGCGCGCTGAGTGCGCTGAGGGACATCGCCCTGGCCGGCTCCGACGCCAAGGCCCGCCTGGCGGACGTGATGGTGGAATCCCTTACCGCCATAGGCGTGCCGTCCTACGGCAAGCTGGTGCCGCGCTACCACGCGGCTTACTGCGGGCTGGGCGTGCTGCGCACGGCCCTGGCCGTCAAGCGCTACCAGCTGGCTAAAAAGCGCCTGCCGGACGCGCTGGCCCAGCTGGTACCGGATTACCTCGAAGCGGTGCCCCAGGACACTTTCAATAAAGGCGCGCCGCTGGCCTATGTTAAAGACCGCAAAAAGTTCACGGTCTACAGCTTCGGCCCCGACGGCAAGGACGACAAGGCCGCGCTGGAACTCGATATGAAAACCTGGTTCGATAACCCGGCCATGTCGGCCGGAGACATAATTTACGCCGAGTAAGGAGAGACCATGAAGAAGCCTGGAGCCGCGGAATTGCGGGCGCGCGAGAAATTCCTGCTGGAGGTGACCTCTCTGCCGGTGGCGGCCGGGCACGAGGGAGCCGCGGCCGCGCTGGTAGCCGGCTGGGTGGGCCGACGCCCGAAGCTGGCGCTGACCAAGGATGCCTGCGGCAACCTGGTGGTGACGAGGAAGGATTTCAAAGCGGCCTGCCGCAGGACGGCGCCGCTCTTCATCACGGCCCATTTGGACCACCCGGCCTTCGTGGCGCTGGCCGTCTCCGGGCGCGAGGTGAAGCTGGAGTTCCGCGGCGGCGTGCAGGACGCTTATTTCAAGGGCGCGGCGCTGGAGCTGTTCGACGCGGAACTGAAACAAAGCTACCCGGCTAAAATTACCGCCCTGGACTCCGGCGCAAAACCCTTCAAGACCGTGACGGCCCGGCTGGCCGCGCCGGCCCCCGTGGCGCCCGGCTGCCTGGGCCGCTGGCAGTTCCCGCCGGCCGAGGTGAAAGACGGCGTGGCCTATACCCACGCCTGCGACGACCTGGCCTCGGTGGCCGCGGCGCTGACCGCCTTTGAAATTATTTCGCGCGATAAAAAGCTCGGCCACGCCGCGCTGCTCTTCACCCGGGCCGAGGAGGTCGGCTTCGTCGGCGCCATCGGCGCCGCGAGGAGCGGGACGATCCCGAAGAACGCCCGGCTGATCTGCCTGGAATGCTCCCGCAGCTTCCCGCACGACTCGCCCATAGGCGCGGGCCCCATAGTGCGCGTGGGGGACCGCATGAGCGTGTTCACCCCGGAGCTGACCAATCTGGTCTCCGACGCGGCCGCGGCCTACCAGAAGGAGAACCCCGCCTTTAAGTTCCAGCGCAAGCTGATGCCCGGCGGCGTCTGCGAGGCCTCGGCCTTCTCTTTCTACGGCCTGCGCTCCACCTGCCTGTGCCTGGCGCTGGGCAATTATCACAACATGGCCGATCTCGACGGCGTCGCGCGCGGAAAGAAAGCGCGCCCCGGGCGGGAATACGTGGCGGTCGCGGACTATCACGGCCTGGTGGAACTGCTTTGCGTGGTGGCTAAAAAGCTGGACGCGCCCCGCCCGTCGCCGCGGCAGGTGATGGAGCGCCGCTGGGCCGACCTGGCCTTCGTGGTGGGGCGCTGATGTCCGCCGCAAACTTCTCCGCGCCCTCCGGCGCCCTCTCCGGCGGGCGGATCTCCCTGGCGCGGCCGCTGGCGCCCGGTGTGAGCGCCATAGACGCCAACGACCCTACTTTCTCCGACCTGGCAGGCGTGCTGACCGGGATGAAGCCGGTGACCTATACCGACTGCTTCCCGGAGCAGTTCCGGCGGCTGGCCGGGCTCTGCCGCAAGCTGAAGCTGGAGTACCTGCTGGCCGAGGATTACCTCGCCAAGGCCGGCCACCATTTCAATAACCAGAAGAAGATGGTGCTCATCGGCAAGAATAAAACCAAGCTGATAGCCGCCGCGAAGGCCTGGGCCGTTAGCCCGTCGGCCTGGGGCACTTTTCTCGGTTACCCGGCCTGCTGCGTCAAAAAATATTCGGCCTGGAGCGACGGCAAGAAGGAAGACCTGGTGCGCGCCACCGCGCGCAATACCCGCGGCGCCGGCCGGCTGGACTTCAGGCTGAACAATGTCTGGAATTATTTTTCCCGCATGAACTTCAACGATCCGGCCGACCGCGCGGCCTACGCCGCTTTCCTGGACCGCAACCAGGGCCTGGACCTGGCCTCCAGCCACGTGGTGAGCTGGCATCCCTGCTCCTACCGCTGCCCGGCGAGCGTGAAGAAAGCTGACACCATCTTCTCCTTCATGGAGCGCCACGCCCCGGACTACGCGGAGCTGCTGCGCGGCCTGCTGGCGCGCCAGGTGATCTTCTGGGATAAGTTCAGGTACGCGGCGCTGGGGCCCGCCCTGCCGCGCGTACGGTCGCTGCTCGACGCAAAGACCGACGCCCTGCTGGCCGCCTGCGGCACCGCGGCGCGGGGCCGCGGCGGCGTCAAGCTGGCCGGCCCGGGAAAAAAACAGCTGCTGCTCCCCAAGGAAGCCCTGTTGCTGGATTTCCGCGATCAGGCCAGCCGTTCGTAAGCCAGCAGTTTTATCCTGGTTTTGACCTGGTCGAAGTAGAGATTCCCGGAGGCGGTTTCCGCTTCGCCGCGCTGGTTGTCCGTGGGGTCGCTGCGCCGGAACTTCTTGGCCGGCCAGAGCGGGGCGCCCAGCTCCGAGTTGGCCACCATGCGGCCGCCGTCCAGATTCCCGAAATAAAAGCGCCGCTGTCCTTCCTTCTTGAAGACGCGCCGGTTCCTGCCAAAAGAGACGTCGACCGGGCGCCAGCAGCCGGCGTAGAACATGGCCCAGTCGTGCGACCCGGCCTGCCCCGGCCGCGCCGCCCAGCCGGACTGCCACTTGGCGGGCACGCCCGCCGCCCGGCACAGCGTGATGAAGGCCAAGGCCATGAAGCCGCAGTCTCCCCGCAGGTTGGTCAGCGCGTAGTCGGAGATATTCTCGAAGACGCCGTAGGGCAGGGTGAAGTTGTAGGTCAGGTTGTCGGTCAGCCAGTCGTAGATCCTGCGGGCCTTGCGGTAATTGTCCTTTTCCTTGCCCACTATCTCCGCGGCCAGCTTTCTCGCGTAGGGCGTGAAGACTATGTGCGGCGGCTCTTCGGCCAGGTATTTGCGGGCCGCCGCCGGCACGGGGCCGGCCGTGCCCGCCGCTGGCACCCATTCGGAGACCTCGTACTCGAACTCGGCGAAGAATTTCCTGCCGCGCCCTTCCATGTAGATGGTCCTGTGCTCAGCGCCGGGCTTGGCCAGCTTGTATTTTTTATGCGAGGCCGCTATCAGGCGCGCCGACGACACCTGGTCGCCCACTCTGGGGAAAGGCAGCCAGCAGCGCACCTTTTCCTTCGGCGCGGAATTCAGCGTCAGCGTGACGCGGGCCCGCGCGCGGTACCTGGCCGGCGCCGCCCCGGCTGCGAGCTCCTCGACCCGGGCCATCAGCCGGGCGAAACTGGCATTGCCGGACTTGTCGGGGTTCTTGATCCGCTTAACGAGCTTGTTCCGGTCGCAGCTGACTATATTGGAGGCGAAGGAGTCCATGAACATCTCGCGCCCGTCGATGAGCCTGGGCGCGGCGTAGCCGGCCTGTATCCAGCCGTCCAGCTCGGAACTCCTGAAATTCTTGAGGCGCTTGCGCAGTATCTTCAGCGCAGCCGCCCTGTCATAAGGGTAGGCTTTGCGCAGGCGCTCCAGGCGGTCTTTCTCAAACTCCAGCCTCTGCGCCATGCCCGGGAGCAGGGGGCCGGCCAGCAGTTTGTCCATGAGCGCGCGGGCCAGCTTGAACTTCCCGGCGGCCGCCGCCAGCGAGACCGTTTCCGGCAAAGAGGGGAGGAGTTTGTGCATAGGCAGATTATATAAATATTAAGCGCGGCCGGCGCAAGCCCGGCCTTGACTTGTCAAGGAGGCCCCGGTATACTATTAGCAGGACTTTATGAACTTAAGGAAAATAACCGCTTCGCTGCTCGCCCTCTTCCTTGCCTGCCCGGCCTCGGCCCTGGAGCTGGGGGAGTTGCGCGGCGCCCTGCGGGACAGCAGGCAGGCCGGCGCCGCGGTGGAGATAGGAGCGGCGGCCGTGCCGGACCATGGCGGCCCGCCCAAAGACGACCTGAAGGCCCCGGTGCTGCGCCATCTCACGCGGGCCATAGCCTTCTGCGATAAGAACATGGACGACTGCAACGGGCCCGACGGCTCCATCCGCGCCTTCGCCAAGGGCATCGGCGGCGGGCGCTGCAACAACCGCGGCTTCAACTGCGTGGGCGAGGTCCTGGACATGTGCAAGCGGCAGGCCGAGGACGGCGAGATCACGCCGATGTACTGGATGGCCTGCGGCGCGATGCTGGGCAAGCTGGGCGAGCGCGACTGCGCGCAGGGCCGGGCCACCTGCGCCGGCTGGCTGCAGGGCGCTACCTATTTCTCGCTGCGCGCCTCGGCCGGCTGCCACAAGAGCTTTGAGAAAGACCGCGAGCGCCTGCCCCGGGCCGACCGCAACATGGAGGCCTTCGCCCGGGTGGTCAAGCGCGACGTGAAGGGCGTTTACGTCGGGCACGTGGAGGGCGCCGCCACCGCCGGGCACCACTTCGCCTGGCACGCCGTGAAGGAAGGCGGGATGATAGGCACCGAGAAGGTGCTGGAGTTCGCCTTCGAGCGGCTGGCCTTGCACGGCGCAGAGGCGGCCGTAGGGGCGGCTTCCCTGCCGCTGCTGGCCTTCTCGACCATGATGTTCTTCCACGAGCTGGCCGCGTCGGAGATGAACAACACGGTCTGCCTGGACTGGAGCCACTACTACAACGGCAGCTACGCCAACGTGGCTGGCTCGCTGGACAAGATGACCGCCGGGATAAAATAAACTCCGCCGCCCGCCGCCGACGGACCGCCGGAAGCCCGGCGGTCTTTCTTTTAGGTCAGAAGGCGGCCGGTACGGCGGAGCGCACGGCCCAGCGCAGCTTGGCGCAGGCCGAGCGCGGGTTGGAGCGCCGCTCCGCGGGGGAGGGCCGCGCCGGGCCGGGCGAGACGGAAGAGTAGACGCCGGAGTCGGCGCCGGCTGCGAAGGCTTTTTTCACGCGGCGGTCCTCGCCGGAGTGGAAGGTCAGGATGGCGGCGCGGCCGCCGGGCTTCAGGCACCAGGGCAGGGCCTGCAGAAAGCGGTCCAGCGCGCTGAACTCGTCGTTGACCTCTATGCGCAGGGCCATGAAGACGCGCTGCAGGGATTTCTTGGCCAGGTCCTCTCCGAGCTTCAGGCCGGCCGCTTTCAGCCCGCCCTGCACCACGGCGGCAAGCTGGGCCGTGGTCAGGATGGCCGCCGGGCTTGCCTTGATGGCGGCGGCGATGACGGCGGCGTGGGGCTCGTCGGCGTTCTCCGCGAGCAGCGCGGCCAGCTTCTCCGCCGGCACGGTCTTGAGGAATTCCGAAGCCGGCCGCCCCCGCTCCGGGTTCAGCCGCAGGTCCAGCGGGCCGTCCGCCTTGAAGGTGAAGCCGCGCTCCGGGTTGTCGAGCTGCATGGAAGACACGCCGAGGTCCGCCAGCACGCAGTCGAAGCCGCCGCCGGCTTCGCCCAGCAGCCCCTGTATCCCCGCGTAATTCATTTTCCTGATGACGAGCGCCTCCGGGCCGAAGCCCTCGGCGCGCAGCCGCGCCTCGGTTTTGGGCATTTCCACCGTATCCACGTCCACAGCGAACAGCCTGCCGCCGGGCAGCAGCCGCGGCAGCAGTTGGCGCGTGTGTCCGCCGTAGCCCAGCGTGGCGTCGAAGGCGGTCTCGCCTGGTTTGGGGTCCAGGATCTTCAGGATCTCGTCCACGCAGATGGGGCGGTGCGTGCCGGCGGGCGTGAGGCCCTTGGCTATGATGTGCGCTATCTGGTCCGCGTACTTGGCGGGGTCCAGCTCTTTGTATTTCTGGTCGAAACTGCGCGGGTGCTTGCCGCTGTAGCGGACGCGGCGCTTGTGGGGCTTGGGGGCTTCTTCCGGCATGGGTAAATAATAGCAACTATCGCGGGCGCGCGGCGCTCAGGCGGCGGGCTGCTGCGGGATCGAAAAAAAGAAAGTGGCGCCCTTGCCCGGTTCGGAGTCGAACCAGATCCTGCCGCCGTAGGCGTCTATTATCCTTTTGCAGGAAGCCAGGCCTATGCCCGCGCCGGGCACTGCGGCGCCGTGCAGGCGCCCGAAGAGCTTGAACAGCTGGCCGGAGTATTTCTCGTCTATCCCCTCGCCGTTGTCGGCCACGCTGAACACCCAGCCTTCCTGCGTCCGCCTGGCGCCGACCGTGACGCGGGGGGGGCGGCCGTCGACAAATTTGACCGCGTTGGAGAGCAGGTTCTGCAGCAGCCGCTCTATATGTCCCCTGTCAGCGCGGATGACCGGCAGCTGCTCCAATGCCACTTCTGCGCCGGCGGCGGCGAACGTGTCGCGCATCAGTTCCACTACCGACCGCGCCGCCTCGCCGGTGTCCACCTGCTCCAGCTTCAGCTCGGCGTTGAGCTTGGAATATTCCAGCAGGTCGCGCACCAGGGCGCGCATGCGCTTCACGGCGGCGGTGATGAAATCCACATTCCGGGCGGCGTCGGGGCCCAGCGCGGAGCGGTATTTATTTTCCAGGAGCTGTATGTAATTGGTCACCGTGCGCAGGGGCTCCTGCAGGTCGTGCGAGGCCACGAAGGCGAAGCGCTGCAGGTCCTCGTTGGACCGGGACAGCTCGGCCTCGTATTTCTTGCGCAGCGTGATATCGCGGATGACCACCGCGATACCGCTGGGCGTGCCGTCGGTGTCGCGAATATAAGAGGCGGAGATCAGCGCCGGGGCGCGCGAAGGGATATTGAGCCTGGTCTCGTAATCGCGCACCTGCCCTTCGGAGGCCAGCAGGTGCAGCCAGGCCGCAGCTTGGCCCTCCTCGCCGGAAAAAAGGCCCTGGGCGGGCTCGCCGAGCAGCTCGCCGGCGGGCCTGTCGAAGGCCGCCAGCGCGGCCTTGTTGGCCCGGGTGATCCTGCCGTCGAGCCCGGTCACCACCAGAATGTCCACGATGTTGTCGATCACGGCGTCCAGGTAGTTCTTGGAGACTATGGTGCCCGAGAGCGTGCGCGACATCTCGTTGAAGCTGCGCGCCAGCTCGCCGAACTCGTCCTGCGAGGCGACGGGGATAACGCCGCCGTAGTCGCCCAGCCGGATGCGCTGGGTCCCCTCGGTGAGCAGGCGCACCGGGCGCAGCGCGAGGCCCGTGGCGAAGAAGGCCGCGAGCAGTATGGCCGCGTAGACCGCCAGCAGGATGATGGTGATGCGCCGTGAGATGGCCCGCTCGGCGGCGTAAGCCGCGTCCAGCGGCACCGCGGCGGCCAGGGTGCCCAGCCGCTCCCCGCCCGAAGAGCCGAGGGCCAGCTCCTCCGGGTCCTTGGGGGCAGGCGACAGTACCGGGATGAACACCATCAGGTAGCCCGCGCCCTCCCCGAAGGCCTCGTAACCGCCTTCGGGGCTCAGCAGCTTCTCCCGCCATTCCTCCGCGAGCGCGCCGCCTTTGCGGGTCACGTCGGTGTGCGCTAGCACGGCGCCGTCGGGCCCGGCGAAGAAGACCTCGGAAGCGGTCAGGGCGTCTTTCAGCGAGTAAAGGACCGGGAGCAGTTCCGGTTCTCCTCCGGAGGCGAAGGCGGCGGAGTCTTTTTCGATAGCGCCGGAGACGCCGGCCCTGGCGGAAGCGGCGGCCTGCTCGCGCAGGGCGCCGCGCACCGCGCGGCCGGACAGGTATTTGACCAGGAAAGCGCTGACCAGCAGCGGCGGCAGCAGGAAAAGCAAAAGTTTGGCGCGGACTTTCACTGGCCGCCTCCCGTCATGCCGAGGGAGAGGCCGCAGGCCGCCGCCGCTTTGCGGTTGACGGTAAGCGAGGCTTCGGCGAAGACCATGGACGGCTGTTCCCTGCCGTCCAGGGCCGCCTGCAGCGCCCTGGCGGCCGCGGCCCCGGTCTCGGCGAAGCCGGGCGCGTAGGCCGCGGTGGCCCCCAGGGCCACCAGGCCGGCCGACGGGGCGTAGAAAGGTATCTTGTTGGCGCAGGCGAATTCGGCCAGCACGTCCAGCGAGGTCTTGCTGATCAGGTTCGGGTCCGGGAACAGCCAGAGCGCGTCGGTCTTGCCGCTCAGGGCCCGCAGAGCCTCCGGGAATTCGGTGGAGGAGGAAAGAGCCACTTCCGAGACCTCCACCCCGGCGGCCTTGCCCGCCGCCGCAAGTTTCTCCGGATAGATCTTGGAGAGATTCCTCAGGCGGAAGACGGTCAGCCTTTTGAGGCCCGGCTGCAGCTGCTTGTAGGCGGCCAGCGCCTTGCCGGGCTCGGGAAGCGAAGAGACGCGGATGAGGCGGCCCGGCTTGTCGGGGAAGAACCCCGGCGCCAGCGCGTAGACGACGGTGACATCTTCCGGGTATTTCAGGTCGGCGGCCCTGGAGCCGAAAGCAGCCACCGCCCTGAGGTCCCCGGGGAGACGCGGCTTGCCCCTTGAGAGATCGAACGGCGTCACCGGCCGGCCCAGCGCTTTCTGGAAGGCGAGGTAGCTTTCGAAATAAGGCCCCGAGCCTTTGGCCAGCACGGCGGCCTCCCGCTGCGCGGCCGCCGGGGCGGGACAGGCCAGCGCCGCCGCGGCCAGGAGGCCGCAGCTCAGCGCTTTGGTAAATGACTTTCCCGCTTTCATTAGCTTCGCCTTAGAACTTGTAATCGAGTTTTGCCCGTATTTCGCGGGACGGGGCGGGCAGGGGGGAATGCGCGCCGTTGTAGGGCTGTATATAGGAGTAGCCCGAGTTGAAGATATCGTGCACCGCCAGCCCCAGGCTGAGCCTGCCGCCGGCCAGGCCGTCGCGCAGGAAGTTCACGCCGGCCACCAGCTTGTCGTCGAAGCGTTTGGTGGCGCCGGAGGCGTAATAGCCGCGCCGGCCGGAATAAAACACTCCGGAAGGGCTTACGGAGAAGTTCTCCGCTACTTTGAACGAGGAATTGAGCGTCACTTTGTTGCGGGCGAAGCCCAGCAGCGCGCCGCTGCCGCCGGAATTATAGAAATTCACCTCGTTGTCGTAGGCGACGTAGTGGGAGTAGGTGAGCGTGGCGTAGCCCCAGGCCTTCTTCACGCGGCCGGTCAGCTCCAGGCCGCGCGTGCCGGTCTCGCCGTAGTTGCCGTATTTCTGCGTGCCGCCCTCCACGTAGAAAACTATCGGCTCGTCTATCCTGATGTCGAAGACGCCCGCCGTAAGGTAGAGGTCCTCCCCGGGCTTGAAGCCGGCTTCCAGCTCCGCGACCGAGGTCCTTTCGGGTTTGAGGGCAGGATTCGCGGCCAGGTTATCTATGCCGGGCGCCCTGAAGGCCCGGCTGTAGATGGCCTTCAGGTGGAAGATCTCCAGCACCCTGGTCCAGGCCAGGCGCGGCGAGAAGGCCGGCGCGAATTTCTCATGCTTGTCGTACCTGGCGCCGGCCGAGAGAGTGCCCAGGCCTGTTTCGGCCACGCCCTCCACGAAAATAGCCGAGTTCCCGTAGTCTACCGAGCGCTTGCCGCCAGGGAAAAACCAGTAGGCTGTCGTGGGCGGTATCAGCTCGGCGAAGTCCGCCGATAACTCCGCTCCCCCGGAGAGCTTCATGCGCGAAGAAACGGCGTAAACGGCGTTGACCGTGCCCTTGATGTACTGGCTGCGCTTATCGCGTGGATAATAAGTCGCGTCGTAGCCTTTATAGGGTTCTTGGTAGCTGTAGTTTAGCGACGGCGTAAAGGTAAGGCCGTCTGCCGGGGAAAATTCCCTGCTGAATTCTGCGAAGTAGGCGTCGAAGTTCCTGTCCATCGGGCGGGGCAGGACGGAATCGTCGTAATGGTCGCGCTGGGTGGTGCGGTACTGGTCGGCTATCAGCCTGGCGCTGTAACCGCCCTTCCTGTAGCCCAGGTTGACGTTGCGGCTCTCCAGGTCGGAGTTGCCGCGCATGGAGTAGGAGCCGCCCTGGAAATCGGTATACCTGCGGTCGCTGCGGTCCGCCGCGGCCAGGTAGAGCTGCGCCGTCAGTTCAGAGCCGGCGCCGTGCCTGCCGTAGGCGAAATTGAAGGAACCGGCCTTTCCGCCGCGGGTCATCAGGCCGTAAGAGGCGGCCGCGGCAGAGCCGTCGATGGACTTGCCCCCGCGCGTGGTGATCTTGACCACGCCCAGGCCCGCGCTGCCGCCGTAGACTACCGAGCCGGGGCCGCGTATGACCTCTATCTTCTCCACCTGCTCTATGGAGATCCTCTCCAGCTGCGCCGTGCCGAAGAAGGCCTCGTTGTAGCGCTGGCCGTCGACGAGTACCAGCACCTTGCCCTCGTGCGCCCAGTTGCCCCGGATGCCGAGGCCGATATTGCCCTCCACGTCCACGGCGAACTCCAGGCCGGGCACCAGCGGCAGCGCGTCGGCCAGGCTGCGCGCCCCGGAGTGGCGCAGTTCCTCGCGGCTCAGCACCGTAACCAGGCCGGGGGCCTGGCGGGCGGCGAACTCCAGCCGGGAGGTGACGCCGGTGCGCTGGTCTATGATGTCGGCCAGCGAGGCCCGTTCGAAATCGAAAAAGTCCAGGTCGGATTCCTGGGAGGAGGCGGCGGCGGGGAGCAGACAGAGCAGCGCGAGTTTCAGCGAGGCTTTTATCATGTCGTTCTTTATGACGGCGCTCACCTGGCGGAGGGCTTTTCGGGGTTCTTCGTTCTTCTCTTGGGGTCCATCTTCACCACGGAGAACCAGAAATGCTCTATCGACGCCACGATCTCAATGAAGGAGGCGAAATCCACGGGCTTTACCACGTAGCAGTTGGCGCCGGCGGCGTAGCAGCGCGACACCTCGGTCTCGGCCTCGGAGGAGGTCAGCACCACCACGGGCAGGGCGCGCAGGTCACGGTCGGCCTTCACGGCGCGCAGCACTTCCTCGCCGGAGACCTTGGGCAGGTTGAGGTCCAGCAGCAGCAGGTCGGGACGCTCCGCGTCCTGGTAGGGGTCCTCGCGGCGCAGGTACTTCAGCGCCTTCTCGCCGTCGTCGAGCACTTTTAGGTCAATGGAGAGCTTGGAAGAGGCCAGGGCCTGCCTGGTCAGTTCCGCGTCCCCGGGATTGTCTTCGATGAGCAGTACCTGGATGTTCTTCATGGCGGCCTTCCTTAAGATAGAGCGGCCGGCTTACACGCGATCCCGGCCCGATGTCACAGATTATACAATTTAAATCCGCGCGCGCCGCCCGTCGTGCCGCGGTTGAACAGCGGGGGCGACTTATGCCAGAATATCGTCGCTATGCGCGCCGGTAACAAGGACAAGGTCAACGGGGACGGGCTTTACCGCCTGGTGCTCGAGCATTCCAAGGATTCCGTCCTGCTCCTGGAGCTCTCCGAGAGCGCCACGCCCGTGATACTTTACGCCAACCCCGCGGCGCTCGCGCTGCACGGCTTCGGGCGCGGCGGGCTGGCGGGCAAGCCGGTCACCGTGCTGGGCGCCTCGCTAACCCCGGGAGGGAAAGAAGCTTTCGAGGTCAGCCACAGCCGCCCCGGCGGCGCGCCCCTGGTCACGGAGGTGACGGCCACCAACGTGCGCGACGGCGGCAAACTTTACGGCATTTTGGTGGAGCGCGACGTCACCTGGCGCCGCGGGCTGGAGGAGGAGGGCCGCATGCTTTCGGGCCGCCTTATGCAGGAGCGGGAGGCCGAAAAAAAGCGCCTGGCCGCGGGCCTGCACGACGCGCTTGGCGCCATGCAGGTGGGGCTGTCGGCCGAACTGCTGCTGCTGGAAGAGAGCGTGCAGCGGGGCGATAAAGAAGAAGCGCTGGACGCTCTCTTCCGCGCCGGCAAACTGCTCAGGGAATCCGCCTCCGGGCTCAAGCAGTCCTGCGTGGAGAGCTGGCCCCCCTCGCTGACCGTCTCCGGGCTGGGCGCCGCGCTGTCGGTGCTGGCCGCGGCCTTCGAGCGCCGCTCCGGCATCAAGGTTAGCCGGAAATTATCCTTCAGGGGCGGGAAAGCCGTCTCCGTCAGCCCGTCGGCGATAGTGCTGTACCGGATAGCGCAGGAAGCGCTCACCAACGCCGAGCGCCATTCCGGCGCGCGGCGCGTCGGCCTGACGGCGGCGCGCGAGGGCAAGTGGCTGACGCTGGAGGTCAGCGACGACGGGGGTGGGTTCGACCCAGCCGCCCGCGGCGCGGAGCGGGACTGCCTCGGGCTCAAGATCATGGCCGATTCGGCCAAAGCCGCCGGGGGGCGGCTGTCAGTCTACGCGGCGCCCGGCCGCGGAACGCGGGTAAAGGCCCACCTGCCGCTCACGCCGGGCCCTAAAGGTGTCGAACTATGAGCACCAAGATCCGTATCCATATCGCCGACGACCACCCCATAGTGGTGGAGGGCCTCAAGGCCGTGATAAAGCGCACCGCGCCGGACATCGCCGTTACCGGCGAAGCCGCCTGCGGCCGCGCGGCGCTGGAGCTGGCCCGGCGCAGCCCGGCCGACGTTTACGTCTACGACATTTCCATGCCGCCGCCCAACGGCCTGGAGGCCATGGCGGAGCTGCTGGGCAGGGATCCCGCCGCCAAGGTCATCATCCTGAGCATGCACGACGACAGGCCCACGGTGGAGCGGGCCCTGCGCGCCGGCGCGAGCGGCTACCTGGTCAAGGAAAGCGCCGCCGGGGAGATAACCCGGGCGCTGCGCTCCGTCTTCGGCGGACTCCGCTACCTCAGCCCTTCCATCGAACATATCAGCGGCGTACAGCGCGACCGCAGGCGGGCCTGCTCCGACCTGACCGGCAAGGAGAAAGAAGTGGTGAGGCTGATAGCCCGCGGCCTGGGGAACAGGGAAATAGCCGCCAAACTCTCTATCTCTCCGCAGACGGTGCATGTGCACCGGCGCAATATCTCGTCCAAACTCGACATTCACAAACAGACCGACCTGGTCCGCTACGCCATAAGGGAGGGCCTGGCCAAGCCGTAAAAGTCGTATACCACTTAAAGGGGATTTGCACCCCCGGGTTTAAGTTGTAATCTTTACCCGGGTTAGAGGGGCCTGCCGTAGTCGGCGGCCCCTTTTGTATTGGCGGCGGCCGTTCTCCCCGGGGGGTGAGGGCGGCCGTCCCTTCCTTACCATTAAAAGGGTATGCGGCGGCCGGAGCTCAAAAGATAAGATTAGCAGGTGAGGGTAATTGATGTCCGATAACGACAAGAAGAACGGCCAGCCCGGTAAGAAGGGCGCGGACGACGCCGCGCGCCCTGAAAAAAAAGCCGGCCTCGCGGCCAGGGGTACGCTCCGTGAGCTGGAAACCACGATCAAAGGCCTCACCGAAGCGGCGTGGGTGATGAACGGTGAGCGCCGCATACTGGCGGCCAACGAGGCCGCCGCCCGGCTGCTGGGGCGTTCTGTGTGGGATATGATAGGGCGGTGCTGTTACGAGCTCGTTCACGCCTCCGGCCGCCCCATCGAGGACTGCCCTTTCGAGCGGGCCCTGGGCACGCAGGGTACCGAGACCTTGCGGTTCAGCGAGGGCGGCCGGAACTACGAGGCCGTGGTCTGCCCGGTGGTGGACGGCGAGGGCCGCTTTAGCGCGATGATGGTGCATCTGCAGCGGGACCTGGCCGCGCCCGTGGTGCCGCAGGCCGGGCACCTGAAGATCCGGCCCCGGCCGGTGGATATGCCGGCTCTTGTAAAAGAGGTGCAGCTCGGCCTGGCCTGCCAGATCAAGGAGGCGGGCGCCGTGATCAAAGTCGAAGCCCTGCTGGCTTGCCAATCGTCTCCGGAGGCGATGAGCCGCATCCTGCTGAACTTGATAGGCAACGCCCTGAAGTACCGGGCCGCCGGCCGCAGGCCGGAGATAACGGTACGGGGCGAGCGGCGCGGCGCCAAGGTGATCTACAGCGTCTCCGATAACGGGCCCGGCATAAAGAAAAGCGAGCTGCTCAGGGTCCGGCGGCTGTTCAGCGGCGCTGACGCGCCCGGCGTGGAACAGGGGGGCTTGTCTATCTCCCGGCACCTCGCCGAAGCCTGCTCCGGCAGGCTCTGGGCCGAGTCCGAAGAGAAAAAAGGCTCCACCTTTTTCGTGGAGATGCCGGCCTGCCCGGACGCCGGGGACTGAGGCGCCGCGCCACGGCCCGCGGGGCGGCCAATATTGTATCATCACAATATGGCCAACAACATCAAGCTGCTCAGCGACCAGGACCTCTACCTCTTCAACGAGGGCAACCACCTGCGGCTTTACGACAAGCTCGGCGCCCACCTGGCCACGGTGGACGGCGTCGACGGCACCCATTTCGCGGTCTGGGCGCCCAACGCGCGCCAGGTGTTCGTGACGGGCGACTTCAACGGCTGGGACAAAGCCCGCCACCCGCTGCACCAGCGCGGCGCCTCCGGTATCTGGGAAGGCTTCATCCCCGGCGTGAAGGCCGGCCAGAACTACAAGTATTTCATCGTTTCCAACTTCGACAACTTCAGCGCCGAAAAGGCCGACCCGATGGCCTTCTCTTCCGAAGAGGCGCCCAAGACCGCCTCGGTGGTGGCGACGCTCGATTACGACTGGGGCGACGCCGCCTGGATGAAAGAGCGCGGCGCGAAAGTGGGCCTGAAGAGCCCGGTCTCCATCTACGAACTGCACCTGGGTTCCTGGCGCAGGCGCGGCGACAATGTGCCGCTGAGCTATCGCGAGCTGGCAGCCGAGCTGCCCGCCTATATGAAGTACATGGGCTTCTCCCACGTCGAGATGATGCCCGTCACCGAGCACCCGTTCTACGGCTCGTGGGGCTACCAGACCACCGGCTACTTCGCCCCGACCTCACGCTACGGCACACCGCAGGATTTCATGTTCCTGGTGGACTCCCTGCACCAGGCCGGCATAGGCGTCATACTGGACTGGGTGCCCGCGCATTTCCCCTCCGACGCGCACGGCCTGGCCAGGTTCGACGGCACCTGCCTCTACGAGCACGCCGACCCGCGCCAGGGCTACCACCCCGACTGGGGCAGCGCCATCTTCAACTTCGGCCGCAACGAGGTGAAGAGCTTCCTGCTGTCCTCCGCGCTGTTCTGGCTGGATAAGTTCCATATCGACGGGCTGCGCGTTGACGCCGTGGCCTCGATGCTCTACCTCGATTATTCCCGCAAGGGCGGCCAGTGGGTGGCTAACAAGTACGGCGGCAACGAGAACCTGGAGGCCATCGCCTTCCTGAAGCAGTTCAACCACGTGGTCTACGAGAACTACGGCGACACCCAGACCTACGCCGAGGAATCCACCGCGTGGCCGATGGTCTCGCGCCCCACCTACATAGGCGGGCTGGGCTTCGGCCTTAAGTGGGACATGGGCTGGATGCACGACACGCTGCGCTATTTCTCCCGCGACTCGGTGTTCCGCAAATTCCACCACAACGACCTGACCTTCCGCATGATCTACGCCTGGGGCGAGAACTTCGTGCTGCCCCTCTCGCACGACGAGGTAGTGCACGGCAAGGGCTCCCTGCTCGCCAAGATGGCCGGCGACGACTGGCAGAAGTTCGCCAACCTCCGCCTCCTCTACGGCGGCATGTACGCGCAGCCCGGCCAGAAGCTGATGTTCATGGGCGGCGAGTTCGGCCAGTGGGGGGAATGGAACCACGACCGCTCGCTGGACTGGCACCAGGCCGGCCACCCGCCGCACGCCGGCATGCAGAACTGGGTGCGCGACCTCAACGCCCTCTACAAGGCCGAGCCCGCGCTGCACGAGCTGAACTGCAATCCGGCCGGCTTCGACTGGGTGGACGCCAACGACTCGCAGCAGAGCGTGACCGCCTTCCTGCGCAAGGGCGAGAAGGCCGAGGACACCGTGCTGGTGGTCTGCAATTTCACCCCGGTGACGCGCGCCGGCTACCGCGTGGGCGTGCCGCGCGGCGGTTTCTGGAAGGAGCTGCTCAACAGCGACTCCACAACCTACTGGGGCAGCGGCCAGGGCAACCTGGGCGGGGTGCAGGCGGGCGACTACCAGTCGCACGGCCGGCCCTACTCCCTGTCGCTCACGCTGCCGCCGCTGTCCGTCTCGTTCTTCAAGTGCTGCGACTGAACCGCCGCGCATGGACCGGGCGCGGCGCCGTAATGCGGAAATATGTCAATTAAAAGAGGAAACCTGAGCTGATACCCGCGCTTTCTTCATACTAAAATATATCCCGGGTGGTTTACGGGGGGGGCCTGCGCTTTGCGCGGGTCCTCTTTTATTTGCCCGCAGAGAGGCTATGGAACAGGCGACCAAAATAAAAGCGGCAAAGATACTGGCCGGCGCGGTGTTCGCGGCCGGGCTCCTGGTGATGGCGGGCTGGATCTTCGATATCGGCGCGCTGAAGAGCGTTTTCCCCGGCTGGGTCTCCATGAAGTTCATCACCGCCCTCTCCTTCGCGCTGAGCGGCGTAACCCTTTACTTCGTGGCCCTGGCCGCCGAGGGGGAGGCAGACAGGGCGCAGGTGGCGCTGTATCTCACCTCTTTGCCTCTGCTGCTCATAATGGGGACCTTGTTTTTCTCCAGCCTCTTGGGCGCGCATACCGGGCTGGAGGACCTGTTCGTTAAGGAGCTCCCTGGCGGCGTGAAGACCGTGGTCCCCGGGCGGCCGTCGCTGCCTACGGCGCTGAATTTCCTGGTGTTCGCGGCGGCCGGCCTGCTTGCCATGCACATTCCCTTCCTCTCCCGCCGGTGGCTCAAACTTCCCGGCTGGCTGGTGGCCGCCGTGGGGGCGGTGGCGCTGGCCGGCTACGCCGCGGACGCGCCGCGCCTCTACTATTTCGTGCCCGGAACAAATTCGGCGATGGCTTTCGTCACGGCGGCGCTGTTCGTGCTGCTGGGCGCGGGACTGTTATGTCTATCAGATCCAAACTCCTGATAACCTACCTCTCGGTGGCGCTGGTCCCGGCGGCCTTTGTGGGCGTGCTGACGTTCGATAATTACAAGGGCTCCTACACGGCCGGCCGGCTGGCGGAGCTGGAACACCTGGCCGCCTTTAACGCCAATATCCTGGAAACCTATTTCGGCCAGTTGAAGGCCAACCTGGAGACGGCCCGGGATTCCTACAGGATAAAGAATAACCTCCCCGCGCTCCTGCGCCTGGCCGGAAACCCAGCCGACCCGGAGGCCCTTGCCGCGAAGAAAATACTGGACGGCCAGCTGCGGCCCATGCAGGCCCGGTTGGGCCTGGCCGATATCATGCTGGCCGGCCCCGACGGCACCATAGTCTACGCCAGCGACGGAGAACATTCAAAAAAAGAATTTCTGAAAAGTCTCCCCGCGCCCGGGCGGAAAGCCTTCGCCGGCGGAAAGAGCGGGGTGTATGTTTCCGAGGTGTTCCCCAATAAGGTGGAAGGCGGCAGGCCAGGCATGCTGCTGGTAGGCCCCGCCGCCGACTTCGCCAGCGCCTTCAGCGGGGTCATAGTATTCGAACTGGACATGGAGCCGGTCTACAAACTTACGCGGGATTATACAGGGCTGGGCGCGTCGGGGGAAGTGCTGCTGGGAAGGCTGGAGCGGGACGGGGCGCTGTTCCTTAACCCTCTCAGGCACGACCCGACGGCCGCCCTGTCCCGGTATACGCCCATAGGAAGCAAAAACGGCCTTCCCCTGCAGAAGGCGGTGCAGGGGGAGACGGGCACTGGCCTGGCGCCCGACTACCGGGGCAAGGACGTGGTGGCGGCCTGGCGGTACCTGCCCTCCCTGGGCTGGGGCCTGGTGGCCAAGATAGACGCCGCAGAGGCTTTTGCCGACCTGACCCGGCTGAGGAACCTGCTGCTGGCGATACTGGGCCTGATTTTTGTGGTCTCAGGGATTACGGCGCTTTCCCTGTCGCGCTCGGTTTCGGTGCCCCTGGAAAAACTTGCCGAGGGCGCGGCCGCTGTGGGCGGCGGGAACCTGGATTACAAGGTTGGGACCTCGCGGCGCGACGAAATAGGAGCGCTGTCGCGCGCTTTCGACGCCATGACGGAGAATTTAAAAAAGACCACGGCGTCCCGCGATATGCTGGACGCCGAAGTGATAGAGCGCAAGCGCGCCGAACAGGAAAGGGAGCTTTACCTGGCGGACCTGAAGGAGAGCGAAAGCCGCGTCAGGCTGAAGATCGAGAGCATATTGGCCCCGCAGGGGGATATAGGGAAACTGGAGCTTTCTGACATCATAGACGCGAAAGAGTTCCAGGGCCTGATGGACGATTTTTACGCCCTGGCGAAGATCCCCATGGCCATCATAGACCTGAAGGGCCGGGTGCTGGTGGGCGTGGGCTGGCAGGACCTCTGCACTAAATTCCACCGGGTGCATCCGCAAGCTTGCGCTAACTGCGTGGAGAGCGACACCCAGCTTACCGCGGGCGTGCCGCCCGGAGAGTTCCGGCTTTACAAATGCAAGAACGGCCTCTGGGACGTGGCCACACCCATCATGCTGGGCGGCAGGCATACCGGGAACCTCTTTATCGGCCAGTTCTTCCTGCAGGACGACCCGCCGGACCGGGAATTCTTCCGGGCGCAGGCCGGGCGCTACGGCTTCGACGAGGCCGCGTACCTGGCCGCCTTCGAGCGCATCCCGCGGCTCAGGCGGGAATCCCTGGACACCACCATGGGCTTCTTCCTGAAGATGGCCCATATCATCTCCAGGCTCAGCTTCGGCAATATCAGCCTGGCCAGGACCCTGGCGGAGCGCGAGGAGCTGACCGGCTCTCTGAAGGAGAGCGAACAGCGTCTCAATAAGGCCCAGGAAATAGCCCACCTCGGCAGCTGGGAGCTGGACCTGGTGAAGAACGTTTTGACCTGGTCCGACGAGGCGTACCGGATCTTCGGTTATGAGCCGGGAGAGATAGCCGCCACCTATGAAACCTTCCTGGAGGCGGTGCATCCGGACGACCGCGCACTGGTGAACGAAGCGTATACAGGGTCGCTGCGCGAAGGCCGGGATACCTACGAGACGGAGCACCGGGTGCTGCGGCGCGGCACCGGCGAGGTGCGCTATGTGCATGAGCGCTGTACCCACGTGCGCGACGGCGCCGGGGTGATAATCCGTTCGGTGGGAATGTCTCACGACATTACCGAGCGCAGGAACAGGGAGATAGAGCACGCCAAACTGAACCGGGCGCTGAGAGCGCGCGGGAACAGCGACCAGGCCATGCTGCACGCCGAGAGCGAGCAGGAGTACCTGGAGATGATGTGCCGGATAATCGTGGAGGACTGCGGCCATCCCTTCGTCTGGGTGGGCTTCGCCGAGCAGGACGAGGCGAAGACCGTGCGGCCCGCGGCCCAGGCCGGCTTCGAGGCCGGCTATCTCAAGAAACTTAATATCACGTGGGGGGACGGACCGACCGGCCGCGGGCCCACCGGCACCGCCATACGCACGGGCAAGCCAGTGGGCTGCGGCGACATTCATACCGACCCGGCTTTCGCCCCCTGGCGCGGCGAAGCCCTGGCCCGGGGCTACGCGTCCACGCTGGCCCTGCCGCTGCTGGCCGGCGGTAAGGCTTTCGGGGCGCTGAACATCTATTCTAAAACCCCGGGCAGCCTGCAGGCCGGGGAGGAAGTGGCCCTGCTTTCGCGGCTGGCCGACGACCTGGCCTACGGCCTGCGCACCATGCGGCTGCGCGCGGCCCACCGGCTCTCCGAGGAAGAGGTGCAGCGCATGGCCCGCGTGGGCGTCTGGGAACTGGACCTGCCCACCGGCCAGCTGACCTGGTCCAAAGAGCTCTACCGCATCCTGGAACAGGATCCCGAGACGGTGAGCGCCTCCGTCGAGAATTTCCTGGCGCTGGTGCACCCCGAAGACAGGGAGAAGGTGCGCGGCGCTTATGCCGGCGCCGCCGGCCCGGCCGCCGGCGAGCTGGACTACAGGCTGCGGATGAAGGACGGCCGGATAAAATGTGTGCACGAGAGCCTTACCCTGGTTTACGGCGCCGACGGCGGCCAGCTGCGCCGGATGGGGACCGTGCACGACGTGACGGAGCAGAAGGCTTTCGAAGCCGGGCTGCTGGCCGCCCAGGCGGAGTTGGCCCGGGCCAAGCGGCTGTCGGACATAGGCACCCTGGCCGCCACCGTGGCCCACGAGCTGCGCAACCCGCTGGCCACCATCGGCATAGCCGCCGTGAACATAAAGCGCAAGGCCAAAAATCCGGACCTGCAGCGCCACCTCGACAACATCGACAAGAAAGTTTTCGAGAGCAACCAGATCATAAACAACCTGCTCTTCTATTCGCGCCTGAAGCCGCCGCATTACGAGCGGGTGGCTATCCTCGACCTGCTGGAAGAGTCGGTGGGCGGCGCCGAGGAGAATTCCAAGGGGAGTCTGAGCATTGGCCGCGACCTGGGCGGCCTCGCGGGCGTTTACATAGAGGCCGACCCGATACAGGTGCGGGAAGTGTTAAATAACCTGCTCAATAACGCCGCCGACGCGCTGGAGGGCGGCCCTGGGAAAATAGAGGTCTCCGGAGCGCGGGAGAACGGCTCCGTCCGCATAACCGTAAGGGACTCGGGCAAGGGGATAGACAAAGAGACCCTGGACCGGGCCTTCGACCCTTTCTTCACCACCAAGGCCAAGGGCACCGGCCTGGGGCTCGCCGTGTGCCGGAACATCGTGGATTTCCACGGCGGGACCATAGAGCTGCAAAGCGAACCCGGGAGGGGCACCGCGGCCAGCGTTACCCTGCCCTGCGCCCGCCCCGCCGGCCCGGCCGCCCGGACCTGACCGCTCGAGCAGCGCCACGTCGTTCCAGGCTGAGTGCAGGACATTAATTCTCACATAAAAAGGAGCCCCGGGCCTGCATCCGGGGCTCGCCTCTGTCCGCTCGCCCTTTACTGGGGCACGGTAACGGGGTCGGTACGGCCTTTGTCCACGAAAGCGCCTGTGCCTTTAACAGAGAAGCCCCATTTCACGAAGAACTTCTTGTCCTTGGCGCGGGACTCGCCGGCCTCCAGGCTCTTGGGCAGGTCTCCTTCTTTGAACTTCATGATGTAGCTGCCGGAGGCGGCGTTTATTTCCGCTTCGTAGGTCTGCTTGCCTTTTGAGGAATCGAAGAGACCGTCCCGCATCAGCTCTACGGAGAACTCCACCTTGTGCCCGTAGTAGTCGCTGGAGAAGTTGCTCTTCACCAGCAGCGTGAATTGCTTCGAGGCGTGATCGTAGGAGAACTCCGAGAGTTCCATCGCCGAGGCTTCCGGGGCCTGGGGCGTCCTGCCGAGGGGTATAAGCTCCAGGGAGAAGCCCGAGACGTTGCCGGGTAGCGCCCTTTTTATGACTTCATAGGTGAAGGGGCTGGTCACGCTGTACGATTCGCGCTTGTAGTAAAAGTCGTAGCAGACCTTTATGTACTCCGTTTCCCTGTCGCGCAGCTGGCGGTAGCCGGTCTTTAACTGTACCTGGATGTTGTAGCTGGCGGCGGAAGCCCAGTAGGAGTGGCTGTTGCCGTAGTGGTCGGTCTCCCAGTATTGCATCATGTAATCGCTGGAGAGGGTGGTCCGCCAGGTGGGGGCGGTGCCGTCCCTGTCGATGAGGTGCAGCGTCTGGCAGGCCGTCTCCGGCTCGTAATGGCCGGGCAGGCGGTCGGCCTTGAGCCCGTCCAGTTTTACTTCGGGCGCGTTTTCTGTCACCAGCTGCTTAAGGCTGACGAAATCGCGGCTTGCCTTCCCGTCGAAATCCTGGTTCACTGCCTGGGCGCCGGCTAAAGAAGCCGAGGCCAGGACCGCCGCGAACACCGCCGTAAGGATAGTTGTCTTTTTCATGTATAGGAGCCCCTTTTTTCTATTTGTCGTTATGGCCTGTCCGGAGCATTTTTTATGCCATCGCGGAGCGGTGTACGGAGCAAAAGAAAAAGGCCGCCTCTTGGCGGCCTTTTTGTAGTCCCGGCGGCTCAGGCTTTCGGGGTCGGCTGCAGTACTACGGCCGTTTTCTTTATTTCTTTGCGGAAACCGGGGCCGGTGCCGGCCCAGTCCACCGTCTCAACGCGGAACGGCAGGTCGGCGGCCTGGAAGGCGGCGGTCAGCTTCTCCAGGCGCGCGGCGGCCAGGGGCTTGTCGGTCATGATGGCCAGGTCCAGGTAGGAGTAGGTTTTACCCTTGCTCCCGGCCCGGGCCCCGTAAACCAGCACTTCGTACTCCGGCACGTTGCCGGCCAGTATCTTTTTGACTTTCTTCAGGAAGATGGGCTTTAGATCTATCATAATTGCCTTTGCGGGGTGAAAAAAAGGCCGCCGTAGAGGCGGCCTTTTTCGGTGGTCAGGCGCCTTATTTCAGGTGCTTGCCCAGGATGCCGGCCAGTTCGAACATCGTGACCTGCTTTTTACCGGCGAAGACTTTCAGCAGCTTCTCGTCGGCATTGATATTGCGCTTGTTGACCTTGTCCTGAAGGTTGTTCTTCTTGATGTAGTCCCAGATCTTCTTGACCGCGGTGGGGCGGGCGACCGGCTCGTTGCCTATCACGGCGCCCAGTTCGGCGTCAGGCTGCATCGTTTTCATGAATTTTTCGTTTGCCATGTTAATGTCTCCTTAAAATTAGCCCTCTCTAAGGGGGTATGCCTAGATACTAGCATATAAACCGCCTTAAAGTTGTATATTTGTACTGTACACTTAAGGAGAGCGCCGTGGACATAAAACCCTGCCAGCCCTACAATTCCCGCGTAGACGGGCGCGCCCTGCTGCGCCTGCCGTTGGGCCCTTCAGCCTTCAAGATCTACTATGTCAGCATCCCCGGCCGCGACAACCCCGGCCGCTGCGACTGGGCGCATTCCCAGCTGAAAAAGCCGGATTTCGAGGCCGCGCTGGCCAAACTGGCGCCAGAGGGAGTGGGCTTTGTTACCGCCTTCCCGCATATCACCAAGATCTTCCGTTTCGCTCCCTCTGGCGAGACCATACTGCATGTGAAGGCCTACAAGACGCCCGGCCTGGAGCCCCTGGACCTGGGCCGGCCGGACGGCTACCTGGAGTTCGCCTGCTACGCGGAGGCCGAGCTGGCCCGGGACGAGTACGCCCGCTGGGCTTCGGCCGCCACGGTAGAGGATTACCTGGCCTGGTTCAGCCCTTTCGCGGGCGGCGGCATAGCCGACCATACCAAGCTGGCGGGGTGGGCGCGTGGGGCTTAAAGACCGTCACGGCCGCAAAGTGGAGATAATTTTCTCCGGCCAGGGCCTGGCCCGGCGGGCCGGCGAGGCGCAGTTCGGGGCCGCGCTGCGGCTGCGCCGCGAGCTGGCCGCCCGCGCGCAGGGGCCGGCCGGCGCCGAACTCTGCCGCGCCGGAGTCAGCCGCCTGCTGGGCCTGGCCCCGGAGACGGCCGAGGTGCGGCTGGGCGGCATGAGGTTCACATTGGCGGTGCCGGCCGACCTGGGCGGCTTCCTTAGCGACCTGCACGGGATAATTTTGCGAGACCAGTATAACGCCGCCGGGGTAAAGGGCGGCATAGTCGCGGACTGCGGGGCCAATATCGGCCTGTTCTCGCTATACGCGCTGGCCTGCGGCGCCAAAAAAGTTCACGCCTTCGAGGCGGTGCGGGAAACCTATAAAATTTTTCAGAGCAATCTGCGCCTCAACGGCGCGCCGGCCGCCATAGAGGCGCGCTGCTCCGCGCTGGGCGCCGACGCCGGCAGCGCCGTGCTGAAGTTCAACACCCGCGGCGAGGGCTCGGCCATGATAGGCGGTGAGGATACGGTGAACGCCCCCGTCACCTATGCCGGGCGCCGCAGGGTAAAAGTATATCCGCTGGACGCGCTGTTGAACGGGCGCCTGGATTTTTTGAAGATAGACGTGGAAGGCTATGAAAAAGAAGTTCTCCTGGGCGCGGCGCGGCTGATAAAGCGCTGCAGGCCCGTCCTGTCCTTCGCCGCCTATCACCGCGAGGCGGATAAAACTTCCCTGCCGGCCGTAGTGAAAGCCCTGGCCCCCGGCTACCGGGTGCGCCTGAACGGCTACGCCGAGCAGGACCTCTACTGCGTGCACAGATGACCCTCCCCGCCGCGCCGCTGACGCTGCTCCTGCTGCTGCCGGCCCTGGCCGGGGCCGCGCCGGAGCTGACGGACCGGCACGGCCTGCCCCTGCGCGTGCGCAGCGCCGGGGCGGCCTCTTCCCCGGTGAAACTCCAGGAGATCTCGCCCTGGCTCATACTGGCCACGGTGGCGGCCGAGGACAAGCGCTTCTTCTCACATTCCGGCGTGGACCTGCGGTCGGTGGCGCGGGCCGTGTGGCAAAATTCCAAAAACGGGCGCACCGTGTCCGGCGCCTCCACCATAACGCAGCAGCTCGCGCGCGCGCTGCAGCCGCGCCCGCGCAGCTTCGCCGGGAAAATTTCGGAGATGTTCTCCGCGCTGCGGCTGGAGGCCGGGCGCAGCAAAGAGGAGATCCTGGAAGGCTATTTCAACGGCGTTTCCTACGGCCCCCGGCTGACCGGGGCCGAGGCGGCCGCGCGGGACTATTTCGGCCTGCCGGCGCGCGACCTGAGCCTGGCGCAGGCGGCGCTGCTGGCCGGGCTGCCCAAGTCGCCGGTGAATTACGACCCGCGCCGCAACCCCAAGGCGGCTTTCGCGCGGCAGCGGCTCATACTGCGGCGCCTGCTGGACCTGGGGCTCGCCGACGAGGAGAATTACCGGCTGGCCGCGGGCGAGACGGTGACCGTGCGGTCTCGGGCCGAGCCGTTCGAAGCGCCGCATTTCGCGCGCTACGCGCTGGCGCGCGCCCGGGGCGACAAGATAAAGACCACGCTGGACAGCCGCGCCCAGGAGGCGGCGGCGCGCGCGCTGAAGAACCACCTGGCCTCGCTGTCGGGCTCCCACCATGTCACCAACGGCGCGGCTGTGGTGCTCGACAACGCCACCGGGGATATCCTGGCCTGGGTGGGGTCCGACGATTTCTTCGACGAGCGCGACGCCGGGCAGGTGGACGGCGTCACCGCGCTGCGCCAGCCGGGCTCGGCGCTGAAGCCCTTCCTCTACGCGCTGGCGCTCTCCAAGGGAGCGCGGACTTCGGACCTCATAGAGGATTCTCCCATCTTCGCCGCCGGCGGCCACGCGCCGCTGAATTACGACAAGACCTACCACGGCCGCGTGCGCCTGCGCGAGGCGCTGGCCTGCTCGTACAATGTGCCGGCGGTGCGGCTGGCGCAGCGGGTGGGCCCGGAGGCCTTCCTGGCCAGGCTTAAGGACTTCGGTTTCGACTCGCTGGACAAGCCTGCGGAGCATTACGGCGAGGGCCTGGCGCTGGGCAACGGCGAGGTGCGCCTGCTGGAGCTGGCCGCGGCCTACGCGGCGCTGGCCCGCGGCGGCGTCTGGCTGCCGGCGCGCTGGGAGGACGGCGCCCCGGGCGCGGCCGCCCGCCGCGCCAGCGGCCGCGCCGAGGCCTACCTGGTGACCAGCATGCTCGCCGACAACTCCGCGCGCGCGCCGGCCTTCGGCCTGAACTCGCCCTTCAACCTGCCTTTCGACTTCGCCGCCAAGACCGGCACCACCAAGGATTACCGCGACAACTGGGCCGCCGGCTACACGCCGGAATGGACCGCCGCGGTCTGGGTGGGCAACTTCGACGGGGCGCCCATGCGCCGGGTCTCGGGCATCAGCGGCGCGGCCCCGGCGCTCAAAGAGATAGCGCTGGCGCTGAAAAAACTTTACGGCTCGTCGGCCTTCGCCCGGCCGCCCGGCATAAGAACGGTGCGCGTGTGCCCGGTCTCCGGCCTGCCGCCGTCGCAGTTCTGCCCGTCCGGCATGGACGAGCTCTATACCGCGGCCAATTTGCCGCGCGGGCAATGCGCCGAGCATTTGCCGCCGGCTGAAAAAGCCGCCCTGCCGCCCGCCGAAAAGCTCGCGGTTAAATTCCCGGCCGACGGCGACATCTTCCGCCTGGACCCGCAGACCCCGCGCGCGGCGCAGGCCCTGTTCTTCAAGGCCGCGGGTGCTGCGGGGGAGATAGTCTGGACCGTAGACGGGCGCGAGCTCGCGGAGCGCGGCGCCTCGGTGGCCTGGCCCCTGGCCCCCGGCCGCCACACGGTTTCCTTCAAAGCCTCGCGCGGCGCCGCCTCCCGGACAGCCCGCTTCACCGTGATCCAATAAGAGCCGCTGTGTATAAATTAAAAAAACCCCGGCCGAAACCGGGGTTTTTTTATTGGAGCGTTATGCGCTAGTTCAGTTCGGGCGCCACGGTCTTGAGCAGTTCGAAAGCCGGTGAGGCCTTGGCCATGGGGGCGGCGGCGGTTTCCACCGCGGTGCCTACGGCTTCGGCGGAGGCCTTGCTGAAGGGAGAAGTGACGGCGGAGAGCTTGGTCACGTCCTCGCCGCGGCAGCCGTCGGAGGTGCACACGTTGGAGACGCGGCAGTCGTCCTTGTAGACGTAGTCGTTCTCGCCGCGCACCAAAATGCCCACGATCACGCCGGTCTTGGCGCTGAACACGGCGGAGCCCGAGTTGCCGCCGTAGGTGTCGAGGTTGGCCACGAAGTAGCCGTTGGGCGAGGCGTCGCGCACGGTGGCGCCGCCGGCCACTTTAGTGGGCAGGCCGGCCGGGTGGCCGATAACCACCAGCTGGTCGCCGTTCTTGACCGCGCCGGAGGCGTCGTATTTAAGCGGCTCATGGCCGGTGACTTTGCGGTCCAGGCGGATCAGCGCCCAGTCGGCGCCGGTGCCCACCTGCTCGCGGCCTATGAGCTGCGCGCAGGAGTAGACTTCCGAGGCGGGCACCTGGGAGGGCGTTACGCCCTTCTGGGTGACGGCGAAGCCGAAAACGAACTTGGTGGTGGTGCAGGCGGACTCGCTCTTAACGCAGTGGCCGGCGGTCATGATGACGTCCGGGGCCACCAGGGAGCCGGAGCAGAAGGCGCCGGTGTTCTGTTCGTAGAAAGGCTCTTCCTTGCAGAGGCCGTAGCCGTCGGCGTAGGATTCGGTGGTCAGGTGGGCTTTGTCGCCGCTGAGATAGACGTCCGAGCCCTGGAACAGGCCCACGGTGGAGTCGGCCAGCTTCAGGAGCTTGGCGTCGGTGACCTGATAGATGTCCAGGCGGTCGTCCGCGCCGTAAATTACTTTATCGTTGGCGAAAGCGGAACCAGCGCAGAGCGCGAGGGCCGCGGCGAACAGTGTGGTTTTCTTCATGAGTTGCCTCCGGTCAATTGACTACTGTCAAATTAAACCTATTCCGGCCCGCGGAGGCAAGTAAAATATTCCGGCCGGGGGGGGGTGATTCGGTCGTTTTGGTTTTTTTTGGGGGGGGCGCTAATTCCAAATGAGTATCTTTGCTCAAACCAGCGTGGAACGCGGATAAATGGTCATTAAGTTATACCCCTGCCTGCCCGGTCAGGTTTCGCTTGGAATTCTTCGAATATTTGATACGATATGCAGGGGCGGGTAAGTAATCAATGAAAGATAAAATATATCTTTTAATCGGCGTGGCGATCCTGCCGATTATTGTATGGTTTTTTCTTTTTCGGCAGCCTTCTGGTAAACCCGTGACTCGCTTCATGCAGCCGCCGCGTCGGGAGATAACTAAAGAACAGATCGATACCAGCAAGCCGGAAGCGGCCCTGATGCGCATTCAACAATTATCTCCGCCCGACACGCGGGAGATTTGCGGCAAAATTATCGCGATGTATCCAGGCACGGACTATGTGCCGCAGGCAATGTACGAAACTGGCGTAGCCTATTATCGTGAATGTGACTATCGCAATGCTGTGTCTCAATTTGAGGGCGTTGTCAGTTCCTTCCCGGCCTCGCGATATGGGAGGGGTTTTGCCGATTATGCTCTCCGCAGTGTGTTCCTGCATAGAATAGGGAATTGGCCGGGATGTCCTATAGAGAAATTGCGGGAATTTATCTCTGAGAATCCGCACCATAAGATGCTTCCTGACGCGCAATATGCTTTAGCTTACTACTACCATACCCATACAGGGAACAATCCGTTTCAGAGTGCGAGTGATGAATTCCAAGTTCTCATCTCCTCTTTCCCGGGTAGTAAGTATGGCAAGGATGCGAGGCGGTACATAGATTGGGTTGCGCGCATCACCGCGCAAGAGGAAAAGCTTGGCAATTCCGGGGACGACGCTAAGGCAGAAAACCTGTTTGCGTTGGGTAAGCTGTACTATGATTTCTTGTCAGACTTTGCGATAGAGGGGGAGGTGTCGATCTGGCGTGAGCCTGCATATAAAATTTTTAGGAAAGTAGTCCTCGACTATCCGAAGAGCAGCTACGCAGCGGAGGCGGATTATCTTCTTATTTGGCATTTGCCTGGGATTTATTTTGAAGGCGGTGATACCGACAGGGCGGTGGACCTGTCAGACACTTACCAGAAGTATGTCGATAAGTATCCTAATAGTCAGCACGCTCCAGAAATCTTGTGTGAATCAGCGGACTTCCTCAGGAAACTCGTGCCCGACTTGATGAACGTCCCCGAAGAAGAGAATGCGGTGGCATGGATTTATGCGCGACTTCCGTCTTCCCCGGATGATTTTATCGCCGGGATTATTTCCAGGTATTCAGCTGTTGTGCAAAACTATCCAGCCAGCGAATACGCGAAAAAGGCCGAGGATTCAATATCCCAACTTAAAGAATTCCTCAAGCGCGTCGACGATTACTCAAAAGCTTTAGCGACGGTGCACCCCCCGTGCATTGTCGGGCGATGCCCGGGCGGCAGCGCCGCGTGTTGCGGTCCCTATACTTTGGTAGGCCCAAATGCTCAAAAATGCATGGCGCTTGAGAAAAAAGAGCTTGTCTTAAGTGGGGTTGCGCTGGAAGCCAAAGAGATAAATGACAAGCTTCTGTATGTAACCGAGATTTCATCAAAATAGGATATTAAAGAAATGGATTTACTGTTTGCTTGGGACTGCCGCTCGGCGAGCCTGGCGGGGTTGCTATGAAAATACAACAATTTTGTTGTATAGGTGCCGGTTTAAAACAAAAACCCCCGGAAGGCCGGGGGGTTTTGTTTAACGGGGAACTAATATAGCCTGTGATGCGTATTGTTCGGCAAGGTGTAGGAGATCCCCATCGTTTCAGCGTAGTTGATGGTCTCGAAGCCGGAATCATTCCCGGCGCTTCCCAGCCTGATGCCTTTGCTGTTCATTGACACCAGGCCGGCTTCCCTCACATAATGGCTGATCCGGTTTGGCCGGGAACTGTGCCCCTGGGTAGTGATCCGGAAAGTCACGCCCGAGGGATTGGACCTGTGGAGGTCGCGGACTTTGGTCAAAAATTCCAGCTTGCTCCAGCCGCTGCCGTAATGTGTTTTATTGTTCTTCATAATAACTAGGGGACGTTGTTGAGTTGTTGAGTTGTTGGCTATGCCGGTTAAAAAGTCAACAACTCAACAACGTCCCTACTTCTTGATGACGGCGATGGCTTTGCCGTTGATGAGGAAGTCGTCGTCGGGGTGCAGGTAGATGGGGTCGTAGTCGTAGGAGGAGTCGGCCTTCAGGATGACCTGGCCGTTGGCGCGGTCGTCAATGAAGCGCTTGATGGTGGCCTTGTTGTCTATGATGGCCAGCACTATGTCGTTGTTGGCGGGCACGCGCTTATTGCTGTCTATCACCACATAGTCGCCGTCCTCTATCTTCTTGCCGGCTATCTCGGCGCGGTTCATGGAGGAGCCGTTGGTCTTTATGCCGTAGAGGCCCGCCGGGCTGGCGCGGCCGAGCAGCCGCCCGGAGACGCGCAGGAAGCCCTCGAAGTTCTGCTCGGCGTAAAGCGTGGCGGGGCCGCAGTTGGCCGTGCCTATTATAGGTATGGAGAATAACGAGGAGGCCTCTTTGAGCAGGCCGCTCGCTAGCCCGGGCAGCAGCGAGGCTTTTTCCATCAGGCCATGGGAGCGGTCTATGGTGAAGAAGCCTTTCTTCTCGAGCTGCTGCAGGTGGTGCTTTATCTTCTGGGGGGACTCGCCCGGCAGGCCGATGGCGGCGGCCATTTCGCGCAGGCTGACCTGGGCCAGGTTGGTTTCTTTGGAGAGGTTAAGCAGCTTCTCTTGTATGGGGTGCATATATTAAGGATAATATATTAAACCGGTAAAGTCAATACCTCCTTAATACTTGACAGATGGGCGTTAATCATCTATACTAAACAGGCAGGAGCTCGGCAAATTGGGAAATAAATGTTAACATAACAAAAGCACCGGGCGGCCTTAAAAAATATTTTCTGGCCGAAAAGTTCCCGACACGCCCTTGTCGGGATGGCCTGCTAGACTATAAGGGAAGAATTTAGATCACGGAGGAAAAACACAATGGCAACCGACGAAAAGAACAGAGCGCTCGAAGCGGCGCTTTCGCAGATAGAGAAGAGCTACGGCAAAGAGGCCATCATGAAGATGGGCGAGCGCGCCGGCCGCATGAAGATAGAGACCATCCCCACCGGCGCGCTGTCGCTGGACCTGGCGCTCGGCGTGGGCGGCCTGCCCCGCGGCCGCGTGATAGAGATCTACGGGCCGGAATCCTCCGGCAAGACCACGCTGACGCTGCATGTCATCGCGGAGGCCCAGAAGAAAGGCGGCATGGCGGCCTTCATAGACGCCGAGCACGCCCTGGACCCGGTCTACGCGCAGAAACTGGGCGTGGACGTGGACAACCTCCTTATCTCCCAGCCCGACTCCGGCGAGCAGGCGCTCGAGATCTGCGAGAAGCTGGTGCGCTCCGGCGCGCTGGATATCATCGTGATCGACTCCGTCGCGGCTCTCGTGCCCAAGGCCGAGATCGAAGGCGAGATGGGCGACCTGCACGTGGGCCTGCAGGCCCGGCTGATGAGCCAGGCGCTGCGCAAGCTCACCTCCATAGTCGCTTCCACCAAGACCTCGGTAATGTTCATCAACCAGCTGCGCCACAAGATCGGCGTGATGTTCGGCAACCCCGAAACCACGCCCGGCGGCCTGGCGCTGAAGTTCTACTCCTCCGTCCGCCTGGACATCCGCAAGATAGAGACCATCAAGTCCGCCGACGTGGTGACCGGCGCGCGCATCCGCGTTAAGGTGGTCAAGAACAAGGTGGCGCCCCCGTACCGCCAGGCCGAGTTCGAGATGGTCAATGGCGAGGGCATCTCCACCGAAGGCTGCCTGCTGGACATGGGCGTGGAGACCGGCCTGCTGGAAAAATCCGGCACCTGGTACATCTACAAGGGCGACCGCATAGGCCAGGGCCGCGAGAACGCCAGGACCTATCTGAAGACCAACAAGAACGTGGCTCTGGAGATCGAGACCGAGCTGCGCAGCCGCTTCCTCACTCCGGGGCTGAAGCCGGGCCTGATGAACGTCACGCCCGAGGCTGCGGCCGCCAAGGCGGCGGAAAAAGCCGAGCGCAAAGAGAAGTACGCCAAGAAATAAATGCGCCCACTAGCGGCCGACTTCTCGCGCCATCTCGGCATGGAGCGTGGCCTGGCAAAGAACACCTGCCTGGCCTACGCCGGGGATACCGAAGCCTTCCTGGCCTATTGCGAGGCCAGGAAGACGGACCCCGCGCTGGCGGAGCCGCCTTTCGTAGAGGGCTACCTCTGGCACCTGAAAAAAGACAAGGGCCTGGGCCCGGCTTCCATCTTCAGGAAGACCGAGGCCCTGCGGGCCTTCTACCGCTACCTGCGGCTGGAGGGCAAAGCCCAGAAAGACCCCACCTCCAACTTCCGCGCGCCGCGGCTGCCCCGCAAGGTGCCGCGCTTCCTGGCCCGCCGGGACATGGAAAAACTGCTCAGCTATCCGGCCGGGGACGCCTTCGCCAAGGTGCGGGCCGCCGCCGCCGTGGAACTGCTCTACGCCAGCGGTATCCGCGTGTCCGAGCTGCTGGGCCTGCGGCTGGAGTCGGTGAATTTTCAGCAGGGCTGGCTGCGCGTGTTCGGCAAGGGCGCCAAAGAGCGCCTGGTGCCGGTCAACGCCGCGGCGCTGGGCCGGCTGAAGGAATATCTCTCCTCGCGGCAACTGAAGTTCGGCGGGCAGGCCGTGGACGACGAGCTGTTCGTCAACCGCTCGGGCAAGAAGCTCAGCCGTGTGCAGATGTGGAAGGACATAGTGACCTTCGGCCGGGACGCGGGGGTGGAGATAAAGCCGCACCCGCATCTGTTCCGCCACACCTTCGCGAGCCACCTGGTGCAGGGCGGCGCCGACCTGCGCAGCGTGCAGGAGATGCTCGGCCACGCGAGCCTGAACACCACCCAGATCTACGCCCACGTGGACAAGGGCGACATCAAGAAAGCCCACGACAAGTTCCACCCCGATAAATAGGGGACGCTGCTTCCTATCTTCCTGACCATGATAGAAACTCTGGCAAATATCGACGAGAACGCGGTGAAAACCGCGCTGTGGGCCATCCCCGCCGCGGCCGGCGCGCTGACGCTGCTGGCCTACTCTTTTCTCTGGTGGCGCAAGAGCCGGAGCGTGGAGAGCGTGGCCGACGCCCTGGGCCTCGCCTTCGCCTGGCGCGCGCCTTGCGACCTGGAAAAGACCGGGCTGGAACTTTTCACTAAAGGCGCCGAACCGACCGTGACCAATCAGATTTCCGGTCTCAGCGTCTCCGGGGCCGCGGCAACATTCTTCGATTACCAGTTCTATGCCTACCAGGCCGGCAAGCGCTACAAGTACCTGTTAACGGCGGCCCTGTTCGAGTTCAAGGAGCCGAGGTTCCCGGCTTTCACGCTGCGGCCGGAGCACATTTTCGACAAGCTGGCGGGAGTCTTCGGCTGGGAGGATATAGACATCCCCGGGGCTGAGGAGTTCTCCGGCAAGTACCACCTCTCCGGCAAGGACGCGGAGGCGGTGAAAGCCTTCTGGACCTCTTCGCGCACGTCGGGCTTCAAGCTGCCGCGGCGCTGCACCGCCGAGGCCGGCGGCCGCTGGCTGGTCTTTTACCGCTTCGCCGTCAGCGTGGACGCCAAGTCCTACCCCGCCTTCATCGAAGAAGCCAAAGCCGCCGCCGCCTCCCTGGGATAGGGGGGGCCGCTTCCTGACTTCCTGATCTGGCCGCCAGACTTGCTAGAATTACCGTATAGCCGACGGCGGATAGAATGCCTCCCATAACCCCTGAAGAACTGCTCGCCAGATACTCGGACATGGTCTACGCCGTGGCGCTGCGCCTCACCGGCAACGCGGCCGAGGCCGAAGACCTGGCCGAAGAGGCGCTCTTCAAAGCTTTGCGCGGCCTGGCCGCCTTCCGCGGCGAAACCGACCCCGGGGTCTGGCTGTACCGCATTACAGTGAACTGCTGGAAGAACCAGCTGCGCTCGCCCAGGCTGGCTTTCTGGCGCCGGCTGAAGGGCTTCACCGAGAACGAGGACGGGGAGCTGGGCGAGCCGCCCGATCCCGCGCCCGGTCCGGCGCAGCAGCTGGAAGCTGGCGCGCGCCATGAGGCGTTCGAGCGGGCACTGGCCGCGCTGGCGCCCGAGGACCGCGCCATACTCATCCTGCGCGAGCTGGACGGCCGCAGCTATACCGATATCGCCGATACGCTTTCCATACCCGGGGGCACGGTGCGGTCCCGGCTGTCGCGGGCCCGTGAGAAAATGCGGGGCCTGCTGGGCAAATTCCTGGAGGACAGATGACGCACGACGAGATAAGAGCGGCGCTTTCGGCCTACTTCGACGGCCAGGCCGGCCTGGAACAGGCCGCTGAAATAACGGCGCATGTCGCCGCCTGCCGGGAATGCCGCGACACGCTGGACAGTTTCAAGGCGCTGTCCGCCGGCGTCAAAGAGGAGCTGGCCGTGAAAGCGCCCGCGGGCCTGGCCGGGCGCGCGCTGGCCCGCGCGCGCGCGGGGCAGGAGCGCCGCAGCCGGGTCCCGCTGGCGCTGGCCCTTGCCTTTGCGGCACTGGTCGTAGCTTTGCTGAGCGGCATAGTCGCCAAAAAATACATGCCCACCATGTTCGCCAGCGTCCAGGGTATGATAAACGGCGCGGCTTCCAGCCTTGGCGTTTCCAGCGGCAACAAATAGGGAACTTTTTAGCGGTTTCCGTGTCTCTTTATGTAAGCAGCATAAGGAGGCTTTATGAAAACCGTATCTTATCGCAAGCGCGCCGGCCAGAACACGGTGGAGTACCTGCTGATGCTGGCGGTGGTGGTGGGCGTGGTCCTGGTAGCCGGCGTGGCCCTCAAACGGTACATGCCCGCATTGTTCGACCAGATTTCAGCCAAGATCACGCAAACGGTAAACACCGTGGGCCGCGGCGCCGGCAACGGCGACTGACCCCCAAAAGGCGCCAGGCTGCCGCTACCGTCCGGCTTTTTGATATTATTTATACGAATGAAGCGCGCGCAAGGACCGGTACCAGGCAGCACCTATTGCCCCAAGCTCTGGGACGAGATAGGCATAGACCAGCACGGCAAGGTTTACGCCTGCTGCTGCGCGTGCGCGCAGTCCTTCGGCAATATCCACGACGCGCCGCTGCGCAAGATCTGGAACGCGGCCCCGGTGCGGAAAATGCGCAAAGAATCCCTTAACGGCGCACTGAGCTGTTATGCGCGCTGCCACCTGCTGCATAAAGCCGCCCTCCCTCCTCCGCCGCCCCGCCCGCTGACCGCCCCGTACGAGGGCGTAAAGATCCTGACGGTGCGCCTGGGCGAGCCGTGCAATATAAAATGCGTGATGTGCGTGCAGGACCACCGCAACATGAAGGTGCTGGACCTGGCGCTGCTGAAGAAGCTGGACTTGGCTCCTTTCGAGGGCATCGAGCTGGTGGGCGGTGAGCCGCTGTTCATCAAAGAGGGGCGGGAGTTCTTCGACTACGCGGTCGCGCAGGGAAAAAAAGTTTCCTTCATCTCCAACGGCACCCTGATCACCGACGAGTGGGCCCGCAAGATAGCCAGGCATTCTTTGTTCCTCTACATCTCGCTCAACGGAGCGACCAAAAAGGCCCATGAGACGGTGAACGTCGGGTCTAGCTGGGAGCGGGTGATGCGCGGGATAAAGAACGTCAGGAAATACAGCAAGGCCCTGGGCCGCAGCGTGCTGATGAAGGGGCACATGACCATAGTGCCCGAGAACATACACGAGGTCGCGCTTTTTATCAGGAACTTCAAGAAGCTGGGTTTCGACCGCGCCTGCTTCAGCCACTCCGAGGACTCGGTGAAATACCTGTTCGGCGACGTGCGGCGGGTGCTCGCCCTGAAGAAAGGGGTGGAAGCCGCCTACGCCGCCTCCAAATACAAAGAAGACATCAACATGCTGGGCCTGGCCCCGCTGTTCGGCGCCGCGCTGCAGTACCACCGCAACAAAGCCTGAGGCCGCCGCCGGCCTCTATCAATAATATATCGTTGGAACTCCGCCGGTCCGGTCAGACCGGCTTGTCGGGGCTTGAGTACTTGTTGACCGCCGGCTTGAAGCCGGCCAGCGGCGTAGACGGCAGCGTCACCAGCCGGTCCAGCCGGGGATGCTTTAAAAGCCTGTTCTTGGCGAAGTAGGCGTTGCCCTTGGAGTAGAGCTTGTAGTCCAGCTCGCAGGTCTCCAGCTTCACCAGGCTGTCCGCGCAGGGCGCGCCGCAGCGCTGGGCTATGCCGCCCATGAAAGGGCAGAACCTGGTCATGGCCATCAGGCGCAGCGGGTAGTAGTAGGAGAGCTTCACGCCCTTTATCGCCGCGTACTTTTTGAAGATATAGGAACTGTCGGTCTCTACCCTGGTCACGCCGTAGCGCTTCAGGAATTCCCGGATATACTCGAGCGGCGTGGCGTCAAGCTCCGTCTCCCAGATCTTGCCGCGCTTCTCGCCGGGGCGCAGCCCGGCGCAGCCGGCGCAGCCTTTACCTTCCGACCAGACCAGGGGGCGGGTGCAGCCCGGCAGCCGGGTATGCTTGGTGTCGAAGAAATAGGTCATCAGGCGCCCCAGCGTCACGCTGAAGCGGCCGCGGTACTTCTTGTCTATGTAGCGCAGCAGCCCGGCGTCGTTGACCACTATCTCGGTCCCCGGGGCTTTTTTTGCGCACTCGGCCAGCAGCGCGGCGTATTTTTCGAAGGCGGGCTCGGTCAGCAGGGTGCTGACCAGCACGGGGTTCTTGCCGGTCTTCTCCCGCGCGGCGGCGAAGTCGGCGAAAGACGCCTGCTTGTGTATGCAGAATTCGTCGCCCAGGTAGACCGTGGCGCCTTTTTTCAGCTCAGGCGCTCGGGGCCCGCAGAGCAGCGCCGGGCTTAATAAGATAGCTCGATCCATATTTATTCAAATCCGTTCTCGTCATCAGCTCAGCCACCGCGATGATAAAGGTTTTCCTGTCGAGCCCCTTCTCGAGCAGGAGGTTCAGGAAGCGCGTGATCTCGAACTCGGCCACCAGCTTGCCGGTATTGAGCTGCCGCGGTATCTTCAGCCATTTCACGCCCAGCTTGTGGAAATCGTAGAGCAGGCCGGCCTGGAAATAGAGGTTGGATTCCACCATGCGGTAATCTTTGCCGCCGGCCTTGAACCTGATCTTGCAGGGCCGCACCTTGCCCTTGGACGCGCCCTCGCCGCCCGGGTAGGTGAAGAAGCAGAAGGGCACGATGTTCTCTTCGAGGAAGAGGCAGGGCACGAACATGATGGTCTCTCCGAGCTTGACCATTTTGACCGCGTCCTCGGGCATGACCTGGCTGTGCAGCGTGAAGCGCTTCACGCCCAGGTCCCGGTAGAACTCCATGGCCTGCGCGTTGAACGAGGCGCACATGATGCTGGCCACGTAGTTGGTGCGCAGCCGGTGCTTGTTGAAGAACTCCAGCAGGGCCACGTCGCGTACCACTATGCCGCCCAGGCCGGCCGCCTGCAGGCGCCGCGCGTGGTCGAGCAGGAAATCGTACTGCTCGCGCGAGTAGATCTCGTTGAGGGCCAGCAGGCTCTGCTTACCCATTTTTTTGGCCAGCGCTATGGCGCCCAGCACCTCCGCCTCCTGCGAGAAGGAGGCGCGGTGGCTGGGTACGGCGGGACCGAAGTAGATCTCGTCCGCGCCGTTGCGCAGGAAATACTCGGCCTCGTCGGCGGATTTTATACCGATGGTTATCAGCATGCGCTAGCCCCGGAGGGAGCCCTCGTTGATGTGGACCTTGAGCCCGGAGCTCTTCACGAAGGGCACGGTGACCGTGCGGTCGAGCCGCGGGTGAGAGATAGGCCGGTTCTTGACGAAGTAGGCGTTGCCCTTGGAGAAAAGCGGGTAGTCCAAATGCGGGGTCTTGATCTCCAGGCTGCGCGAGCCGCAGGGCTGTTTGCACTCGAGCGAGATGCCGCCGCGGAACGGGCAGAACCTGGTGATGGCCATCAGGCGCATGGGCGAGTAGAAGGAGAGCTTAACTTTCGTGTTCAGCGCGTATTTGCGGAAGATGCGCTCGCTGTCGGTCTCCACGCGCTCCACGGCGTAGCGCTTCAGGAAGCGCTTGATATAGGGCGTGGGCGTGGCTTCCAGGCTTTTCTCCCAGAGCTTCATCTTCCTGCCCGTGAGGCCCTCGTCGGACCTGGAGCCCAGCACGCGCGTGTTCTTGGGGTCGAAGAGGTAGGTGAGCAGGCGGCCCAGCGTCACGCTGAAGCGCCCGCGGTAATTCTTGTCTATGAAATTCAGCAGGCCCAGGTCGTTGACCACCAGCTCGGTGCCCGGCGCCTTTTTTGCGCACTTGGCCAGCAGCGCGGCGTAGGCCTGCAGGGCGGTTTCAGTGAGGAGGGTGCTGACCAGCGCCGGGGCTTTGCCCGTGAGCTCGCGGGCGGCCTCGAAGTCGGCGTAGGTCGGCTGTTTGTGAAAGCAGAATTCGTCGCCGAGGTAGAGCCGGGCGCCGTTTATCAGCTCAAGCGCCCCGGGCAGGCGCAGCCGGGAAGGGCTTAAAATGATAGCTTTTTCCATATTTGTTCATGTCCACGCGCTTCACCAGCTCCGCCACCGCCACCGAGAAAGTTTTCCGGTCAGTGCCCTTGTCCAGCAGCTCGTTCAAGTAGCGGGTTATCTCGAAATCGGCTATCAGCTTGGGCGTGTTCTGCTGGCGGGGGACCTTGAGCCACTGCACGCCCATCTTGTGGAAATCGTAGAACATGCCGGCCTGGAAATAGAGGTCCGAGTCGAGCATGCGGAAATCCTGGCCGCCGCATTTGTACTTCAGGGTGCAGGCGTGGTCGGGCAGCTTGGCGCCGCCCGGGTCCCTGGACTCCGGGTAGGGGCACAGGCAGTAGGGCACAATGTTCGCGGCGAGGAAGATGCAGGGTGGGAAGACCTCGGCCTCGGTCTTGGGGGCGTTAGCCAGCATCAGCTTAAGGTCCGCCGGCAGCAGCTGGCTGTGGAAGGCGAAGCGGCGCACGCCGAGCGCCTGGTAGAAGGCCATGGTCTGGGAATTGAAGCAGGCGCACAGGATGCTGGCCACGAAGAAAGGGCGGAAATTCTTGGCGTTGAAATACTCGAGCAGCGCCGGGTCGCGCACGATGAGCCCGTCCATGCCGCTGTCCACCATTTTGCGCGCGTGCCGCAGCAGCACCGGGTATTTTTCGCGCGGGTAGACGGCGTTCATGCCGAGCAGGCTCTTCTTGCGGAGTTTGCGCGCCAACCGCACCGAGTCCAGCAGCTCTTTTTCGCTCGCGAAAGCGGCCTGCCGGTGGCCCGGCACCGACTTCAGGCTGAAGTAGATCTCGTCAGCCCCGCGGTTGAGGAAATATTCGGCTTCTTTGAAGGATTTTATGCCTACGGTTATGCGCATTGGAATGGGCCGCTCTCCCGCCGTGGCGCTGTTGCCGCGGCGGGATACTAAATTATATCATACCAGTCGGGTCGGCGGTAAAAGCGCCGCGCCGCGGCCTGCTTATGGAGCCTACACAAAAAAAATTGCGCGTGGCGCTGGTCTACCCTCCGGGAGACCAGAAGATCTCCGAACCCATCCCGCCCCCCAACATGACCATAGCGGTGCTGGCCGACGCCGTGATGGGCGCCGGGAGCGTGGCTACGCAGGTGGACGCCGAAAAAGAGTGGTTCGACAGGCTCCAATACAAATTTTCCAAGGCGCAGCTGGCGCTGATGTACGACCGGGACGCGGTCTGGTCCTACGTCAACGGCCGCGCGCCGGCCAAGCTGAAGGCGCAGCTGGACCGCATGGCCGCCCTGCTCCTGGCCGGGCTGGACCTGGGCCGGCCCGACCTGGTGGGCGTCACGCTGGTGGACATCCGGGCCGAGCCGCTGATCATAAATTTCTGCGCCCTGCTCGCGCGCGCGGCCCGCGACAGGTTCGGGGCCAAAACCGTCATCGGCTACCGGGGCATGCCCAAAGAGGCTTTCTTCTACCTGATGCGGCGCTACCCCTGCTTCGACTACGGGGCCTACGCCGACTGGGGGGAGAAGGCCCTGCTGGAGATCATGAAGGACGTGGCCGGGCAGAAGGCCGCCTTCACCGGCACCGTGGTGCGCCGCGGCGCGCGCCTGCGCAACTATCCCGCGCTCGAAGGGCGCCGGCCCTACGCGCCCAGGCCGCGCTACGACGACCGCATCCTGGAGAAGTACAAGGCTTACGACTCCGAGATCTTCTCCAAGTACAATTCCGATTTCCCTTTCATCAAGAAGCTCGTAACTAACGACAAGCGGCACCTGGTCGCCTCTTACGCCTTCGAGCTCACCTGCCCCGGCGCCTGCGCCTTCTGCGAGAACAACAACAAGCTGCCCTCGGATATCAAGTCCGTGGACCAGGTCGTAGACGAGCTGCAGGCGCTCAAAGAGAAGGGCGTCACCGCCGTTTACTTCGTCAATTCCTCCTTCAACAATTATTACAAGCGGGCCGAAGAGCTCTGCGACAAGCTGGTGAAGTACAAGCTGGGCCTTAAATGGTTCGACTGCGCCAACCTGCGGGTCCTAGACGAGCGGCTGCTGGACAAGATGCGCGCCGCCGGCGCCATCAAGCTGACCTACGGCGTGGAGAGCGGCAGTGACCGCCTGCTGGCCTACATCAACAAGGGCATCACCGTTGAGCGGGCGCGCAAGTTCCTGGAATACTCGCATAAGATAGGCATCTGGAACCACATCGAGCTGATAGCCGGCTTCCCCACCGAGACGCAGCGGGACGTGGCGGCCAACCTGGCGCTGATAGACGACATCAAGGAGTTCGTCGACGTCTACACCCTCAACCCCTTCTACCTCTACCCCAATTCCCGCTTCTTCCGCGAGCAGAAAAAATTCGGCGTGAAAGTGCTGCCCTACCCGCCGCTGCAGTTCATGAATTTCTTCTACCCCCTCTACCGGATCGTGGAGCAGTATTCCATGAAGTTCTCGGAGGTCGGCGGGCTGGGCTGGGAGGAGAAGAACCGGCAGGTGGTGGAGTCCGTGAGGGCCGTGGCCGCAAAGATAGACTCGGTGGCCTCTTACCGGGCCATCGGCAACGAGCACGTCTACCTGCTGTCCTGCCTCTACGACAAGCTGGGCCACGACAAGAAAGACCTGATCCGCAAGATGGTCAGGGTGCTGACCGTGAAGTTCAAACCGTATAACCTGAACTTCTTCATGGACGATTTCAGGACCAGCTTCAGCAAGGAAAAAGACCCGCGCGTCTTCCTGCCGCTGAAAGGGACCTCCTTCCTGGGCAAGCCGGGCCCTGCCGCGGACTGACGTCCCGCGCCGGCCGGGCTGTTTTTGTCCCCGCGCAAACTGCTAAAATAGACTCTCATGAAAATCTTAAAAGTCGCAAATCTCCTGCTCCCGCTCGCCTTCGCCCTGCCGGCCGCCGCCGGGCAGAAAATAGTGACCTTCGCCGAAGGCCTGGACGCCGCCGCCCGCGCCGAAGTAATAGAAGGCCGCGGCGGACGGATAGTAAAGGAATTCCCTTTCATCAACGGCGTGCTGGCCGATTTTCCCGACGACAAACTTGCCGCCGACCTGTCCCGCGCCCGCGGGGTGGACTCCGCCGAAGACGACCTGGAGCTTAACTGGCTGGCCTCTGAAGGGGCCCTGACGCTCGAGGCCGCGCAGACCTCGCTCCGGGCCGGCGAGCCGCCGGCCGTTCAGCCGCCGCCCGCCCAGCCGCCGGCGGTCTCCACCGCCGCGGCCGAAGCCCCCTTCTTCTACAGCACCGCCAACGCCGAAGGCAAGGTGGACCGCCTGCCCTGGAGCGTGGTGAAACTGGGCGCGGTGCGTGTCTGGGACCGGGCCAAAGGCGCCGGCGCCCGCGTGGCCGTGCTGGATACCGGCGTGGACTGCCGGCATCCCGACCTGGCGCCAAACTGCCTGCCCGGCTACAACGTAATTACCCCGCGCGCCGAGCCCGCCGACGACAAGGGCCACGGCACGCATGTCTCCGGCATCATAGCCGGCGCCCTGAACTGGAGCGGCATGGCCGGCCTGGCCCCCGAGGCCAAGATCATCCCCGTGAAGGTGCTTAACAGCAGCGGCACCGGCAAGGTTTCGCAGATCATAGAAGGCATGGAGTGGGCCGTGAGGCAGCGGCCCGACGTCATCAACATGAGCCTGGGCTCGCCTAACTTCTCCGAGGCGCAGGGCAAGGCCGTCAAGGCGGCGCGGAAAGCCGGGGTGCTGGTGGTCTGCGCGGCCGGCAACGACGGAGGCAAGGTGAATTACCCGGCGGCCTTCGAGGACGCCGTGGCCGTCTCCGCCATGGACTTCGCCGGCGCGATAACTAATTTCTCCTGCCGCGGTCCCGAGGTAGATTTCATCGCCCCCGGCCATAAGATCTTCTCGGCGTATCCGGGCGGCAAGTTCATGGCGGCCGCCGGCACCTCGCAGGCCGCCCCGCAGATCTCCGGCCTGGCGGCGCTGGCCGTGAGCATGGGCGCCAGGGGCGAGCGCGCGCTGATGTCCGCGCTGCGCAAAGCGGCCGTCGACCTGGGCCTGCCGTCCGAGCACCAGGGCGCCGGCGTCCCCATGGCTACGCGCCTGGCGGCCGCGCTCCCTTAAGGGCACCGGGCTTCCCGCGCAGAGGGCCCCGCCTCAAAGCGGGGTCCTTCGCTTTTCCCGCGGGGCCCTGGAAGTATGGCGGCGGCGGCCTAATATATATAAAATGATAAGCGCACCCGTATTCTTATGATAGAAGACCAGAACGATATTTTGGACTCGCGGATAAAGCTGCACGACCGGCACCGCTTCGAGGTGAAGCTCGACATCGACCTCGACGCCTCGGCCCGCAGCTCCTACGAGGTGGAGACCTACTTCTTCATACCGCGCTCCCTCAACATCGGCCCCCACAATTACGGCAAGGAAAAGTTCTACAACGCCAGCCAGCGCTACATCCGCTGGCGCATCCCCAAGATCAGCATAGGCAAGCTGTGCGACCCGTCGCTGTCCACCTCGCCGCTCAACCGCGTGCGAGAGGACCTGGGCAAGGTACTGGCCGGCGCCGGCGATCCGGAGCTGGCCGACAAGATCTGCGACGAGCTGCGCCTGCTGGGCTGCATCATCCGCGGCGAGATCCGCGACTACGTGAAGGTCTTCGTGGACGGGCTGGCCACTTACAGCCACGCGGTGCCCGCCGCGCAGCGCAAGCTGTTCGTCGGCGAAGGCCTGGGCAATTTCCTGGGCGACCTGAAGGGGCTCGAGACCGCCCTCTCCTCGCTGAAGGCCGAGATCTCGGACCCGGCCGTGCCGGTGAAGGTGCGCGAGACCATGGCGTTCTTCGACGAGTACGTAAGCCTCATCCTCGAGGAGTACCTGACCTCGCTGATAGAGGCGCTGCGCGCGAGCCCCGAGGCCCTGGCGCGGTTCAAGGACGTCGAGACCGGCGTGCTGGCCATCGTCACCGCGCAGAACCGCTACCGGCAGGCGATGAAATACCCTTCGGTGCTGGTGCCCGGCTCCTCCAACGAGACCATCATTTACCGCCGCGGCGTCCTCAAGAAATTCATGTCAGGCGTGCTCTACCTCAAGGCCGAGTTCTCAGAGTGGGAGAGCCTGACGCAGGTCTTCTTCGGCCTGGCGGCCGGCGGGGCCATGCTGTTCGCCGTGCTGGTCACGCTGTTCTTCCAGCGGCGCTACGCCATGGACAGCATGCCCTTCGTGCTGGCCGTGGTGATCAGCTACATCTTCAAGGACCGCATCAAGGACTGGCTGAAGCTGCTCTTCTCCCGGAGCCTCACGCGCTGGATCTCCGACCGCAAGATAGACATCCTGGACTCGGCCGAGGGCAGCGCGCGCATCGGCGTGCTGAAAGAGGCGGTCACCTTCATCCCCGGGCGCGACGTGCCGCCCGACATCACGCGGCTGCGCCGGATAGACAATATCACCTCCGTCGACGAGGAGGGCAAGCCCGAGCGCGTGCTGAAGTACAAGAAGGAGATCTTCCTGTTCCCCGAGGTCATCATGAAGCGCCACGAGCGGCGCCGCGACCTCAACGATATCATGCGCTTCAACATCCGCGAGGTGGTGGAGCAGGCCGACGACGCCGAGGTGGACTATCCCTACGTGGACCCGGCCGACGGCGCCGTGCGCTCGGCCTCCTGCGCGCGCGTCTACCACATGAACCTGGTGCTGAAGTACACCTATTACAGCCGGGAAGGGCAGCTGAATCTCCACTACGAGCGCATCCGGATCGTCCTCAACAAGGAAGGGATCGTGCGCCTGGAGGAAGTGCGGGTGGCCTAGCGCCGGGGACTTAACGATGGAAATCAACGCTGTGGGCATCATGGGCTCCGACACCACCGGGGCGGGGGCGGCGGAGCTGTTCGTGAAGAACGGCTTCCAGGTGCGCCTCTACGACGACTTCAAGGACAGCCTCGGCGTGGCGCTGGCCAAGATCTCCTGGTCGCTCAAGCTGGCCGGCAGGGAAGAGCTGCTGGCCAATATCGAGGGGGTGCAGGACCTCTCCAAGTTCAACGGGGCCGACATCGTGATAGAGGCCTCCGCCAGATCGGCCGACGAGCGCAAGCTCTTCTTCGCCAAGCTGCGCCCCCACCTGGACTCCCGCTGCGTGGTAGCCGCGCGCTGCTCGGTGGCGCCGTTGTCGGAGCTGATAGAGTACGCCGAGCTGCCCAAAGACAGGACGCTGGGCTTCCATTTCATAGATCCGGTGCGCTCCAACCAGCTGGTGGAGGTGGTGCGCACCGACCACACGTCGGACGAGTACCTGGAGGCCGCGGCCGGCCTGCTGCGCAAGATCGGCAAGACGCCGGTCATCACCAAGGATAACCCGGGCCAGATAGTGGAGCGCCTGAGCCGGCCCTTTATCCTGGCGGCGCTGCGCCTGCTGGACGCGGGCAAGGGCTACCCGCACGAGATAGACGCCGCCTTCAAAGAGGTCTCGGGCGCGGCGATGGGCCCGTTCGAGATGGCCGACTTCTCCGGCCTCGACACCGACTGCGCGGCCACCGAGGCCATCCACGCCGCGCTGGGCTCGCCGGAGCGGCTGGCCCCCTCGGCCACGCAGCTGCGCCTGGTGCAGTACGGCCAGCTGGGCCGCAAGGCCACCATAGGCTTCTATATTTACGAGGACGGGCGCATAGTGGGGGAGAACCCGATACTGCCGAACCTGGTCAAGTACCTGGGCCTGAAGAAGACCTTCAAAGAGGAGCTCTTCGGGGACCTGATGCGGCCGGTGGTGGAGGAGGCGAAGCTGCTGGCCGCGGAGATCATGGCCTCCGAGTACGATATCGAGACGGCGGTGAAGCTGGGGCTGGGCTGGCCCAAGGGGCCGTTCGCCTACAGCCGCGACCTGGCGCATTTGCTGGAAAAGAAAAAAGTGTCGGAGTTCGACAAACTCGATACTTTCTAGTGTGGGTTCACGCGCACTTTCCCGGGGGCGTGGAATTGTCAAATTCGGGAGGCCCCGATGCTTGAAAAGATACTGAAATTCCTTACAGAGATGTTCGCCGGCACTCCCGGAGGCGGCACCGTGGTGCTGGCGAGGACCGTGCACGCGCCGGACGGCAAGCATCGCGTCTGTTTTTTTCACCGTCAGGAGGACGGCGTCTACGGCTTCCGCGAGGAGGTCTATGACAACAAGGGCGTGGAGGAGTGCTGGATCCCCATGAAGCACGGCCACGTGGAGGAATACCCTTCCATGGACGCGGCCATCGCCGCCGCCCGGGCCGAGGTGCCCTGGCTCCACGGCGCGCTCTGAACGCCGGGGGAAAACAGAAAAACCGCGGATCGCTCCGCGGTTTTTCTTTTTGGCCGGCCGGCTCAGGCCAGGTAGCCCATCAGGCGGTAGACCAGCTTGGCCGCGGTCAGCTCGGAGACGTTGGAGCCCTTGACCGGGGCGGTCTCTACCACGTCCACTCCCACCACTTTCTTGGCCGCGCAGACGGCCTTGAAGAGGCGCAGGGCCTCGTACCAGCCGAAGCCTCCGGGCTGCGGCGTGCCCGTGCCCGGCATGACCGACGGGTCAAAGCCGTCCACGTCGATGGTAAGGTAGACGGTGTCCGTCAGCTCCCGCAAGACCTGGCGCTCCAGTTTTTTGAGGTCCAGGTTCTCGTGCATCAGGTGGGTGATCACGTTGCCGGCGTTATGGAACTGTTTCTCGTCGTGGCCCACGCTGCGGATGCCCACCTGCACCACGCGGTTGGTGCGGGAGGCGGGGTACACGGCGCAGGCGTGGCTGCGGCGGTTGCCGTGGTAGGACACGCGCAGGTCGGCGTGCGCGTCGAAGTGCAGGATGGAAAGGTCCTTGTGACGGCGGATGAAGGGCGGCAGCAGGGCCTGCGTCACGCTGTGCTCGCCGCCTATGAAGAAAGGCAGGGCCTTGGTTGAGGAGAGCAGCCCCTCCACGGTCTTCTCCAGGTGCGGGAAGAATTTTCCTTCCGGCAGCGCGCAGTTCACCGGCGCCGCGGTAAAGATGCCGCGGCGGCAGGTCTCGGTCTTGAGCTCCTCGTCCCAGAGCTCGAGCTGCCAGGAGGCGTCTATGATCGCGCCCGGGCCGCGGCCTGTGCCCTTGCCGTAGGAGACGGTCCTCTCGTACGGCACGGGCAGGATGACGAAGGCCGCCCCTTCGGGGCCGGACAGTTCGCCGAACATGAATTGCTTTTTAGCCGGTTTGAATTTCATATGCGCCTCTTCCTGGCGGTAAGCGGGCCCCGCGGGGCCCCGTCGCGTAGCGGCCCGGGTTAGAACAGGAAGACGGCGGCGGCCACGGTGGTGGTCCAGACGCCCTCGGTGCCTATCGCGGACTGGGTGACGTTGGCGGCGCGCACGATCTTGCCGCTGAGCTTCCAGAGCTCTTCCTTCTGGTCCCAGGTGGTGTCGCTGCCGAACTCCACGCCCTGGATGGTTGATAACATCATGGCCGCCAGGTCTTCGGCGTAGTCGCCGGTCTTCTCGTCGGTCTCGCCGAAAGTGTGGTGCTCGGAGATGTAGCCGTAATGGGACTTGTCCTTGGGCACGGCCAGCCCCACCGAGGAGGCTATCAGCCGGTGGTTCTCGTTGATGGCGTTGCGGCTCAGGACGCAGTGCACTATCTGGCCGTCATGCAGCTTCTCTATGCCCTTCTTGGCGGGGATGACCTTGCAGTAGGGGGGGAAGATGCTGGAGACGTGCACAAGATTATACTTGGCTATCTTGGCGTCCCGCAGGGCCTCCTCGAAGCTCGCCAGTTTTTCTTTGTGGCGGCCGAGGCCCTTGGTCAAAAAAACTTCTTTGGGTACGAGGTTAAAGGACATAGTTAAATTATATTAAATCTGGCGCTTAGCTAAGCCTCGAGGCTGGCGGGGGGGTGCCTTCGCAGGGGCCTCACGAGGCCCGAGCTTGCGTAGCGCGAGGGCCGAGCTGACAGAGCGAGGGCACGGTGTGCCCGAGCGTACCCGGAGAAGGTATCCCCCCGCCAGCCTGGACTTAAGGAGCGATAAAAAAATACCGCGGACCTTGCGGGCCGCGGTATTTTTTGGGGCCCTGCGGCCCGGGTTACTTGTTCACGTGCACCACTTTCGCGGGCGGGAAGCCGTTGAACCAGGTGGAGGACGCGTGGCTGTACGCGCCCATGTTGACGCTGTACATCAGCTCGCCCAGCTGCAGGTCCGTGGGCAGGTTCTCGGACATCGAGATCACGTCCAGCGCGTCGCAGGTGGGGCCGAACACGCCGCAGATCTCCGTCTTCTTGCCCTTGCGGAAGGCGTGCATGTGGCAGTGCTGGTGGTCGAAGATGATGCCCGAGTAGCTGTGGTAGGCGCCGTCGTTGACGTAGTAGCAGGTCTTGCCGTCGCGCACGGCCTTGCCGTTGATGCGCACCACCGAGGTGCCGGCGGTGGCGATCATGAAGCGGCCCGGCTCGGCCAGGATCTCGATCGAAGGGTCCGGGAACAGGCGGTCCAGCTCCGCGTTGATCTTGCGGGCCAGCTCCTCGAAGGGCTTCACGGAGGCGTCGTACGGGGCCGGGAAGCCGCCGCCGATATCGAGCACGTTCATCTTGTCGTAGCCGCGGCTCTTGGCCTCGGCGAAGATGTCGGCGGCCGTGTTGATGGCCTGTACGAAGTTCTCGAAGTTGGTGGTCTGGCTGCCCACGTGGAAGCTCAGGCCCTCCACGCCGAGGCCCTGCCTGACGGCCTCGAGGATGAGGTCCACGGCCTCGCCGGGCGAGGCGCCGAACTTGGAGGAGAGCTCCACCTGGGCGCCGGTGTTGGACACGCGGATGCGCAGGCACAGGCCGGCGTGCGGGGCGTACTTCTTTATCTTTTTGATCTCTTCGAGGTTGTCGAACGTGACCAGCGGGCGGTACTTGTCCAGCTCCACCAGCGTCTCGTGCGGCTTTATCGGGTTGGCGTAGATGATCTTGTCCCAGATCCAGTCCTGGCGCTTCTTGTCCGGCATGCCCTTGATGTTCTCGTGAACTATCTTGAACTCGGGCATGGAAGCCACGTCGAAGCTGGCGCCGGCCTTGTAGAGCGTCCGGACTATTTCCGGCATCGGCTCGCACTTGACCGCGTAATAGGCCTGGACGCGCGGCAGGTACTTCCTGAACTTCGCGTAGTTCTTGCGGATCTCATCGTGGTCCACGATGAAGAGCGGCGTACCGTGCTTCTTGGCTAGGTCCTGCATCTGTTTCTTTGTGATCATACTTTTGTCTGGTCTTCCTCCGTACCGATTTTTTAGTTTGCCGAATCGTTAATCGCCGTCCGTGATCAGGAAGTTCTTGAACTGCCACGGGTCCTTCCTGTCCACCTGGGGGTTGTTGAAGCCCTTGAAGGCGTTGGTGTAATGCTTCAGCGGCGTCCAGTCGGACTTCGCCGAGTGCAGCTTGCCCAGCCAGGGCTTGGCGATCTTGAGGACATACTCGTGCGGCAGGTCGTCGGGCACGCAGACGCCCTCGCCCTGGTTGTCCATCATCCACATGGCGGCCGACAGCACGCCTATGGCCACCTGGATAGTGGTGGCGTTCTGGTGCGGGATGAGCTTGCGGCTCTCGTGGATGTCCAGGATGGTGCCGGTCCACCAGGCGTTGTAGTCGTGGCCCATCAGCAGGGTGCCGAGGGTGTCGTAGCCGCTGATGATCTCGTCGCCGAGGATGCGGAGCTTGGGCTGCAGCTTGAAGTCGTAGCCGCGCAGCTCGTTGAGGGAGGCGATGGCGGAGTCCGACGGGCAGTAGGCGTAGTGCACGGTGGGCCGGTAGGCGGCTTTGCCGTTCTTCCACACGGTCAGCTTGTCGCTGAGGGTGAAGGCCTCGCCGTGGCGCACCAGCATGCCGTGGATGCAGTAGTCGGGCACCCAGGTGCTGATCCAGGTGTTCATGCCCATGCGGGCGATGCAGATCTGGTTCTTCGGGCCGCTCTTGTGCTCGCAGGCGAACGGGGGGAGGGTCTTTTCGTGCGTGCCCCAGCCCAGCTCGGCCGGCGCCACGCCCTCCTCGCGGAAGCCTTCCACGCTCCAGGTGTTGACGAACTCGTTGACGAGCTTCGGCTTGTTGGTGATCTGGGTGTCGCGCTCGCTGACGTGGATGACCTTCACGCCCACGGCCTGGGACAGCTCGTTGAAAGTCTGGTCCTTGACCAGCTGGCGCAGTTTTTCCGCCTTGGCGCCCTTCACCTTACGGTCGGCGAGCAGGTTCTCGGCGATGTCGAGCAGGCCCTTCTTGGCGAAGTGGGAGATCAGGCCGGGGTTGGCGCCGTGCTCGATGACGGCGGTCGGGCCGGGGGTCTTCCACTTGGCTATCATCTTGCGCATCGCCATGTGGCGCACGTACAGGGTGCGTTCGGTGGGGTGCTTGTCCTCGGCGCCGGCGTAGGGGTCCCACAGCTCGGTGGAGGTGTTGATGTAGAGCACACCGCGGTCGTGGCACCACTGCAGGATCTCGCAGGCGTCTATGTTCCAGGCCAGGTCTATCAGCATGTCGCCGGCCTTCAGGTATTTGCCCAGGAGCGCGCCCATGTTCTTCTGCGTCACCTGCTCGCGCACGTACTTCACGCCCTTGGCCAGCATGGGCTTGAGCGCTTCGCGCTTGTCCTCGAAATCCATAACGGTGATGTTCTTCGCGGGCACCTTGATCAGCTTGAAGAGCATCGGCAGGGCGCACTGCGCCACCGAACCGTAGCCTACGAAGAGTATCTTTTTGTGAATTTTTTTCATCATTGGTCGCACCGCCTTATAGTAATAAAACACCGCGCAAATCTGCGCAGTAAAATTATATACAAATATTTCGGGAAATAAAAAAATCACGACGGGAAACTTACTGCCTGCCGCCGTGATTTTTCTCCGGGCCCCGCGCGCGGGGAGGTGGGGCTATTTGCCCTTCTGGTCTTTGAGCTTGTCCTGGTAATCTTTTTCCAGGCGCTCGCGCGCCTCTTTGAAGCGGCGGGCCAGCTCCGCCTCGCGCGCGGCGTAGCCCTCCTGCAGCGCCGCTTCGCGCTTCTGCAGGTCGGTGACAAGGCGCTGCTCCTGCTCGAGCAGGCCCTTGAGCTTGCTCCGCTCGGCCTCCAGCTGGGCGGCGCGCATGCGGTGGCCGTCCTCCAGGTCCTTCTTGCGGGCTTCGTGGTCGGAGCGCAGCTTGCCCTCCAGCTCTTCCAGCCGGGAGTTGTAGGAGGCGATGGTCTCCTTGAGCTGGCGGTTCTTCTGCTCCAGCTCGTCGCGCAGCCGGCCCACGCTGGAGGCCAGCTCGCGGTCGGTGTCGATGGTCGCGGACTTCTCCGAGAGCATCGCCTGGTAGCTGTTCTCCAGCTGGGCCTGTCGGGCCTCCAGCGCTTTCTCCTTGAGCTTATAGGCGCTGTCGAGCGCGGCCGACATGGACCGTTCCCGCCCGAGGTAGGAGGCCTCGATCTCCTTGGACTGCGCGGCCAGCCGCGCGCCGAAGTCGTCCTTGACGTACTGCAGCTTGCGGAAATACTCGTCCTGGTCCGCGCGGCGCGCCTCGTCGGAGCGCTTGGAGAGGTCGGTGAGCTGGGCCAGGTAGTTCTGCTCGATATCCTTGATCTTCTCCAGGAATTCTTTCTCCAGGGTCTGCCGCAGGTCGCGCGCCTTGGTCAGGTTCTCCTGGATCAGCTTCTGGCGCTCGCGCTCGCTCTCTTCCAGGCGGGTGCCCATCAGCTTCATTTCGTCCCTCACGGCCGAGAGCCCGGCCGCGGAGGAGGCGTGCTCGGCGTTGGCGCGGTCCAGGCTTTCAGAGAGGGCCTTGACGCGCCCCTGGAGGTCCTGCTCCTTGACGGCGTAGGTTTCGGCCAGCATCCGCTCCGCGGCGGCGGCCGAAGCCGCGGCGGCGGCGCGCAGCTCTTTCTCGCGGGCCTCGTAAAAGTTCTTCAGCTCTTCTTCGCGCCGGGCGGCGGTGCCGTACTCCTCGGCGCGGGTCTTTTCGGAGTTCTCGGCGGCGGCGGCGGTCAGGGCGGCCTTCTCCTCCTCCCACGCGCGCCTGGCCGCTTCGGCCTGGGCCTTGAGGGCCTCGGTGTGGCGGCGGAAATTCTCGGTGACCTCGTCTTCGCGGGCCTTCAGGGCCTCGAGGAAGCGGCCCTCCATCTCGGCGGCACGGGCGTTGAGGGCGGTGCGCTCTTTTTCCAGCGCCTCTTCCTTGATCCTGAGCTGCGCGGCCAGGCGCCCCGCCTCGGCCTGCACCCTGTCGGCGTATTCGGCGCGCAGCGCCTCCTCGCGGTTGATGGCGTCCTGCTTGAGCTTGTCGGCGCGGGCCTGCAGCTGCTCCTCGGAGCGCCGCAGGTCGGCCTCCAGGCGCAGGCGTTCGGCCTCTATGGCGCCGCGGGTCTCGGAGTCGCGCGAGGCCAGCGCCTCGCGCAGGCGCGCCGCGTCCTGGGCCAGCGACTCCGCCTTGGCCAGCGCGGCGTCCTTCTGGGCGTTCAGCAGGGCGTACTGCTGCTCCACCTCTTCGTATTTCTTGGCGAGGCTGAGCTCTTTGATCTTGTAGGATTCCTCGAGCGACTGGCGCAGCAGCGAGCTGCGCTCCTCGAAGGTGCGCTCCAGCTCCTGCTGCTTCTGGGCCAGCAGCTCGCCTATCTGGGAGCGGAGCCGGGTGGTCTCCTCGCGCTGGCGCGCCAGCTCTCCCTCGCGCTGCTCGATGGTATGCAGGCGGCGCTCGGTCTCCGCGGCGAACTCGGCCAGGTTGTTGGCGAACTGCTGCTCAAGCGCCTTCTCCTTCTTAAGCAGCGCGTCGCGGCGCCGGGCGGCGTCTTCTTTCAGCTCGCGCTCCAGCAGCGCGTGCCGCTCGCCCAGCTCGCGCTCGCGCCCGAGGTATTGGGCCTGCAGGTCCTTCTCGGCGACGGCCAGGCCGGCTTCCTTGTCCGTGAAAAATTTCTTAAGTTCGGCGTACTTCTCTTCCCAGGCGCGCTCGCGCGCCTCCAGCTCCTGCCGGGTCTTGGCCAGCGCGTCTTCCAGGCGGGCGGTCCGGTCGCGGTACTCGGAGGCGGAGGCCTCCATGCGGCGGGCGTACTTGTCTTCGATGAGCCGCTTGTTCTCCTCGAGCCAGGAGGCGTAGTGGGCGTAGAGCTCCTGCTCGCGCTTGGAATACTCGGCGTTCAGGCGGTCGTTGACGGCCTTGAGTTCCTCGACGCGCTCGCGGCGCATCTGGCTGCGGATCTCCTCGGCGGAGAGCGCCTCGCGGCTGTGGTAGTCGGCCTCCTGCTGGGAGAGCTTCTGGCGCCAGAGTTCCTCCATCTGCCGGGCCCGCTCGAGCGCCTCTTTCTTGGCGGTCTCGCGCCCCAGCTTCAGCTCCTCTATGAAGGTTTCCCGCTCGGTCTTGAAATCGGCTTCGCGCTCGGCCTCCCATTTCTTGAAGAGGCCCTCCATCTCCAGGCGCAGGTTCTTTTTCTGCGCGGCCAGCTCGGCCTCTTTTTTTTCGATGTCGCTCTTCAGCAGGGCCCGTTCGTTCTCGAACTCAGAGCGCTGGAGCGCCACGGCGTCGTCGAGCATGGCCTGGTATTTCTGCCACAGCGCGGATTCCTTCTCCACCAGGCTGCGGGCCAGCTCCTGCTCGCGCCTGGCGATGCGGTCTTCCTGCGCGCGCATCAGCGCCTCGAACTCGGCCTCCTTGGCCTTGCTGCTGCGCTGGATCTCGTCGAAGCTCTTCGAGCGCGAGGCCGCCAGCTCCAGCTCCTTCTCGCGGAGCTCGGAGGTCAGGCGCAGGACCATCTTGGCCGAGTCCAGCTCGGTCTCTTTCAGGATGTCCTCGAAGTCGTGCAGATGCCCGGTATCCATAGAAAACTATTTTTTCCCGAAGCTGTCCTTCAGGGCTTTTACCTCGGCGGCGCTGGCCTGTTCCAGTTCCTCGCGCTGCTTCTCGCAGAGGGCGAGCAGTTCGCGCTCGCGCTCTTTGTATTTCCTGCCCAGCTCTTCCTCTTTGTGCAGGGCCCACTGGGTAAGGCGGCTCTGCTCACCCTCTATCTCCCGGGAGCGCTCCTCCAGGGCGGCTTCCTGCTCCCTGCGGGCGGCATCGGCGGCCGTCCTGTTGCGCTCCAGCTCGGCGTAGTAGGCCTTTTCCAGCTCGTCTTTCTTGGCCGACAGCTCTTCCTCGCGGCGGACGCGGTCGGCGCGGTTGCGGGCCAGCTCCTCGTCGAGCTTCTGGTTGAGCACGGCCTCTTTCTTTTCGAACTCGGACCGCAGCAGCTGGCGCTCGGAGTTGAGTGAGTCTATCTTCTTGGCTTCCCAGACGGCTTTCTCGCTCTGGAACTGGGCCTGCTGGCGCTCGGCGAGTTCGGAGTATTTCTTGTCCAGCTCCTTCTCGCGGCGGGCGATGGAATTATCCAGCTCCTGGCGCTTCTTCTCGAAAGCTTTTTCCAGCGCGGCCAGCAGGGTCTTCTCCCGCACGGCCGACTCGGCTTCCAGGCGGGTCTGCCGCTCGGCGGCGGAGGCGGCCAGCGCCTGCTCGCGGCCCCGGTAGCGGGCCTCGAGCTCGGCCTTGCGGCCCTCGAGCTCCACGGCGGCTTTCTCGGCCTCGTCCTGGAGGCGCTGCTTCATGGCGGCGTCGGCGGCCCGGAATTTTTCCTCGAAGCGCTCCTGCAGCTGCCCTTCCTTCTGCAGCAGCGCGGTGATGCGCGCGGCGTGCTCTCCGTCGAGCACCTCGCGGTGGGCGTTGAGCGCCTGGTACATCTCCTCCTTGGCGGAGGCCAGCTTGCCGAACAGCTCGTGCTCTTTCTGCTGCAGGTCCTGGTAAAGTTTGACCTTCAGCTCGGAGTGCTGCTGCTCCAGCGAGACCTTGAATTTGTCCAGCTCCGCCTCGCGTCCCTGCAGGTGCAGCTCGCGGGAGCGGAAAGCTTCCTCGGCCTTGGCGCGCTCGGTGCGGGCGGCGGCGCCGATGGCGCCCTCCAGCTCGCGGACCTTGGCGGCGTGGGCTTCCTCGAGGGCGGTCTTCTCCTCCAGGATCTTCAGGCGCTCGCGTTCGGCGGCGCCGGCCTTGGCGGCGAACTCCGAGGCGATGCGGGTCTTCTCGGCCTCCAGGCGGCTGTTGAAGGCCGACTCCAGCTCCTCGGTCTTGCGGCGCAGCGCGTCCTTGAGTTCCGTCTCGCGCTTGTAAAGTCTCTCTTCCAGTTTTTTGGCGGCCTGCTCTCCCTCGGCGCGGAGGGCGGCTTCGCGCTCCTCCAGCTCGCGGCGGCGGGTTTCGGCCTGGGCGCGCAGGCGCTCCTTCTCGGCGTCGGTCTCGCGCTTCAGTTCGGCCTCGGCGGCGTCCAGGGAGGCCTTGCGGGCGGCCTCCAGCTCCGTCTCGCGCTGGGCGTACTTGAGCTTCAGCTCGTCCTCGAACTGCGACAGCTTCCTGTGCAGCAGCTCGCGGTGGGTCTCGAATTCGGCCTTCAGCTTCTGCTTTTCCTCGTGCAGGGCGGCCTCTTTCTCCAGGCGCCACTCGTCCTCGCGGGCGAGCCACTCGGCTTTAATGCGGCGCTGCACCGAGCCCACGCGGGTCTCCAGCGCCTTCTCCTTCATCAGGTAGGCCTCTTCGAGGCCGGCCTTCAGGCTCTCCAGGCGCTCGGAGTGGGCTTTCTCTATGGCCTTCCTGCCCTCGTCGGCGGCGGCCTGCTGGCGCACCGTCCAGGCGTTCTGCTCCTCGAGCAGCCCGGCGCGCAGCGCTTCCTCGCGCGCGCGCAGCTCCGCGTCCGTCTTCTCGCGGTAGGCGGCGGCTTCCTGCTCGCGCAGGGCCCGCAGGCTCTCCTCTCGCTTCTTGAATTCCGTTTCCAGGCGGGCGACTTCCTGCGAGGCTTCCTCGCGGGCGCGCGCGGCGCTGTCGGCCTCGGCCCTGGCCCATTGGGCGCGGGACTCCTCGGCGGCCTTCTCGTAGCGGGCGCGGATCTCCTCCTCGCGCCGCTTGACCAGCTCCACCAGCTGCGCTTCCATGTCGAGGCGCAGCTTGACGTATTCCTGCTCCCGCTTCTCGGCGTTGCCGGCCGCGCGGGCGCGCAGGGCTTCCAGCTCCTGCTGCGACACGGACTTGTAGGCGGCGAGCTCCGCCTTCTTTTCCTCTTCGGCGCGGGCGAAGCGCTCGGCGAAATCTTTTTCCAGCGCGGCCTGCAGCGCGGCGAAGGACTGCTGGCGCTCGGCCTCGCGCGAGGCGGCGGCGGCGCGGGCCTCTTCCACGCGGCTTTCGGCGGCGGCGGAGAGGGAGGCGGTCAGCCTGGCGTGCTCTTCCTGCAGGGCCTGCCTGCGGGCGTCCAGCTCTTTTTCGGCTTCGGCCTTCAGGGCCTCCAGCTTGTTGAAGCGCTCGTCTTCCAGCTGCTTGCGGAAGGTCTCCAGCTGGGCCTCTTTCTGCCCGTAAAGCTTGGCGAGCTCGTCCTGGCGGGCCTCGTAGCGGCCGCGGAGGGAAAGCTCCTCCTGCTCGGCGCGCAGGCGCTGCGAGGCTATCAGCTCGGCCTCGAGGTGCTCGTAATTTTCGCGCAGGGCGGTCTCCCTGGCGGCCAGGTTGTCCTGGTGCTTGCCGAGCAGCGTGGAGAGCTCGGCCTCCTTCATCTCGGAGGCGGCGCGCAGCTCGTCCATCAGGCGCAGCTTCATGCGGCCTATCTCGGCCTCCCGGCCGGCCAGTTCGGTCTTCAGGGCCTGGATCTCTTTTTCCAGCTGGGCGCGGGAGGCGCGCCAGTTGGAGGCCTCCTCGTTGAGGATCTGCTCGCGCAGCTTGGCCTTCAGGTCCGCCTCCATCGCGGTCTGCGTCTTCCAGTTCTCTTCCCACGTCTTGATGGTGCCCTGCCACTTCTTCAGGACTTCGGTCTTCTGCTCCACCTGTTCGGTGAGGGAGCGGTTGATATGGGTCTTGCTGCGGTTGTCCTCGCGGAGACGGCCAAGCTCCTCCTGCAGGCCGTGGATCTTCTCCACGGCCCAGCGGAGCGCGAGCTTCGCGGTTTCCACGTCCGTTATGGCGGACGGGTCTAGTTTAGGTTCCTGCTCCATCTTGAGTCCTCCGGGACCTGCAGCTGCGAAAAAATAAAAAGAGTAAGGGAATAATTATAAATCCCTTATTGTATACAGGAAAATTATACAAAAGGGTTGTTTACAAAATATTAAATTCTTGTTGATTCGGCGGTCCGGGGGCCGCCGGCAGGCAAATAACAACGGCCGCCCGCCTGAGGCGGACGGCCTTAACCTTAACAGGGCAGCGAAGGGGAGGCTCGGCCTACTTGGCCGGGCGCACCGCTTTGCCGCTCTTGATGCAGATGGTGCAGACGTAGACGGACTGGGTCTTGCCGGCGTGCACTATCTTCTGTTTCTGAAGGTTGGGCTTGAAGGTCCGTTTGGTAGCTCTGTGAGAATGGCTGTAGGAGTTACCGGAAACGGCCTTTTTGCCGCAAAGTTCGCATTTGTAAGCCATGGACTTATTATAGCAAATCCCCGGCAACTCGCAAAGTTTGTAGAATATTTACACGTTTTCAGCCGTTTTTACGGGGGACCCATGAAAGCCCATACCGCCTATCTTACGTTCAACACTCCCGAGCGCTGCGCCATCGTGCATATCACCCCCAAGGTGGAGGCCGAGCTGGCGAAGAGCGGGATCAAGGAAGGCCTGTGCCTGGTGAACGCCATGCACATCACCGCCAGCGTCTTCATCAACGACAACGAGGGCGGCCTGCACCAGGACTTCCTGCAGTGGGTGGAGAAGCTGGCGCCCTACGACGCCCGCGGCTACCGGCACAACCTCACGGGCGAGGACAACGGCGACGCGCACCTCAAGCGCACCATCATGGGCCGCGAGGCGGTGGTGGCCGTCACGAAGGGCCGGCTGGATTTCGGGCCGTGGGAGAGGATCTTCTACGGCGAGTTCGACGGGCAGCGCGACAAACGCGTGCTGGTAAAGATAATCGGAGAATAAATGAAAAGGCGCATCTACTACTACGACACGGACACCAGCGGCGCGGTCTACCACGCCAATTACCTGAAATACCTGGAGGAGGCGCGCTCGGAATACCTGGAGGCGCGCGGGCTCACCGTGAAGGGCCTGCTCGAGCGCGGGGTCGGCTTCGCCGTGCGGCGGCAGGAGATGGAGTACAAGGCCCCGGCGCTCTACGGCGACGAGCTGGAGATCAAGACCTGGGTGAAGGAGTTCACGCCGTACCGCATCGTCTTCGCCTACAGCCTGCACAACCAGGACGGCAAGCTCATCGGCAAGGCCGAGACGGACCTGGTCTGCGTCGGCCCCGACCTGAAGCTGGTGGAGATCCCGCCGGAGGTAAAGGCCGAGCTGGAAAAGGAAAAGGGCCGTTAACCATTTGCTATTATATTTAGCGCTTTATGAAGATCCTCCTCGTTAAACCCGGCATAGCCCACGGCGACCACATCCAGCCGCCGCTCGGCATCGCCTTCCTGGCCGCCCGCCTGCGCGACGGCAACGACGTGCGCGTGCTGGATTTCGGCATGCTGGGCCGCGACGACGGCAAGTTCCTGGCCGCGGTGAAGGACTTCGCCCCGGACATAGCCGGTTTCCAGTGCTACTCGCCGGAGATAGGCGAGGTGAAGCGCCTGGCCGCCATGACGCGGGCCGCGCTGCCCAGGGCCGTGATCATTTCCGGCGGGCCGCACCCGACGCTCTGCCCCGAAGAGACGATGGCCAAGCTGACGCCCGAGGCCGATTACCTGCTGCGCGGCGAGACCGAGGACAGCTTCCCGCTTTTCATAAAGATGCTCGCGGGCCAGGCGGCGCCCGCGGACGTGCCCGGCCTGGCCTGGCGCGAGGACGGCAAGCTCCGGGTCAACGAGATCAGCCCGATAAAGGATATAGACGCGCTACCGCCGCCCGCCTGGGACCTGATCAACCCTCAGGATTACCCGCCCGCCCAGCACGGCGCCTTCTTCAACCAGTTCCCTATCGCCCCGATAGTGACCACGCGCGGCTGCCCGTTCGCCTGCGGCTTCTGCACCGCGCCCATCCTGAGCGGCCGGCACATGCGCAAGCGCAGCGCCGCGTCCGTGATGGCGGAGATCGAGCTGCTCTACAGCAAGTTCGGCATCCGCGAGATCCACATTGTCGACGACAATTTCACGCTGGACAAGGCGCACGCGGCGGGCATCCTGAAGGCCATTATCGCGAGCAAGCTGCCCATCTCGCTGGCGTTCCCCAACGGCGTGCGCATCGGCACCCTGGACGAGGAACTGCTGGACCTGATGAAGAGGGCCGGCACCTACCTGATCTCGGTCGGCATCGAGTCCGGCTCGGACAAAACCCTCAAGCGCATGGACAAGCAGCTCAGCGTGGCGCTGATCCGGGAAAAGGTGGCGCTGATCCGGAGCATGAAGATAGACCTCGCGGCCTTTTTCATCCTCGGCTTCCCCGACGAGAGCGTGGAGGACATGCGCGAGACCATTGACTTCTCGCTGGAGCTGCCGCTGCTGCGCGCCAACTTCTTCACCTTCCTGCCCCTGCCGATGACGCCCGTCACGCTGAAGCTGATAGCGAGCGGCGAGATAGGGCAGATGGACGTGGAGGGCCTCATCTTCCAGAAGGTGCCGTACGCGCCGAAGGGCGTCACGCGGGAGCAGCTGCGCGCCCTGCAGCGCGAGGCCTTCCTGAAGTTCTACCTGCGCCCCGGCATCATGCTGCGCAACATAATGCAGATCCGCTCGCTCAAGCACTTCGGCTACCTGGCCAAGCGCTTCTACCACTGGATCCTGATGTAGCCCCCGCCCGCCGTAAAAAGAAAAGGCCCCTGTTACGGGGCCTTTCTTTTTGCGGGTCTGCGGTCTAATCTTCCTTCAGCTCCGTTACCGGGCCGAACTCGCTCAGCGGACGATCGAACTTCTTGGAGTTGCCGATGACGTAGATGACCGCGCTGGACGGGTCGAACAGCTTGCCGGCCGCCTGCGCCGCCGCCGCGTCCACGGCGGAGATCGCCTTCACGTAATTGTCCAGGTGGCCCTTTTCGTAGCCGTAGTATTCCTCCAGGGCCCGCTCCACCGCCAGCTTGTGCGGCGTGGAGAACTTGAAGACGAACGGGTTGATAGTGGAGCCCTTGCTGCGCTCCAGCTCCTCCGGCGTCACCGGCGCGGAGCCCACCAGGCCCAGCTGTTTGAGCATCTCGGAGAGCGCCTGCGAGTAGGTCTCGTTCTTGGTGCCGCAGGAGGTGATCAGGAAGCCGCCCTCCCGCAGGCTGGCGCCGTAGCTGCCCACCGAGTAAGCCAGGCCGCGCTTGGTGCGCACCTCGGCGAACAGCCGGGACTGGAAGCCGCCGCCCAGGATATCGGAGAGGACCGTTATCGCGTCGTTGGCCGGGTCGGTCCGCCTGACGCCCTTCTGGACGATGACGATGGAGGCCTGGGCGACGTCCTTGTCCACCAGGTAGATCTGGCGGCCGCCCTGGTGGTCCGGTGCCGGCACGGCGGGTTTGATAACCTCGGCCGGCTGCCAGTCGCCGAATTTTTCTTTTATCTTCGCCAGGGCTTCCTCGTCGGAGGTGAAGTCGCCGCTGACGGCGAGGATCATGTTATTGGGCCTGAAATGGGCCGCGTGGAAGGCGGCCAGGTCGGCGCGGGTTATCGCGTTGATAGTGGCTTCCTCGTTGCGCCAGCCGTAAGGGTTGGCGGGGCCGAAGAACCGGCGCCGGGCCTCGCGGCCGGCGGCCTTGGCGGGGGAGTCGTTGCGGCGGCGGATGAGTTCCAGCACCTCGTCGCGCGCGATCTTGACCTTCTCTTCCTCGAAGGCCGGGTTGCGCAGCACGTCGGCGTAGATGTCCAGGGCCTTGTCCAGGTCTTTGCGCAGCGCGGTCATTTCGGCCTGCGTCTCCTCGGTGTACGCGCCGGTGTCCAGCGTGGCGCCGAGGTATTCCAGCGTCTTGTCTATGTCTTCGGCCTTGTATTTGGCCGTGCCGCCGTCGCGCAGCAGCGGGGCCGTCAGCTGGGCCAGGCCTATCTTGGCGGCCGGGTCGTAGGCGCTGCCCGCCTTGATATAGGCGGAGAAGTGCACCACCGGCAGGGTGTTGTCCTTCACTATGTAGACCACCAGCCCGTTGGCCAGCGCGTAGCGCGGGGCGTCGGGCGCGTCGAACTTTATCTGCCCGAACTTGGCCAGTTCGGGATGGGCTGCCAGCGCGGTTGAAACCGCAAGGTTGATCATAAATCCTGTGGTCGCGAGCGTAAAAATATTCTTTTTCATTTCTTGTCCGCCCCTTTCCCGGCCGCCGCGGTCTCGGGCGCGGGCTGGGTCATGGTGATGATGGTGTAATTGCTGCGCTTGAGGTATTTGGCCGCCGCGGCGGACACGTCCTCGGGCTTGACCTTCTTCAGGTCTTCCAGGAGGCGCCAGTTGTATTTCCAGTCGCCCTTGATGCGGTCGTTGCTGGCGAGGCCCTTGGCCAGGTCCATGTTGCTTTCCAGGCCGCGGATCATTTCCACCTCGTAGTTGTTGAGGATCTTCTCCAGCTCCCAGGGCGTGGGCGGGGCCTTCTTGACGGCCTCTATCTCTTCCCAGATGCCGGCCTCCAGCTCTTCGTTGGTGTGCGGGGCCTTGGGGGTGCCTGCCACCAGGAAGAGCGAGGGATAGCGGTTGCCGGGCAGGGCGTGGTGCGTGCCGGCGCCGAGCGCCAGCTGCTTGCCCTCGACGAGGTTGCGGTAGAACCTGCCGGTCTTGCCGTTGGAGAGCACCTCGCTGAGCATGATCAGCGCCGGCGCGTCCGCGTGGTCGTCGCCGGGGTTATGGAAGCCCATGTAGAAGGACGGCTTGGCGTTGAAGAACACGTTCACCCGCTTCTCCGACTTCTGTTCCGGCTCGGCGGTGTAGCTCATGCTGGGCAGCGGTTTGGACTGCCAGCCGGCGAAATACTTCTCGGCCAGGCGGATGACCTCGGCCGGCTTCACGTCGCCCACCACCGCCAGCGTGGCGTTGTTGGGCACGTAATAGGTGGCGTAGAACTCCTCGGCGTCGGTGCGGCTGAGCTTCTTCAGGTCGTCCATCCAGCCGACTATCGGGTTCATGTAGGGATGCGCGGAGAAGGCGGTGGCCGAGAGATTCTCGAACAGCACGTTGCCGGGGTTCGCCTCGCCCATGCGGCGCTCTTCCATGATGACGCTGCGCTCTTTGTAGAACTCGCGCAGCACCGGGTTCTTGAAGCGGTCGGATTCGAGGATCATCCAGGCTTCCAGCCTGTCGGCGGGCATGGACATATGGTAGACGGTCTCGTCCACCGAGGTGTAGGCGTTCAGGCCGTTGGCTCCCAGCTTTTCCAGCGTGCTGACGAATTCCGCGTTCACCGAGTAGGCGTCGGCGGCCTTTTCCAGGTCGGAAAGTTTCTGTTTCAGGTCTTTGACCTTCTGAGGGTCGGCCTTGGCCCCGAGACTTTCTTCGGCTATCAGGTTCTTGCCGGCCGTCTCTATCTGGTCCAACAGGGCCTTTTCTTTGGGGTAATCCTTGGTGTTCATGACCTTGGTGCCCTTGAAAGCCATGTGCTCGAAAACGTGGGCCAGGCCGGTCTTGCCGGAGGGGCAGTCCACGTTGCCTACCTTGAAGGTCATCGAGAAGGAGACCGTGGGAACGAATTTTTTCTCGAGGATCAGCAGCTTCAGGCCGTTCTTAAGGGTGTAGCTTATGACGGGGGGGTATTTCGCGTCGGTTTCGCGAGCGGCGCCCGGGGGCAGTTCGTCCGCCGGTTTGCCGTCAGCCGCGTAAAGCGGGGCGCAGCAAAGCAGCAGCAGGGGTATCAACGCCATTGATTTCATTATGTCCTCCATAAAAAGCGGGTAGCCGCAGAATATTATACATAAAGACCTCCTCAAAGGGGCGGCGCCGTGCCAGCTTAGCCGCTGGCATAAAAAATGCTCTGTATTGGTCGTGAGCGGGCCGAAGTGATGGGGTAGGGCGGCCCGCTCCGGATTTAGAGAAAAGGAACACTAAAACATGAAGATAGAGATAAAAGCGGTATTTGCGGCGGTCCTGGCCCTGGGCCCGGTATTGGCGGGCGGCGCGGCCCATGCTGCTCTGCCGGCCGGTCTTGAAGCGGCGGCCGCCGGCATAGCTTACGCGGCCGATTCCGGGGATACGGCCGGGGCGGAGGCCCTGCTGGCTGGCCTGTTCGGCGGCGAAGCTGCCGCCGCGTCGGCGGAGCCCGTGAGATTTTCCGGAGCGGCGGTTTACGAACCCGCCCGCGCTGCCGCGCCCCGCGCCGCGGGGCTGAAAGCGGCTCCCATGCCGGAGCTTCCCGCCAGGGCCGGGTTTTCCAAGTCGGCGTCCGATGAGCTGGGGGTAGCGGCGGAGGCTAAAGGCGAAGAGATCAAGGCCGAGGCGGTAGAGGGGGAGGCGGCCGAGGCCGGCGCTTCGGCCCAGGAGTACTCGCAGGACGAAGCCGAAGGCACCTTGTTCGGCGCCTGCATGGCCGGCCTGCTGGGGATAGCGATAGTGGTGGGCCTGATACTGCTGTTCCCGGCGGGCGCGATGCTGCTGGTGGTGTGAGCGGGCCGTCAGGCCGCGGCCAGGGAGGAAAGGAGCCGGGTTATCTCTGCGGCGGCGGCGTTCATCAGCGCCAGCATCTCTTTCTTCTCGGCCGGAGAGCAGTCTTTGTAAAGCTCGGCGGCGCTCTTAAGGCTGGAGCATTTAGAGCGCAGGTCGTGCAGGAGTTTGCTGTGGTCGGTACCGGTCATTTGCCCTCCGTATCAAGTCCCAGTTTTTTCAGCGTGGCGTAAAGCAGGCGGGTGGAGATCTTCAGGTCGGTCATCGTCCTGGTCTTCTTGCCGCCGTTCTCGCGCAGGCTGCGCGCTACTATATCCCCCGAAACTTTTTCCAGCGCCGCCTCAAGGCCGTGGGCCAGGGCGTAGGCGTACAGCTCGCCGTCCTGCGCCGCTGGCCGCGGCCCCTCGGTCCCCTTCAGGTGTTTCCTGGCCATTTCCAGGTCCACGCGGCCCGCCGCGCCGCCCGAGACCAGGTCCGTGAATTTCTTGAGCTCGCGCACGTTGCCGGGCCAGGCGTAGCTCTCCATAAACTCCTTCGCCTCGGGCGAGAAGGACAGGCGGCGCCTGCCCTTGGTGAAGTGCAGCAGCAGCGGGGCGAGGTCGCAGGGCCGGCGCGACAGCGGCTTGAGGTTGATGGTGTAGCCGTGCACGCGCTGGAACAGGTCAAAGCGCATCCTGCCGCTGGCTATCAGGGCCTGCGGGTCCTCCAGCGTGGCGCTGATGATGCGGAATTCGGAGCGCTCCGGCCGCTCCGAGCCCAGCGGGTAGAACGAGCGCTCCTCTATGGCCTTCAGCAGCTTCATCTGCATGTTCAGGCTCATCGTGCCTATCTCGTCGAGGAACAGCGTGCCGCGGTGCGCCTCGAGCAGGCGGCCCTTGCGGGTCTCGGCCGCGCCGGTGAAGGCGCCCTTGCGGTAGCCGAACAGCTCGGCCTCCAGCAGGTCCTCGGTGTAGGCCGAGCAGTTGATGGAGACGAAGGCGCCGTCGCGGCCGGAATGCTCGTGCAGGATCTTCGCAAGCGAGGTCTTGCCGGTGCCGGAGGGGCCGAGCACCAGGATGGGCAGTTCGGTCGGCGCGTATTTCAGCGCTTCGGCCGCCATCGCCCGCGTCTCGGGGTCGCAGGTGATGAAGGCGGAGGCGAAGATGTCCGTGGCGGCCGCGGCCTTGCGGTTCTGCACGAACTTGCGCAGGATCTCGCCGACGTTGGCCTCCTCGTTGCCCTTGGCGTAGAAGTCGGAGGCGCCCAGCGCGTAGGCGCGGTCTATGGTCTCGTCGGAGTCGGAGCTGGAGACCACCACGCAGTGTATGCCCCGCGCCGCCGCCGCCTCTATGGCTTTCAGGCCGGAATAGTCGTCGCCGGGGCCGAGCAGCAGGTCGAAGAAGCCGATGTCGTACTTGCCCGTCTCCAGCTTTTTCAGCGCGGTCTTCAGGTCGGAGGCCAGGTCCACGCAATGGGCCGCCAGGTGCGCGCACATCACCTTCTGGGCCAGTTTATCGTCTTCCAGCACGAAGATATTGAGTTTATCCATAAGTTCTCCGCTGAGAAACTATATTTTCAAATGAAAAGATTTAACCCCGTTCCCTATTATACAGAAGTTGGGGCCGGCTCCGCGCGCCGGGGCGTACGCCGCTTGTCGTGGCATAAAAATTGTTCTATTATAGGCGGTAGGCGGGATTTGTTAAAAGGATCTCATTATGAAACACGGCTTTAAACTTAACGCGGGGGCCGGCGCCAGGACTTCAGCGTCCGTGCTGGGCGCGCTGAAGATGGCGCAGATGGCGGCCATGAGCGAAGAGGAATTCGCGAAGACGCTCAAGGAGCTGGAAAGCGGGCGGGTCTTCGACCTGCTCAAGACTTCCGGCGCGCTGACCCTGAGCGAGTTCCCGTCCGCCCGCTACGCCGCGCGCAAGTACGCCGGTTACGGGCTCAAGCTCTCCGGCGGCGACCTGCCCGAGCTGGCCGACGGTTCCGGAGACCTGGTGGCGCTGATCCAGGGCGTGGGCCAGGAGAAGTTCGAGGCCTGCTTCCTGAAAGACGCGGTCATGAGCGACGTGGAGCGCGCCGAGGAATGCGACATTTCCGTGAAGGACGCGGAGCGCCTGCGCGACTTCGTCAACCGGGCCTTCATCCAGGCCGAGTTCGAGGGCAAGGCCGAGGCGCCCGCCGCCGCCGTGTACAGCGCGGTCGCCGGGATAACGCTGAAGGACGGCGAGCCCGAGCTGGCCTTCTTCAACCGCGAGATCTGGAAAGGCCGCTATAAAGTGGACCCCGACAAGCTGGCCCAGCTGCTGCCGGGGGTGGACCTGGCAGAGCGGGACCGCATAGAGAAGCTGCTGCGCAAGGTGGAGTTCGCCGACAAGCGCAAGACCACTCTCTACCGCGCGCTGGAAATTTTGATAAGCGTGCAGGCCGAGTACCTCGCCACCGGCGAGCCCGGCCGCCGCCGGCCGCTGTCGCAGAAGACGCTGGCCAAGAACCTGGAAGTGGACCCCAGCGTGATCAACCGCCTGGTATCCAACAAATCCCTGGAGATGCCGTGGGGGATGCAGGCGCCCATGGACGTGCTGCTGCCCACCTCCAAGCAGGTCAACCTGGAGCGGCTCTATGTCCTGGCCTCCGAAAAGCCGGAGCTCAGCGACGAGGGGCTGCGCGGCGAGCTGAAGGCCCGCCACGGCGTGGACCTGTCGCGCCGCTCCGTCGCCCAGTACCGCCAGGACCTGCGCCTCGCCGCCTCCGGCGAGCGCGGCGCGGAGTAACCCGCCGCCGGCCAAAAATAAATTGCCGCTCCAGTGCGAAGGCGGGCTCCCAAAAGGCCAGCTTTCCTTTTATGGGGAAACATATTCCTAAACAAGGATATGCTCCCTATGGGCCGCGGTATTATCCCGAAGGCGCGGGAAGGATGGTTTTTGCCGGTTTTCATGTGTGGCATAAAAAATGCTCCATATTGGGTGTGGCGCTAAAACTAGAAAAGGGGAAAAGAGAATCATGAAAAAAGTGATGATAGCGTTAATAGCGGTGTTCGCGGCGGCTTCGTCCGCCTTGGCGGCTGAAAATACGATGGCGGGCCTTTCTTCCGCGGGGGACGCGATTTCGGCCGTGGATATGAAGAAAGATTTCGGCAAGGCGGGAAGCATCCTCGACGGGTTTTTCAGCGGCGCAGCGGCTAAACAGAATTCCGTCGCTGCCTTCGGTCTCTCCGGGAGCGGCGCTTCCACTAAGGCCGGGCCCGGACGCAACATCTATGGCCAGACAGCGGAGCAGCTTATCAACGCGAAGCCTGCCAGGAAGGTGCTTGCCTCCAGTGTAAAGCAGATCACCGCCGTCGCCGCTCAGACCAAGGGCGCAGGCGGTTCCAGCTGGACCGACGACTTGAATACTGTGGTGGACTATGTGGTGGATGGTATTCACAACTCACTGCCCAAGCCGCCTCCCTCCGGCGCTGTCTGCATGACTCCCCACGATGACAGGCCGTGCACGTCAAGCATGAGCTGGTAAGGCGGGTAGTAGTTAAGCCGATCGGCGGGGGATAATAAAAGAGGCGCGGGATAATTCCCGCGCCTCTTTAAGTTTTGCCCGGGAGCCTTTACTTCCCGCAGAGGTTCAGCGTGGTGACGGTGAACACCTTGGCGTCGCCCATCATGTGGTCTATCACGCAGGACTCGTTGGGCATGTGGGCCGTCTCGTTGAGGCGGGAATACACCACCACCGGCAGGTTGAGCCTGCGGAAGAAGGCCGCCACCGTGCCGCCGCCTATGCCGTAGGCCTTGGGCTCCACGTTCAGTATTTCCTTGATGGCCTTTTTCAGCTCCACCACTATGGCCGCGTTCGGGTCGGTGGGGGGCGCGGCCTGCGCCTCCTGCTGCGGCTCGAAGGAGATCTTCACGCCGTGCTTGGCCTCAACCTCGTCGGCCAGGCGGCGCATCTCGGCTTTCACCTCGGTGAGCTGGTACACCGGCATCACGCGGCAGTCCATGTAGAACACGTCCTCTCCGGGCAGGGTGTTGACGTTCGGTACATTGGCCTCTTTCTTGGTGGGCTCGAAGGTGCTGATCGGGGGCTCGTAGAGCGCGTCCTTGTGGGGGAACTTCTCGTAGAGGCCCTGGTACTTCACTACCAGTTCGCTGGCGGCCTTGAAGGCGTTGATGCCCAGCGACGGGCGGCTGGCGTGGCATTGCTTGCCCTTCGTTATGACCTTCATCCACATGATGGATTTCTCGGCCACCTCTATCAGCGAGCCGTCCTCGCAGCCGGAGTCGGGCACGAAGAACATGTCTTCCTTGCCGAAGATGTCGGGCCTGTTGTCGGAGATGTAGTCGGCGCCGTAGCCGGAGCCGGTCTCCTCGTCGGCGCAGAACAGCAGCGCTATGTCGTACTCGGGCCGGTAGTCCAGCTCCATCATGGCCTTCACCACCATCATGCTCGACGCTATGGCCTGCTGGTTGTCTTCCACGCCGCGGCCTACCAGGTTGCGGCCCTGCACTTCCATCTTATAGGGGTCTGACTTCCACAGCTTGGCCTCGCCGGGGGGGACGATGTCGAGGTGGGCCATGAACCAGATGGTTTTCTTATTGCTTTTGCCCTTGTAGCGGGCGATGATATTGGGGCGGATGCCGTTCTTGGCTTCCTTCTGCGGGGCGTTGATCCACTCGATGGAGTCGAACTTCAGCTTCTTCAGTTCGCCTTCCAGCCACTTGGCCTTGTCGTACTCGCCGTCGCCGCCGGAGGACGGGGCCAGCGCCGGGATGGCGGTGAGGCCGCGCTGCAGCTCGATGGCGTAATTCTCGTAGGTCTCTATCTTCTTGAGTAACTGGTCTTTCATAGGGCTCCTTGTGGGTGAACTTAAAAAGCAGAACGGGTCACAGCCAGGGGTTCTTGCGGGTGGTGGGATCCCCGCCGAAGCCGCCGGAGCTGCCGAAGCCGCCCCGGTTGCCGAACGGGCCGCGGCGCCGCATGGCGGCGGTCCTGCGCGCGGCGTCGAGCATGTCCGCCGGGCCCATCACCAGGAAATAGACGAAGAACATCACCACCGGCAGCCCGCCGAACACCAGCTTGCCGTGGCGCCTCAGGAAGTCCTGAGCCGGGGTGTCCACGGTCTCGCCCGCGCCTTCCCAGGAATTGAACTGCGCCGCCGCCGGGGCCAGCCACAGCGCGGCGGCCGCCAGGGCGAAAGCGGCAGTCCTGAGCCGCCTCATCGCGCGGCCCACCCGTCGAGCGCCGCGCACAGCGCGTCGATGGCGGCCAGGTAGCGGCCGAACAGCGCCTCGGTGTCGCCGCTCTTGAGGGCGCCGCGGCGCAGGTCGTACGCCTCGCGGAACACGGCCGGGTCGAACTGCGCGTGGGCCTTCAGGCGCTCGGCGCAGTCCAGCTTGGAGGCCGGCACTTTGCCTTCGCGCAGGCGCAGCGCCGCGCGGCACAGCACCAGGAACTGGGAGAGCGAGCCGGCTATCAGCCGCTCCACGGATTTACGGTCGCCGCCGCAGGCTATATAGGATTCCCGCAGCAGGATGAGCTTGCCCTTGAATTCCCGCTCCAGCGCCAGGCGCAAATGCGAGGGCTCCACCTGTATGCCGGGCAGCGGGTTCTCGCCGTACAGCATCCGGTGGAAATCCTTCATGTCGGAGAGCTCTATGGGGAAGGTGTCGGCGGAGGCCAGCAGGCGCTCCAGGGAGAAGAGCAGCGGCGGCGGGTTGCCGGCCTTCAGCCAGTCCTTCGAGGCGGCGGCCACGGTCTTCAGCTCCGGCAGGCCGGCCTCTTTGAGCACCGCCATGACGTTGAAGTCGGACTTGCCCTCCACGCCGTCGCCGGCGGCCGCCGAGCCGTAGAGCACTACGGACAGAAGGTTGCCGCCGCAGGAGGTTTTCAAGGTTTCGGTGAACTGTTCGGGGGTCATGCTTTAGCTCCGTGTCCGCGCCGCTATCATAAGTTTATACAAAAATTAGCGGCGCCGGAAACACCCGCGGGCAAACAAAGTATAATTTCAGTAATGGTCAAGCCAGCCCCGCGCGCCAAACTCTGGTCGGATATCGGCCTTTTCTACTGCGCCGCCATCTGGGGCTCCACCTTCATAGTCACCAAGGGCGCGCTGGACGCCGTGGACCCGGTGGTGATGGTAGCCATCCGCTTCATAGTCTCGGCCGGCCTGCTGCTGCCCTGGGTGCTCAAGCGCAGGGACAAGACGCGGCACATGAAGGAGGGCTTCTACCTCTCCCTCTTCCTGGCGACGCTCTACCTGACGCAGACCACCGGCCTGCTCTATACCTCGGCCTCCAACTCCGGCTTCATCACGGGCCTGTTCATCATCTTCATCCCGGTGTTCATGTATTTCTTCCGCCGGGAGAAGCCCACCCGGCTGCAGGGCGCCTCCGCGCTGCTGGCCCTCGCCGGGATGTGGCTGCTCACCGGCGGCGTCAGCGGCTTCAATATCGGCGACGCGCTGACGCTGGTGGCGGCCGCGGCTTATTCCGCCCACCTGATAGTGACCGACAAATACGTGAAGGCCGAGGCGGACACGGTGCTGCTGGCCTTCCACCAGTTCTGGATGGTGGCGGCCGTCTCCTTCGGCATCGCGCTGCTGCGGGGCTCGTCGCTGGCGGTGGCCACCGTCAACGGCTGGGGCGTGATCCTGTTCCTGGCGGTGTTCCCCACGCTGACGGCCTTCTTCATCCAGATGGTGGCCCAGAAGCATTCGGAGCCCTTCAAGGTTGGTATAATTTTTACGCTGGAGCCGGTCTTCGCGGCCATCTTCGCCTGGACCTGGGGCGGCGAGGAGTTCGTGGGGATAAAGGCGCTGGGCGGGCTGCTGATAGTGTCGGGCATGATAATAGGGGAGCTTTCCAAATTCAATTTCAAGCGCGCGCTGAAAAAAGAAGTGCTGCCGGTCTAGGAGAAAATCATGAAGAAAATATTACTTTCCCTGCTGCTCGCCGCCGTGCCCGCCGGGGCCGCGGAACTGCAGATAGTGGAGAGCGCCCCCGACGAGACGGTGTACGGCTCCACGCTGGCCGCCCGGCCGCAGGCCGTGTGGCTGGAGATGATAGGCGCGTCGAAGAAGACGCTCGACATCGAGCAGTTCTACATAGCCGACCAGGCGGGGGAAGTCCTGGAGCCGGTGCTCGCCGCCGTGAAGGACGCCGCCAAGCGCGGCGTGAAGGTGCGCTTCCTGGTGGACAAGGTAATGCTCAAGGAGAGCGAGCGGTCCCTGCCGGCGCTGAAAGAGGCCGGGGTGGAGACGCGGGTGATAGATTTCAAAAAAGCCGGCGGCGGCGTGCAGCACGCCAAGTTCTTCATCGTCGACGGGGCCGAGGCCTACGTGGGCAGCCAGAACTTCGACTGGCGCTCGCTCAAGCACATCCACGAGGTGGGCGTGCGCATTAAGAGCGCCGCGGCAGCCGCCGACCTGGAGCTGGTGTTCAGGGCTGACTGGGCGCTGGCCGGCGGCGCGGAGCCGCGCAAGATGTTCGATAACAAGAAGGTGGCGCTCTCGGTCTCCAAGCCCGAGAAGGCGCAGCTGGGCGGGGGCGAGGTCACCTACAGCCTGGCCTACAGCCCGGTGGGCTACGCGCCCAAGGGCGCAGACACCGAGATAAGCGCGCTGCTGAAGGCGCTGGGCGCCGCCAAAAAGACCGTGCGCGGCCAGGTGATGAATTATGCGCTGCAGGAGCACGGCTCCAAGCGCTGGGCCGAGCTGGACTCCGCTTTCCGCAAGGCCGCGGCGCGCGGCGTGAAGGTGGAGCTGGTGTTCGCCGACTGGACTATGGGCGGCAAGGGCGACCGCGATATCAAGGCGCTGGCCAAGACCGAGGGCGTGCACATAAAGATCTCTTCCCTGCCGCCGCACAGCTCCGGCTTCGTGCCGTTCGCGCGGGTAGAGCACAGCAAGTACCTGGTGCTCGACGGCGAGACGTCCTATATCAGCACGTCCAACTGGGGCCCCGGCTATTTCCTCACCTCGCGCGGCGTCGCCGTTTTCATCAAGGGCCACGCCGCCGCCGCCGTGCTGGAGGACATCTTCGCCAAGACCTGGGCCGGCCCGTACGTCCAGCCCGTGGACCCCATGAAGGAATACCAGCCGGTCAAGCGGAACTGATCTTTTAATGTTTTGAGGGGGGGGCGGCCTAGCGCATGGACGGGGTCCAAAAAACCGCCGTCTCGCACACAGTGCTCGCGGCTGCCCGTCTCGGCCTCCGCGCTACGCAAGCGTCGGCCTCCGACATGCTTTTTTGGACCCCATCCATGCGCTCTCCGCCTGTTTTCTTAACTGTTACAGCATAGAAAGAAACAAACGGAGGGGTGGCAGGGGTGCTGCCCCCCGAACCCTTTGCGGAAGGGGGGCCCCGCACTGCGGATTTGAATCTGTAAGCGCCGTTAAAGCAAAGCGGGATTTCTTCGAGTAACTGAAACCGGGTCGCGTGTGGATACTAAATCCACAGTGCGGGGGGGAACCGACGCAAGGGTTCCCTCTTCCAGGGTTCGGGGGGTAGTACCCCTGCCAGGCCCCCGACTTCACACCTCGCGGTTCTTTGCAGGAAAAAAATTTGGGGAGGAAAAATGCGATCATTAGCGGACTTGATGACGGAGAAGGAAGGGTTCAGCGCGCTGGTGATGGGGAATCACGCGCTGGCGCGGGCCATGGCAGAGGCCGGGACCGCCGTGGCCACCAGCTACCCGGGGTCGCCCACGCCCGAGATAGCCGAGGCGCTGCTGGCGCCGGCCGGGAAAGACCAGCCTGTGCATTTCGAATTCGCCGTAAACGAGAAAGTGGCGCTGGAGATAGCCGCCGGCGCGGCGCTCAACGGCCACCCGTCCGCAGTCTTCTTCAAGTCCGTCGGCCTCAACGTGGCCGCCGACTCGCTGATACAGCTGCCGCTGATGGAGCTGCCCGGCGGCATGGTCATCATCCTCGGCGACGACCCCGGCGCCAACTCCTCGCAGAACGAGCAGGACAACCGCTGGTTCGCCCGCATGGCCTACCTCCCGGTGTTCGAGCCCGCCTCCCCGGCCGAAACACACGCGATGTACAAAGAGGCCGCGGCCCTCGCCCGCGCGCGCCGCGCGCCGGTGTTCCTGCGCCTGACCACCCACGTCTGCCACGCGCGCGAGACGGTGCAGTTCGGGCCCCTGCCGGCCTCGGCGCGCGACTGGACGCCCCGCTTCGACGCCAAGGCCGGCCCGTACGTGCCCATCGCCGCCACGGTCTTCCCGCTCAAAAAGCGGGCCCTCGAAAAGCTGGACGCCTGGGCCGCCTACGGCGAGACCAGCCCGCTGAATACCGTGTACAAGGCCGCCGCGCCCGGCGCCAAGAAGCTGGGCGCCATAGCCGCCGGCCTGCCGGCCCTCTGCCTGCTCGAGGCCGTGCGCTCCGCCGGCGCGCCGGTGGACGTGCTGAAGCTCGGCCTCTCCTACCCGCTGCCGGAGCAGCTGCTCGCGGATTTCCTCGCCGCGCACGACGAGGTCTACGTGTTCGAGGAGCTCGACCGCGTGACCGAGGGGGAGCTGAAGGCGCTGGCCTACGACCGCGGCCTCGCCTGCCGCCTCCACGCACGCCGCGGCCACGCCGAGCTGATGGGCGAAATGACCCCCGAGCGCGCCCGCGCCTGCTTGGCCGGCCCCTGGCCGGAGCTGTTCCCCGGCGCCGCGCCGCGCAAGGCCGCCGAGCCCGCGCCGCGCCTGCCGCAGATGTGCCCCGGCTGCGGCCACCGCTCCGCCTTCCACGCCATAAAGAAGGCCCTGCCGCCCGGCGCCATCACCGTGGGCGACATCGGCTGCCACTCCCTCGGCTTCATGCCGCCCTACGACATGGGCGAGGTGCTGTTCTCCATGGGCCACTCCGTCTCCACCGCCTCCGGCCTCGCGCTGCATAACGACGCGCGCAAGGTAGTGGCCTTCGTCGGGGATTCCACCTTCTTCCACGCCGCCATGCCGGGCGTGGTCAACGCAGCCTCGCGCGACAGCGACATCACGCTGGTGCTGCTGGACAACGGCACCACCGCCATGACCGGCCACCAGCCGCGGCCCGGCAACGGCGAGATAGGCGACAGGATAGCGCTGCCGGAAATGCTCAAGAACCTCGGCGTTAAATTCCTGCGCGAGTGCGACGCCTACGACCAGCCCAAGCTGGCCGCGCACCTGAAGGAGGCCATGGAGCACAAAGGCTTCGCCATCGTGATAGCCAGGCATCCCTGCATGCTCAAGTTCATGCGCGACCGCCGGCGCGCCAACCCGGGCCTCAAGCCCCAGCACGTGGCCGTGGACCAGGCGAAATGCGCGCGGCATTACACCTGCGCCGCCGACTTCGCCTGCCCGTCGTTCATCAGGCACGCCGACGGCTCCGTCACCGTGAACACGGAGCTCTGCATCGGCGACGGCTCCTGCATCCAGACCTGCCCGGCGCAGGCCATAGGGAGGGAAAAATAATGGCTTATAACATCTATCTCTGCGGCGTGGGCGGGCAGGGCATAGGCATACTGGCGGCCACGCTGGCTCAGGCCGCGGCCAAGGCCGGCCTGGAGGTGCGGGCCTGCGACACGCACGGCCTGGCGCAGCGCGGCGGCGTGGTCTCCTCGCATATACGCCTCGGCGCCGACGCGCTGACGCCGCTGGTGCCGGAGGGCGGCGCCGACCTGGTGCTCGCCCTCGAGCGCCTGGAGGCCCTGCGCGGCGCGGCGCAGTTCCTCAAGAAAGGCGGCAAGGTGGTTTACTACGACACGGCCTACCAGCCGGTCAGCGTGCGTCGCGGCCAGGCGCAGTACCCGTCGGAGGAAGAAGTTGCGCGCCAGGTGGCCGCGCTGGGCGGCGAGGCCGCGGCCGTACGGCTGGCGGAGATACAGGACCCCCGCATGCAGAATTCGGCCCTGCTGGGCCGGCTGGCCGCGCTCAAGGCCGTGCCGGGCCTGGAGGCGGCTGTTATAGAAGAAACACTCAAGGAGATACTGCCGCCGGCAGCGCTGGAGGAGAACCTGCGCATCTTCCGCGCGGCGAAGTAGGCCTATGAAGGAAAAGACCCGCTGTTCCTGGGCTTACGGCGCGAGCCCCCTCTATATCCCCTATCACGACGAGGAATGGGGCGTGCCCGTGCATGACGACCGCCTGCAGTTCGAGTTCCTCACGCTCGAAAGCGCGCAGGCCGGCCTGAGCTGGTCCACCATCCTCAACAAGCGCGAGGGCTATCGGAAGGCTTTCGCGGGCTTCGACCCGGTGAAAGTTGCGAAGTTCAGCGCGGCCAAGATCGAGGCGCTGCTCAAGGACCCCGGCATAGTGCGCAACCGCCTGAAAGTGAAGGCGGCCGTGAACAACGCTAAATTGTTCCTGGAAATACAAAAAGAGTTCGGCTCTTTCTCGAAATATATCTGGGGTTTCGTCGGCGGCAAGCCGAAGGTGAACCGCTGGAAAAAACTCTCGCAGCTGCCGGCGCTCTCCAAAGAGTCCGACGCCCTCAGCGCGGACCTCAAGAGGCGCGGCTTCAAGTTCGTCGGCTCCACCATCATGTACGCCCACATGCAGGCCACCGGCCTGGTCAACGACCACCTCGTCACCTGCTTCCGCCACAAAACCTGCGCCCGCTAGCCGGGCGCGCCAAAACCGCAGGTAAAGAACGGCCTCCCCCGCGGGAGGCTAGTTTTTTACGGGGAGTTCGTGGAGGGTTATTTTTTTGTTGGTGTCGCCGAAGTATCTCAGCGCCCAGGGGGTGGGGAAAAAGACTACGGGGTTGCCGGCCGGGTCCGCGCCCAGCCGCACATTGTCGCCCAGGTGTATCAGGCCGGAGTTCAGCTGCGCGGCGCCGTCGGCGTCCAGCCAGCGCACGAACTGCCACGGCGCCGGCTCTATGACCGACTTCACGCCGTATTCCTCTTCCAGCCGGAACTGCGTCACCTCGAACTGCAGCGGGCCCACGGCCGCGAGCAGCGTGGAGGAGCCGGGCGCGTCCTTCAGCGTGAACTGCTGCACCACGCCTTCCAGCATCAGCTGCTCCAGGCCCTGCTTGAAAGGCTTTGACTTGGACGGCACCGGGTTCATCAGGTAGGTGAAGCACTCCGGCGGGAAGCGCGGGATCTCGTCGAAAACTATGGCCGGGTTCTCGGTCAGCGTGTCGCCTATCTTGTAGTCCTGGTGGCCCACCAGGCCCACGATGTCGCCCGGGTACGCCTCGTCCACGGTCTCCCGCTCCTGGCCGAAGAGCTTGTTGGAGTTGGACAGCCGCACCTTGCGGCCGTCGCCCATGTGGTGCACGGTCATGTCGCGCGTGAACTTGCCGGAGCAGACGCGCACGAAGGCCACCTTGTCGCGGTGGCGCGGGTTCATGTTGCCCTGGATCTTGAAGATGAAGCCGGAGAAGGCCGGCAGCGTGGGGTCCACCGCGCCGATGGAGGCGTCGCGCGGGCCGGGCGGGGCCGCGTGCTCCACGAAGCCGTCGAGCATCAGCTGGATGCCGAAATTGTTGACCGCGCTGCCGAAGAACACCGGCGTGACCTCGCCCGAGAGCACGGCCTCCTGGTCGTAGGCGGTGCCGGCGATGTCGAGCATGCCGGCCTCCTCGATGAAATTGCGGTAGCTGACGGCGTCCAGCTTTTCCTTGATCAGCGGGTCCTCGAGGCCCGCCGTCTCCACGCCGGCCTTGAACGCGCCGCCCGGCGTGCGCTCGAATAAATGCGCCTGACCAGTCAGGCGGTCGTAGACGCCGCGGAAATCGGGGCCGTTGCCCATGGGCCAGTTCACCGGGAAGGGCTTGAGGCCCAGCACCTTCTCCAGCTCGTCGATGAGCTCCAGCGGCTCGCGGGAGGGGCGGTCCATCTTGTTGATGAAGGTGAAAATGGGGATGTGGCGGCGGCGGCAGACCTCGAAGAGCTTGAGCGTCTGCGCCTCTATGCCCTTGCCGCCGTCTATCACCATCACGGCGGCGTCCACGGCTGTGAGCACGCGGTAGGTGTCCTCGGAGAAATCGCGGTGGCCGGGGGTGTCCAGCAGGTTGATGCGGTAGCCGGCGTAGTCGAACTGCAGCACCGTGGAGCTGATAGAGATGCCGCGCTTCTTTTCCAGCTCCATCCAGTCGGAGGCCGTGGCGCGCTGGTTCTTGCGCGCCGTCACGGTGCCGGCCAGGTGCAGCGCGCCGCCGTAAAGCAGCAGCTTTTCCGTCAGCGTGGTCTTGCCGGCGTCGGGGTGGGAAATTATCGCGAAGGTGCGGCGTCTCTTGATCTCGTCCATGTTGTCCGTATAGATTATCTTTTATGCGGCCGGTAAAACAAACGCCCGGGCGTGCGGCCCGGGCGTCGGCGGGGAACAAAGGTTAAGGGCGGGCCAGGTGGTTCTTCAGCGCTATCTTGGCTTCAGCCAGCAGTTCGGCCTGGGCGGCGGCGCCGGAGGCCAGGGCCTGCTTGAGCACCGGTCCGGTCTTGGAAACTATGAAATCCGCGTCTTCCTGGCCTACGCCTTCCACGGCCATGCTCTTTATGCGCTTCTCCAGCGCGGCCCGCTGCTCGGGATAATCGGAGGAGATCACCTTAACGGCCGCCGTGCGCCGGCCGCGCACTTCCACGGTCAGGGCCCAGACAGACTCGTTCTCCGGGGTGCAGGCGCGCTCTATGATAATGGTCTCGCTGACCCCGCCGAAGGAGGAGGAGATCAGGAAAGGCTTGCACGAGGGCGCGGCCTTGGCCGGCGCGGGCGCGGGTACGGCCGGGGTTTTGACCTCGGCGAAAGTGAGGGGGGCGGAAGGGTTGCTGAAATCAAAGGCGGACGCGCCGCGCGGGGCCTGGAAGGCCAGCAGCGCCAGAACAGCGGATAACAGAATTTTATTTAACATAGTCCTCCTGAGAACCGACAGATATAGTTTAGCGTCTTCACCGCGTTTTACCAACGGCCGTAGGGCCCAGCGGGCCGCGGTCTTTATACCCAGCGGGGCGTGGGCCTTAATCCCTTAAAAGAAGGGGTCCTTCGCCTCAATCGGAAAAACCTCAAGATTGATAGCATTAGTATGTAGCCGAGAGACGGAGGTTCAAATGAAAAAACTTTTAGCCGCGATTTTCCTGCTCCTGTCCTGGACGCCCGCCCGGGCCGCCGAGGCCGACCACTTCTCGCTGCCCGAAGGGCAGATAGCCGACATCACCTCCGAGGTCAACCGCCTCTCCAACGAGGGCCTGGCCGCGGCCATAGCGGACCTCAACGCCCAGGGCGGCTGCGACGACACCCGCAAGAGCGAGGAACTGCTCTACGAGCGCCTCACCGACGTTTTCTCCAACCATAAGAAAGGGCAGCTGGTGAACGCGATAATCGACGGCGACCTGCCCCGCACGGTGATCCCGCTGAAAGAATCCGTCTACAGCGAGTGGAGCATCTGGAACGGCTTCCTGCTCGGGCGCAAGGGCGCGGCCAAGAGCCCGTTGGCCCTCTTCCCCCTGATCAAGATAGGCGACACGGTCATCGGCGTGGACAAGCTGGAGCATATGTTCGGTATGGGCCTGCGCTACTTCAAGGGCCATTACCTCGAGGAGAAGGCGCTGGTCTCCGTACTGAAGGGCGGCATCTTCAAGGAGAAGACCTTCCTGGGCGGCAACATGCTGGCCACCGGCGTGTTCTCCTACGCGGACCTCTCGGCCAATTTCAACGGCATGCGCTTCTGGAACCACATGCTGCAGAAGCGCGACGACGTGCTGGGCGCGCAGCACAATGTCGGCCCGTACCTCACCTGCCAGACCGGCAAGTGGGTAAAGAACGAGGAGCGCCCGATAGATTTCACCAACTACGTAGACGCCACCATGCAGGAGAGCATGAACTGCTCCAAGTTCGCCACCTCGGCCGGCGCCCGGAAATTCGGCGAAGCCCTGGCGGCCCTGCAGAGCAAGGACAAGAGCCGCGTCTTCACCTGCCCGGAGAACCCCGGCCTGATGGACCGGACCGTCAAGAAATACGAGGTGGAGATAGCCGGCGATTCCCGCGGCACCATGGTGGACCACTGGATCATCAACCGCGACGGCAACAGCAAGGTGTCCTACTTCAACGAGTTCTAAGCCGCACAGGCCGAAAGAAAGCGCCCGGATAGCCGGGCGCTTTTTTTCCCGCCCAAAGCGCCGCAGGGCGGGAAATTTTGCTATATTAGCCCCATTGGTTAGTGCACGGTCATGACTGAACCCCGCAAAAAGATCCTGGTAGTGGACGACGACGAGATGCTGAGAAGCCTCGCGGCCGACATCCTCTCGTCGGACTTCGAGGTTCAGGTGGCCTCGGACGGCCAGGACGGCTGGGAGAAGGCCCAGGCCTGGCGGCCGGACCTGGTGGTGACCGACCTGATGATGCCCCGCATGCACGGCTACGAGCTGTGCGGGCTGCTCAAGGGCAAGGACGGCCTGCCGGGCGTAAAGGTCCTGGTCAGCTCCTCCAAGAATTTTTCCACCGACATCGCGCAGGCCGCCACCGCCGGCGGGGACGATTACCTGGTAAAGCCCTACATGCCCGAAGAGCTGATCAAGCGGGTGCGCGGCCTGCTGGGCCTGGGCCCCACGGCGGCGGTACAGCCGCCGCCCGAGCCGGACCTGCTGGCCACCATGCGCAGGGCCGCCCCCGGGCCGGAAGAGCTCCGGGTGCAGCCGCCGGCCGGCGGGCCGCTGCCGGTCTACGTGCGCTTCTGGGGCACGCGCGGCTCCTGCCCCACCAGCAACGCCAAGGTGGCCGGGTACGGCGGCAACACGGCCTGCGTGGAACTCCGCGTCGGCGACACGCCGCTGATCTTCGACTGCGGCACCGGGCTGCGCGAGCTGGGCGACTCGCTCAAGACGGAATTCTCCGGCCGGCCCGTGCAGGGGCATATCTTCGTGGGCCACACGCACTGGGACCACATCCAGGGCTTTCCGTTCTTTGTGCCCTTCTACAATCCCGCCAATAAATTCAACATCTTCAGCGTGCACGGCGCGCACGGCAGCCTAGGCCGCATCTTCACGCAGTCCATGTCCCTGGATTATTTCCCCATCCCGCTGTCGAGCCTCGGCGCCAAGCTGGGCTTCGTGGAGATGAAGGGCGCCATAGACCTGGGCGTTGCCAAGGTCACTTTTCAGCACATGAACCACCCCGGCATCTGCATCGGCTTCCGCGTGGAGACGCAGGGCCGGGTGGTCACCTACATGAGCGACCACGAGCCCTTCGCCAGGCTGGGCGGCGTTTCGGACCTGTCGCTGCGGCAGGACGCGGAGATAGCGGCCTTCGCCCGCGGCAGCGACCTCGTCATCCGGGAGGCGCAGTATACCGAAGCTGAATACGCCACCCGCAAGGGCTGGGGCCACGCCACCTACGGCGACGCGGCCAAGTTCGCCCTGGACAGCGGGGTCAAGCGCATGGCCATCACCCACCACGACCCGTACCACACGGACGAGATGCTGGACTCCTATATAGACTACTGCCGCGGCCTCATCAGCCAGGGCGGGGGAACTACCGATTGTTTCGGCGCGCGCGAAGGCATGCGCATAGACCTCTGACGCGCGAACGGAAATAAAAAAACGCCCGGCAGCTCCGGGCGTTTTCTTTTTGGCCTCGCGGCTTTAGCGCGCGGCTGGGGGCTGGGCCTTGAACACGGGCCCGGGGAACCAGAACAGCCTGCGGCCGGCCACAGGGTTCAGCAGCAGCGCGAAGGCTATCCACAGCGCGAGCAGGCCGAGGAAGATGGTCAGGCCGGCTATAGGCAGCGCCAGGGCGGCGGTGCCGGTGACCCCCGCTATGATCTTGCAGACGTACATCAGGTCTATCACCAGCAGGAACAGGAACAGCAGCCCGCTGAAGAAGCCGAAGCCGTAGGTCATGGCGGCGAAGATGACGAGGAAGCAGATGTCCACCGACAGCAGCACCGCGTGGTCGGGCATCACCCCTCCGGCGATGGAGGTCAGCATCCACCAGTTCATGACCCAGTTGAAGGCGAAGGCCGTGAACAGCGTGCCGCCGTAGAGGTTCTTGTTGGCCAGGCTCATGGCGCCGGCCAGGAACTGGCAGCCGCCGCCGAACAGCAGGCACAGCATGGCCGCGGTCTTGAGCGCGGCGGGCGTCAGCGTGACGCCCAGCGCTATCGGCGCCAGGGCGGCGCAGCCCACGGCCAGGCCTATCAGGCCCAGCGGCGTCGGCTCCGCGAAAATAGTCTGCGGTATCTGTGTATCGCTCATGTTCCCTCCCAAAATTTACAGCAAAATTATACCACGGGGCGCGGATGCGGCGCGCCCGGCGGATTCACTTTTTAAGGTTTCAGAAACCGGCGTACTTGCGCACGCTCACGAGGCGGCTGTAGTAGTAGGGGTTGGTGACGGAATCTATATGCACTCCGTTGCTGAACGAGGCGTGCACGAAGAAGCCCTTGCCGACGTAGATGCCGACATGGTCCACCCGGGCGCTGCCGGGGTTCTTCATGGCGAAGAAGACCAGGTCGCCGGGCAGCACGCCGGAGGGTGAGAGGCGCAGGCTGCGGGAGAACTGCTCGCCGGAGACGCGCGGCAGCGACAGGCCGGCCTTGGCGTAGACCAGCTTGGCGAAGGCCGAGCAGTCCATGCCGGTGTCCTGGTGCATGCCGCCCCACAGGTAGGGCGTGTTAAGGAAAGTCATGGTCTCGCGCACCACCTCGGCGCGCGCGTCGGCAATGCTCTTGGCGGCCGCGGGCGCACACAGCGCCAGCAGCGGCAGGAGGATGAGCAGTTTTTTGAGCCGCATGATTTAGTGTATTATATAACAAGCCCGGCGCTAACCGCATGAAGAAAATACTCCAGCTCACGCTCTTGCTCGCGCTCTGCGCGGCCTCCGCCCGCGCCGCGGGCCTGCCGGACATGAAAAGCCAGGCCGCGTGGGGCGAGAAAGAAAAAAAAGAATTCCTTAATTTCCTGAAGACGGACGCGCCAGTGCCCGCGGGCCAGGTGAAGGCCGTGGCCGGTGGCAACGGCAACGGCGGCGGCGCCGCGCCGCGCAAGGCGCGCTACGCCTCGCTGGGCCTGGTCTACGACACCATGATCATAGACGCCGGCGGCGGCCGCAGCAAGACCGAAGCCGCCACCGTGGGCGCGAAGCTCCTCGCCGGCGGCCACGTGTTCTCCTGGGTACGCTATTACGCCGGCGTGAAATATAACCGCGTAGGCCAGGACAAGCTCGACGGCACTCGCGCCCGCCTGTCGCACATAGAGCTCCCGGCCGGCCTGGAGCTGGCGCTGATACCGCTGGGCACGCCGCACACGCGCTACGTGGTGCTGCGCGGCGGGGTGTCCTACCACCAGTTCTCCGGCCCCGCCAAAAAATCCGATTTCCGCGCCCCGCTGCTGGGCTACCACCCGGCGTGGAACCTGGGCCTGGGCTACGAGTGGCAGTTCGACAATTCCAACTGGCGCTTCCATGCGCTGGCCGAGGGCTACCGCACTTTCTACCGCCCCGGCAAGACTCAGTTCTACGGCCTCGGCGCTACGGCCGGCTTCGTATATACCTTCTAGGAGAACCTGTATGAAAAAACTCTTATCGCTGCTGCTGCTCGCCGGGCTGGCCGCCTGCGGCGCCCCGGCCGACCAAAGCGCCACCGGCAAACCGGCCGGCGCGCCCAAGAAAGACGCCCCCGCCCCGCCGCTCGTCCTCGAGAACTTCGTCAGCGGCGACCTGAAAGCCGTGAAGGGCTGGGAGGACCTCAAGGGCAAGGCCGTGGTGCTGGAATTCTGGGCCACCTTCTGCGACCCCTGCGTGGAGAATATCCCGCACATGAACGAGCTGGTGGAAAGCTTCAAGGACAAGCCCGTGGTCTTTATCTCGCTCACGCGCGACAGCCGCGGCGAGATAGAGAAGTTCATGAAGACGCACCCGATGATGGGCAACGTGGCGGTAGAAGCCGCCGGCGCTTTCAGGAACTTCAAGGTCAGGGGCATCCCGCACACGGTGCTGGTGGACAAGGCCGGAGTGATCCGGGCCTTCTCCTACCCGTCGATGGTTACTCCCGCCACCATAGAGGCCCTGCTGGCCGGCAGCGCCGTCATCCCCGGCTCTTTCGTGGAGAAGAGCGAAGCCAAGGCCGAGGAGCCGGCCGAGGACACAGCGGCCGCCACGGCAGCCCCGGCCGCGGGCGCGCCCGATATGGCGGCTTTCTCGATAGTGCCCGTCACCGGAGGCGGGCGGACCCGTACCAACACCGGTGACACCGAGTTCACTTCCGAAGGCAATTCCCTGGCCGCCGCTATCACCAAGCTGCTGTCGGACGCGCAGCTGGTGGAGTTCAAGGGCGTGGACCAGCGGCTGCTGGACAGCAAGTACAATATAACCTGCAAGGTGGCCCGCATGGGGGGCTCTGATAACCGCGCGCGCCTGCGCGAGCTGGCCGTGGCCGGGCTGAGCGGCGCTTTCCCGCTGCGCATCCGCACCGAGCGCGGCACCCGCAAGGTGCTGCTGCTGAAAAAAATATCCGGCGCTGCCGGGCCCGAGGCCGCCAAGGCCCGGGGCGACCTGAATTACTCCACCGGGGACCGGGGAATAGAGGTCAGCACCACGGGCGGCGAGCTGGCCGACCTGCGCAAGCTGCTGCGGGACTGGCTGAAGACCCCGGTCCTGGACGAAAGCGGGTTAAGCGGCTTACGCGCTTACAAGTTCGAAGCCTCTTCCAGGGACCTGAAAGCCATAAACGGAGAACTGAAGGCCCTGGGACTGCGGCTGGAGGAAACCAGGCGTGAGATAGAGATAGCCGCGGTGACCGGGCTGCAGCCGGTAAAAAATAATTAAAGACGGCAACCGATAAAAAAACGCCCGGGACGACCCCGGGCGTTTTTCTTTGTGCTTCGCGGCGCTTAGTGCACGCCGTGCATCCACTTGCGCAGCTTCGGGGTGATCATCAGCAGCAGTATGGCCGCGCCCAGGCCGGTGGCCGTGGGGATCATGTAGAAGTTCACGTGGTTGATGGCGTCGTAGTTGCCGGCCAGACGGCCGCCCACGAAGCCCGCGGCCACGCTGGACAGGAAGTACACGCCCATCATCAGCGAGCCGAACTGCACCGGCGCCAGCTTGGTGACGAGCGACAGGCCCACGGGGGACAGGCACAGCTCGCCCAGGGTGTGGAAGAGGTAAGCGCACACCAGCCACAGCATGCTGACCGGACCGCTCTGCTGGTAGGCCGCGGCCGCCGCTATCATCACCACAAAGCCGACGGCCAGCAGGCCGAGCGCTATGGCGAACTTCACCGGGCTCGAGGGCTCTTTCTGCGTCTCGGCCAGCTTCACCCACATCCCGGAGAAGAAAGGCGCCAGCAGCACTATGAACAGCGGGTTCAACGACTGGAACCAGCTGGCGGGCACCAGAAAGCTCCACCCGAAGAGGGTGAGGTTCCGGTTGGTCTCTTTGTCCGCGAACAGGGTGAGAGAGGAGCCCGCCTGCTCGAAGGCGGTCCAGAAGAAGACGGCGAAGAACACCATGATGAAGATCACGGCGATGCGCTGTTTCTCTACGTGGGTCAGCTCCGACTTCACCGGCTTGGAGGCGTAGGAGTAGGCCAGCCCTATCAGCACGGCTACGGCGGCGAGGCCCTTGGCCCAGCCGGGTATCGCGCCGCTGATGACGTAGCCGTTGAACTCCAGCGCGCCGCCGATGAGGAACATCACCATGGCCGCTACCATGACTATCGGCACCCAGTAATCGGTCTGGGGCGAAGCGGGCTTCATGCACTTGTCGCCGAGCAGGGCCTTCTGGCCCCAGAGGTACATGGCCAGGCCCAGCACCATGCCCACGCCGGCCGCGCCGAAGCCGTAATGCCAGCCTATCTTTTCGCCCAGCGCGCCGCACACCAGCGGCGAGAAGAAGGCGCCCACGTTGATGCCCATGTAGAAGATGGTGAAACCGCCGTCGCGGCGGGGGTCGTTCTCCTCGTAGAGGGAGCCCACCACGGTGGAGATGTTGGGCTTGAAGAAACCGTTGCCCAGCATCAGCAGGATCATGGCGCCGTAGAAGAACGGCATGGGGGGGAAGGCCATGGCGAAATGGCCCAGGGCCATCAGGATGCCGCCGATGAGTATGGCCTTGCGCTGGCCCAGGTAGCGGTCGGAGATGTAGCCGCCCAAGAGCGGGGTCAGGTAGACCAGGCCGGTGTACCAGCCGTAGACGTGGCTGGCCTTCTCGGTGGTGAACTGCAGCGACTTCACCATGTAGAGCACCAGCAGCGCGCGCATGCCGTAGTAGGAGAAGCGTTCCCACATCTCCACGAAGAACAGAAGGAATAGACCCTTGGGCTGGTTATGGTGAATGCTCATGCCGGCTCCTTGCTGGAAAATATCGTGAATGAATTATATATAAAAAAGGCGGGGCGGGTTAGCCCCGCCCCGCCTGGTTAAGGGGACAGTATACTCAACTGGCCGTATGAATCCCCGGGTTAAGTATACTGTCCCCTTAATTCTGGCCGCCTGACGCGCCTTGGCGCGGAGGTCACTTCGGGGTTACGTTCTTCGTCAGGACGGCGTAATCGGTGCCGCTAGTGACAAAGCCGCCCAGGTCGCTTTTCCAGTCGTTCCTGAGGATTATCCGCTTGTCGGCGGTCTTCCTAACTTCGAACCTGGAGTAGCCCTTGTCGTAGGAGGGCGTCAGTTTTTCGAACTTCACCCCCGTGGAGGAGAAGGACGGCGCGGACCAGTTCTTCTGCGCTTCGTTCAGCAGGACCTTCAGCCCGGGGACCAGCATGGGGTCGAGGTTCTCGTAGAAGGCCGGCGCGACGCCGGGCGTCAGCGCCACCAGTTTGAACGCCGCCTGCGGGGGAACGTCCCAGCCGGCCAGCAGCAGGCCGTCGGGCCGCTGCTGGTTATCTTTCGTAAATAGGCGGCCGGCGTTCCAGGCCAGCAGGTCCCCGCTGTCGGGCGCGCCGCCTTTCCCGAAGTCGGCCGCCAGCCGGGCGTAGTCCTGGGCCCCGGCGATGGCGCCGTGCGGCATGTCGTCCTCCAGGCCGCGCGCCCTGATGACGTCGCCGCCGGGAAAGGGCAGTTCGGCGGCCGGCTCGCAGACGCCGTAGGTCTCGTCGCTGTAGAGGTTGGTGAACAGGTACAGCTTGCTCCCCTCGCGGCGGATAACCACGCGGGCCCGGCCGCCCCAGGCGTCGGCGAACTCCGCGCCGTGCGCGGTCAGTTTCAGCGTGACGGTCTCCGGCGAGTTGTTGGGCGGCATCGGGAAGGCGGCCTTCACGGCCCCGGTCAGCGCGTCGCGGTAGACGGCCATGACGAAGGGCACGGTATAGTCCTCGCGCTCGTAGAGCGGGTGCAGGCGGCCTTTGTAGACGCCCAGCAGGCTGTAGAGCTCGGCGGGCTTTTCGGCGCGGAAGAAGCCGGCGCGCAGGTCGGCCCAGTCGGAGGCCAGGTCTATCTCCGGGCCGCTGGCGGCCATTTTAACCGCGGGCAGTTCCGGGGACGCGCCGCGCAGGGCGGCCGTGTTGACGGAGGGGAGGTCGAAGGCCGCGAGGTTGGCGGCGAGGGAGAAGAAACAGGCTGAAGCTAATATTCTTTTCATCGGTTATATCCTTTAGTAGAACTTGGCGCAGATTATGAAGATGGCGTACTTCGGCCCCAGCTTGTTTATACGGGTCTCCATGACGGAGTAGCCCTCGCTTTCGTAGCGCGCGGTCTTGCGCTGCATCACGGCGGCCGCCTCCTCGTAGGTGGGCAGCTCGTCGGTCCAGCGGTACAGCACGCCCTTCTTGCCGGTGAAGCCGACGGAGGCGGTGTAGAAGCCGTTGTCCTCTTCCGCCGTCGCGCTCACCACCGTGCCGCCCGCGGCGGCTATCCTGGCGGCGGCGCCCCGTGCCGCGGCCAGCGCTTCGGCCTTGTCGGTGTAGAAGATTATGCTGCTGAAATATTCCAGCACGCCGGGTTCCGCGTAGCCGTTGTGTATCATGGGGCCTATCTGGCCGTGGAAGTAAGGCGGCAGCGGGCCGAACAGGTCGCCCGTGGGCAGCGCGCCGGTGTAAGCCTGCCTGGCAGTGGTTTTCTTCTTCATCAGGTAGCCGTACGCGTCGCCGCCGTAGCAGTCGGTCTTCATCACGAGCACGGTCTCGCCGTTATGGAACATCTTGCGGAAGGTCGCGCTATAGGCGCCTTCCCAGCGGAACTGGAAGGTAGCTCCGGAGAGCGGATCGAAGGAGAGGCGCCCGTCTATGACGCTTTCGAAGTAGGGGAACCTGACGCGGATCTCCGTGGTGTCGGCCTGGAACATCGGCCCTAGTTCGGAGGGGTAGACCTTCTTCTCGAAGGAGACCCGGAGGGGCTTGGCCGCCAGGGCCCCTTGCTGGTCGCGCGTGAAAAGGCGGCCTTCCCAGTCGCCGGGCATGTCCAGTTCGGACGGGATATAGGAGCCGGCCTGATAATGATCCTTAACCTGGGCGTACGCCGCGTCCACGGTGTCCGTTCCGCCTTTCGCGGCAGGTACGGCCGGGACCTCCGCGGTCGAGCCCGCGATACTCCCCGCGGTTACGGAGGCCAGGTCGAAGGCCCCGGCCCGCGCGCCGGCGGAAATTATCAGCAGTGCCGCTATTAGTGTTCTCATTTATCCTCCTGAACTGGCTTTCTTATCTGCAGTTTATGGGGCCGGGGCGCAGGCCCTGGTCCTTCAGCGCTGAAAGCGTGACCTTGCTGAGATCCTCGGTGGCGCCGAGGTACCAGAGCACCTCCCGCTGGAAGCCGCCCAGGAAGCGCGTGCTGGAGGGGCCCCTTTCGTAGCCGCCCACTACCACCACGGAGCGGCCGTTGTAGGTGGCCAGGAACTTGGTGCCGGCCTTGGGCATGGACTTGCCCACCCACATCATGTTGAAGATCCACATCTCCTCCTGCCTGGAGGGCTTCAGGTTGCCTACGGAACCCTGTCCCGCCTTGCCGTTTTCCGGGGGGGTCCATTCTTTGGTCCAGCGGTTATTGTAGACGGAGGCGAAGCTGGCGCCGCGCACCTCCCGCGACAGCAGGCTGAAAGAGCCGGAGAGGTGGGCCGAAATATTATCCCTGACGCCGCGCGGGAAAGAGCGGCCGCTGAAAGAGTCGTCGCGGGTAGCCAGGTGGGACTCCAGGGTCCATTTGCCCGTGGCGGGCAGCGTCACCGTGCGGCTTTTGAGGCGCATGGTGAGCGGATAACCCTCGCAGACATTGGAGGCCCGCACCCGCTCCGGGAGCGAGACGGGTATGTTGAGCTCCCGCCCGCCGGCGCGCACGGCGGCGGCGTCGAAGGACTGCAGGTCGAAAGCCGCGCAATTGCCGGCGACGGCGAGCAGCAGGAAGGCGGCAAGGTTTAATTTCATGGTTATAGTGTAGCGCCTGGCGCGCGCCGCCGCCCGGGGCGGGGGGGAAGCCGGCGGGAGTTTTTGGCACTACAACGCCCGGGGCGCGTATGTGGGCGTTTTGGTAACAGTTATTGTTACCAGCCGGGCGTGAAAAAGCCGCCGGGACCTCCCGGCGGCCTGTCCGCGGTACGGCGCTTAGAAGTCTTTCAGCCGCCGCATGCGCAGTTTTATCAGGTAGAAGCCGGTGTTCTGTCCGGCCGAGTGCGCGGCGTAGGCGTTGGCGCCGTCCATGGCCTGCGCCAGCTGCAGGCGGTAGTTGCTCATGGCGCCCTCTTCGGCGCGCACCAGCTCCAACCGCTCAAAGAAGTCGGGGCCGCCCGCATCCTCCAGGTAGCCGTTTATGGTCTCCAGCTGCGCGCCCATGCCTTCGAGGCGGCCGGGATAGGTGAAGAACTTCCCCTGGTGGCGGCACTTGTACTTGCCCGCCGCGGTCTTCACGGCGAGGCCGGCCGTCTTGAGCGACTCCAGGGCTTTGGCCGCGGCTTTGGGGTCCAGCCCCAGCTTGCCGGCCAGGTCTCCGGGCGCCCAGCTGCCGCCGTCGCTGCACAGGGCCTCGGCGCACCAGTAGGCGGCCTCGCTCGCGGCCATGGCGGAAAATTCCTTCGGGCTCAGGTGCACGGAGGAATGGGCCTTCATCCAGGTCATGGCGTCGGGGCCGCCGCCGGCCGGCGCCTGGCCGGAGAACAGCGGGGCCAGCACGTACTCGGCCGTCCTGCCGCCGCCCAGGAAATCGCGCAGGTAGCTCATCAGCAGCTCGCGGGCCTCGGCCTGCGTGGGCATCAGCCGCAGGGCCAGTAGGATGCGCTCCAGCCACTCGGGCTTGGGCACGGACTCGCCCTTTTCGATGCGCAGGTAATGCACGAAGGTGAAGGCGAAATGTTTTCTGCCGCCGTTGCGGTGGTAGAACTTGTAGGCCGTGTCGAAGCCGGCGGCCGCCCTGGCTTTAATGAGGTGTTCGTGGAATCTGGTCATGCTCTTTTGATTGTAATATATCTGCGGCCCCGCGGCTACGAGCTGCTGGGCGGTCAATATTTTATTAATGTTTATGAAACACCTTGTATACCGCCGATGGCGGATAATATAGCAGGAGAACTTGCGTGACGATGAATTATCTTGGGTACGTTATTATAACCGGCGGCGCGGCCCTGGCCGCGGCCGCGATCTGCTTTACGGCGCTGTGGTTCCTGGCGCCCGCGCTGCTGGCGCGGGTACGCGGGGCCGCCGCCGAGCCTGCGGCCGCGCCCGCCGAACCCGCGGCCGCCCCCGACGCCGCTCGCGGGCCGGCCGCGCTGCTCGATTTCACGCCGGAACAGGCCCCGGCCCTGGCCGCGCTGCTGGAGAAAGAGAACGATGGAGATATCGGGCTGGTGCTCTCCCAGCTGCCGCCCGCCTCCGGCCTGGCGCTGCTGGCCGCGCTGCCCGAAAGCCGGCGCCCCGGCGCGCTGCTGGGCCTGGCCGCCGCGCGAAACCCGGACCTGGACCTGCTGCGGGCGATAAAGGGCGAGCTGGAAAACCGCCTGTACGGCAGGCCCGGCGGCCCGGCCGAAGCCGCCGCGCTGATAAAAGCCCTGCCTTACGCCGGGCGCAAGGCGCTGCTGGACAGGCTCTGCGCGCTGGACGCCGCGCGCGGGGCCGAGCTGCGGGCGCTGGTGCCGCTTGCCGAGGACCTGGCTGACCTGCCTGAAAACGACCTGGCCGCGCTGGCCGCCGCGGTGCCGCCGGCGAAGATGGGAACTTTCCTGCCCGAACTGCCGGAAAAACTGCGGGCCGCGCTGAAGGCGGCTTACGCCGGCCAGGCCGCGCGGGAGCTGGAGAAAGCCGAGGCGCGCGTCGCCGAAGGCAAGGCCGCCGCCGCTGCGCCGGGCGACCTCCTGGAACTGGTGGAAAAATTGCAGGCGCGCGGGATAGTGGGCAGGCCCGGGCCCAAGGTCAAGGCGGCCCCGGCCGCGCCGGCCCCTGCGGTCAAGGACGATTGGGGATAATATGGCTGAAGAAAATAACGGTTCCATTTTTGATAAATTCCGGAAGAAGGCGGCCCCGGCCCCGGCCGCGGCCGGCGAAGGCCTGCCGCCGCCGCCCCCGCCGCGCCTGCCGCAGTTCACGCCGCCGCCGCTGCCCCCGCTGCCCATGCCCGGCTTGCCCGACGCCAAGGCCGCCGAGCTGGACGTAAAGACCGGCGCGCTGGACGCCAGGACCGCCGAGCTCGCGGGAGAGCTGGCCGCGCTGCGCGGGGAGCTGGAAGTTTTGAAGAACAGGCCCGAGACGCCGGCGGTCCCTCCCCCGCAGGGCGGCGGCGACGAATTCGCCTTCAGGCTGGGCCGCGCCGAGTCGGTGCTGGGCGAGCTGCGCGCTCAGGTCTCCGCCGGGGCCGACGCGCTGCGCGCCGAAGCCGCCAAGGCCGCCACGCGCGACGAGCTGAAGGACATGGAGCTGCGCGTGGGCGACCTGTCGGCGTCTTTCGACGGGCTGAAGCGCACGTTCGCGAGCGAGGGGGAACTGGCCGGGCGGCTGGAGCAGGCCGAGGGCGCGGTGGCGGCCCTTAAGACGGCTTTGGAGGGCCAGCAGCGCCGGCTGAAGGGCGAGCTGGAAACGCTGGCGCCCAGGGCGCTCACCGACGAGATGCGGGTGAACCTGTCCGGCGCGGTCTCCTCTCTCGACGAGATGAAGCTGAATTTCGCGCAGTATTCCGAGGAGCTGGCCGCGGTGGCGGCCGAGTGCCGCAAGGCGCTGGGCGAGGCGCAGGGCCTGGCCAAGGCCGCCGCGCAGGGCGGCGTGGCGGGCCGCTTCGACGAGCATCTGAAGGACCTGGTGGGCAGGCTGAGCGCCCGCCTGTCCGAGGTGGAAACGGCCATGCACGCCGGGGTGGCGGAGCTGGCCGCGCGCATGAGCAGCAACGAGGTGCTGTACAACAAGATGTTCGCGGCCGCGGAGGAGCGGCTGGCCAAGGGGCTGGAGCCCAAACTGAAGGATATAGACGGGCAGCTGCGCTGGCTGAGGGAAAGCATTATACGGCTTTCGGACGATTACGCGGTGGTGACGGAGCGCCGGATGCGGGCCCTGGAGGCCAAATATTCGGCCTTTGAGACCATAGCCAGGCGCATGGACGCCATAGACGCGGCCCTTAAGAAAGCGGGCAGAATAGGCCTTCCATAATTATATAAATATAAACGCGTATATATTTATATATACCACAAAAACCCAGGACAGGCCGGCCGCAAGCCGGCCTCCTGCTTTATAGCGCGGACAGCGGCCTGCGTGGGCTTGGCCCCGTGCTCCTGACTGCAGGGGGAACCGTTGCGCGGTTCCCCTCAAGCGGCTGCGCCGCTTGAGCCTCCCTTCCCCAAAGTCGCACGGAACCAAGCCCACGCAAGCCGCCGAATTTGCACAAGCGCAACAGGTATTGTCAACCGGGCGCGGAAATTATCAGGGGTTTCACGTCGGAGAAAAGAAATAAAAAAATAATTTGAAAAAAGTGTTGACAGGTTTTTAATATCTGTGCTATACTAATCATGTTGTCGGAATGAGCCCCCCACAAAGGGCGCGAACCAAAAGCCAACAACTCGATCTTTAAAAGCAAGAAACAACAGTGCGAAACAAAAAAGTTTTTTGAAAAGCAACATCTCAAAAAACACTTTCTCCGACGAGAAAAAAAGTAGTTGACACGGTTCGCAGTTTTGTGATAAGATTTACTTACGGTCTCGAACACAAGCCGAGACTGTGACAAATGACCTGAACCAGTGGAGTGGACTCCACGAAACTGGATAAGGTTTGCTCTCTAAAAAATTATGTATGAATGGGCACCCTGAACGTGCGAAACAGGGAAACCCAAAAGAGGCCAGGCCTTAAAACCTGTCTGAACTTTTGGCGGACTCTGCGGAACATGTTGATGGTGTAATATACGAAGCAATTACCTAATGGTGTGATAACCAAGTTGGTTAGAACAATAGTAATAGAGCTAATTAGAACTTCTCCGTAAATGCTAATAGTAAGTAGTGAGCAGCAATGCTCCCTATAAGCTGTTACGGATTTTTTGGAGAGTTTGATCCTGGCTCAGAGTTAACGCTGGCGGCGTGCCTAACACATGCAAGTCGAGCGAGGAGTACCAGAGTATCGGGCTCCTAGCGGCAGACGGGTGAGTAACACTTAAACAATCTGCCCTCGAGTGGGAGACAACCAAGCGAAAGTTTGGCTAATACCCCATACAATCCTCTTTAGGCATCTAGAGAGGATGAAAGGCCCGCAAGGGTCGTTCGAGGAGGAGTTTAAGTCCTATCAGCTAGTTGGCGGTGTAACAGACCACCAAGGCTATGACGGGTAGCCGATCTAAAAGGATGACCGG
>Ga0209212_1000139_pt1 | contig 145806 bp, 143 predicted proteins | sample RifGroC2_FD_183996 | JGI IMG/M metagenome (GOLD analysis project Ga0209212, IMG submission 183996) | Groundwater microbial communities from Rifle, Colorado, USA - Groundwater C2 (SPAdes) (version 2) | ecosystem: Environmental > Aquatic > Deep subsurface > Groundwater | place: Rifle, Colorado...
CGCCCGCCGCGAGTGGTTCCGCAAAGGCCGCGTGCCGCTGCAGACCATTTCCGCCGACATCGATTACGGCTTGACCGAAGCCCACACCTCGATGGGCAAGATCGGCATAAAGGTCTGGATCTTCAAGAAGCTGTTCTTCGCCAAGACCCCCCGCGAGCTGCGCGAGCAGCTGATAAAGATGGAAGCCGAGAACCCGAGCGAGATACCGGTGATGGACGAGTCCGCCGCCGCCCGCAGGAACACTGCCCCGTCGGCCTGAGACTTCTTTAAGGAGCGATAACTATGTTGATGCCCAAGAGAGTAAAATACCGCAAGACGCATTCCGCGCCCCGTATTAAGGGCCCGGCCAAGAGCGGCTTCTCCCTGTCCTTCGGCGAGTACGGCCTGAAGGCCCTGGAGCCCCGCTGGATCACCGCCCGCCAGATAGAGGCCTGCCGCGTGACCATAGTGCGCTACCTCCGCAAGAAAGGCAAGATCTGGGTCCGCATTTTCCCCGACAAGGCCATCACCAAGCACCCCGCCGAAACCCGCATGGGTAAGGGTAAGGGCGCGCCGGACCATTGGGTCGCCGTAGTGCGCCCCGGCCGTATCCTCTTCGAGGTGGAAGGCCTGGACCTCGTCAGCGCGAAAGAGGCTTTCACCCGCGCCGGCCACAAGCTGCCGATCAAGACCAAGTTCGTGAGCCGCGACAATTAAGAAGGAGCAGCCCGATATTATGAAAAGAAAAGACAAGGAAACTCTTAAGAACATGAGCGAGGGCGAACTGAAAGCCCAGGCCGCCGAACTTAAGAAGCAGATCTTCCAGATCAACTTCAAGCGCAGCACCGCTCCGGTGGAAAACCCGCTGCAGCTGCGCAACGCCCGCCGCAAGATAGCCATGATCAACACCTTCATGCGCCAGCGCGAGCTCGCTAAAACCAAGGCCGAGGTGAAGAAATGACCGAGAATACCGAGAAGACCGAAGGTCGGAACCAGAGAAAATCCCTGCGCGGCATAGTCGTCTCCGACAAGATGACCAAGACCCGCGTCATCAGCGTGGACCACGTGATCAGCCACAACGTCTACAGCAAGACCCTCCGCCGCCACCGCAAATTCTACGCGCACGACGAGGCCAACGAATCCAAGATGGGCGACCTGGTGGAGATCGTCAGCACCCGGCCCCTGTCCGCGCTGAAGCGCTGGCGCGTGAGCCGCATAGTGGAGAAGGCCGCGCGCTAAGCCGGCCTAACGGAGAAAACCATGATACAGCTCAGAACCATACTCAACGTCGCCGACAACTCCGGCGCCCGCAAGCTGCAGTGCTTCCACGTGAACGGCGGCAGCTACCGCAAGTACGCGTTCCTCGGCGACACCATCGTCGCCTCGGTCCGCGACGCCATCCCTCACGGCGCCATCAAGAAGGGCGACGTGGTGAAAGCCGTGGTCGTGCGGGTCGCCAAAGAAGTGCGCCGCCCCGACGGCTCCTACATACGCTTCGACGACAACGCGGTCTGCGTGATCGACGACAACGGCGAACCCAAGGGTACGCGCGTGTTCGGCCCGGTCGCCCGCGAGCTGCGCGGCAAGAACTTCCTCAAGATCGTCTCGCTCGCTCCCGAAGTAATTTAATAAGGCGGAAATTATGCTGAAACTCAAGAAAAAAGACACGGTTATAGTGCTGGCCGGCAAGGATAAGGGCAAGAAAGGCGAGATCAAAGAGATCATGCCCGAGGCCCGCAAGGTCGTGGTGATGGGGATCAACATTGTCTCCAAGCACAAGAAGACCACCAAGGAAAAGCCCGGCGGCATCCATAAAGTGGAAGCCCCGATGGCCATCTCCAACGTGCAGCTGGTCTGCCCCAAGTGCGGCAAGCCTGCCCGCGTGAAGGTAATGGTGCAGGGCGGCGAAAAAATGCGCGCCTGCAAGAAATGCGGCGAAGCGATAGTTTAAGAGGTAATTTATAATGGCGAAGGAAACCCCCAAGGAAAAAGCGAAGGACCAGCCCAAGGTCAATAAAGAGCAGTTCAAGGCCCAGAAGAAAGAGCAGCACCAGGCCAAGCTGCAGCTGACCGAGATCCCCAAAGGCCCCGTGGCGCCCCTGCCCAAGGGCTATAAGGTCCGCGTCAGCGAAGCGTACCTCAAGACCGTGCGGCCGGCCCTGATGAAGGACTTCAACCTGTCCTCCCCGATGGCCGCCCCGAAACTGGTCAAGGTCGTCATCAATATCGGCGTGAGCGAGGCCAAGGAGAACATCCAGGCGCTCGACCTCGCCAAGGAAGACCTGATGCTCATCTCGGGCCAGAACCCGCAGGTGCGCCGGGCCAAGAAGTCCATTTCGAACTTCAAGCTGCGCGAAGGCATGCCGATAGGCGTGCGCGTCACCCTGCGCGGCATCCGCATGTTCGAGTTCTTCGACCGCTTCGTCAGCATCAGCGTGCCCCGCGTCCGCGACTTCCAGGGCATCGACCCGCGCTTCTTCGACGGCCGCGGCAACCTGAACATCGGCCTCAAAGAGCACCACATCTTCCCCGAGATCAACATGGAGAAGTCCCCGAAGGCGCGCGGCATGAACATCACGTTCGTGACCACCGCCGGCGACGACAAGAAAGGCAAGGCCCTGCTGGAATACATGGGTATGCCGTTCAAGAAGCCCGAAGTCAAGAAACCCGCGGCTAAATAAGCTCTAAGGACATAGGAGAAAGAAATGGCTACATACGCTTGGATGGCGAAGATGCGCAAACCCCAGAAGTTTTCCACGCGCTTCCGCAACCGCTGCCAGATTTGCGGCAGGCCGCGCGGCTACTACCGGGACTTCGGTCTCTGCAGGATCTGCCTGAGGAAGATGGCCCACGAGGGACTCATCCCCGGGCTCCGCAAGTCCAGCTGGTAACGCAGCGATAAGTTTTAAAGGCAAGGAGAGAAACAATGGATCCCATATCTAACATGCTGTGCGCGATAAATAACGCCACGTCGAAAAAGAAAGAGCGCGTCGACGTGCCCTTCTCCGGAATCAAGGCCGGCCTGGTGAAGCTCCTCAAGGACGAGGGCTTCGTCTCTAATTTCAAGGTGCTTGACCCCAAGCTGGACAAGACCATAGACCGGCGCGGCGTGATCCGCATCACGCTGAAATATACCGCCGACAAGCAGCCCGTCATCAACGGCATCCGCCGCGTGTCCAAGCCGGGCCTGCGCGTGTACCGCGGCCACGACGAGATGCCGCGCGTGCGCGCCGCCTTCGGCGTGACCATCGTGTCCACCTCGAAGGGCCTGCTGACCGACGCCGACGCGAAGAAGCAGAAGCTGGGCGGCGAAGTGCTGTGCCAGGTGTGGTAAAGAAAAGCTATTAAGAGGTAATAAACATGAGCAGAATTGGAAAAATGCCGATCAATATGCCCGACAAGGTGAAGGCCCGCGTCGACGGCCGGACCGTTCACGTGGAAGGCCCGCTGGGTAAGCTGGCTTACAGCCTGCCCGACGGCATCAACGCCGCCGTGGCCGGCCCCGTCATTAACGTCAGCATCGCCCAGGGCGCCGCGGACAAGGGCGCGCTGTTCGGCACCTGCCGCGCACGCATCAACAACATGGTCGTCGGCGTGACCAAGGAATTTGAGAAGGTGCTGGAGATCAGCGGCGTAGGCTTCAAGGGCGCCGTGGAAGGCAGCCGCGTGTCGCTGACGCTCGGCTTCTCCCACCCCGTCATCATGGATATCCCGCCGGGCATCAAGATGTCCTTCGATCCCAAGCAGGTCATCCTGACTATCAAGGGCATAGACCGCGAAGTGGTCGGCAACCTGGCCGCCCAGATCAGGAAGGTCAAGAAACCCGAACCCTATAAGGGCACCGGCATAAAGTACCAGGGCGAGCATATCATCCGCAAGGCCGGCAAGACCGCGGCTGGCGCCGGAGCCGGCGCGGGCGGCGGCGCAGCCAAGAAATAACGGGGTGCGGCGCAAGTAATGCGCCGCACAATTCAGGAGAACAGGATAAACTATTATGATAAGCAAACAGGAACGCTACGAATTCCGCAAGATCCGCTCCCGCAACAGGTTGTTCGAGAACGGCATCCGCAGGCCCCGCCTCAGTGTCTACCGCGGCGCGAAGAACATCTACGCGCAGGTCGTGGACGACGTGAAGGGGACCACGGTGGTCGCCGCCTCCAGCAACGACAAGGAGCTGAAGGGCAAGCTGAAGTCCGGCAAGAGCATCGCCTCCGCCAAAGTGGTCGGGGCCCTGCTCGCCAAGCGCGCCGTGGCCAAGGGCGTGACCGAGGTCTGTTTCGACCGCGGCGGCAGGATCTATCACGGGCGCATCAAGGCGCTCGCCGACGCGGCCCGCGAAGCCGGCCTGAAATTCTAAGGGAGACACGCTAACATGCTCAGAAACCAGAAACAGCTCAAGACCAGCAAGGAACTCAGCGCGCAGGGGAAACCCGGCGAGGCTATGGAACTCGACCTGACCGACGCGAAAGAAGAGAAGGTCGTCACCGTCATCATCAACCGCGTCACCAAGGTGGTCAAGGGCGGCAAGCGCTTCTCTTTCAACGCCCTCGTAGTGGTGGGCGACAACCAGGGCAAGGTGGGCGTGGGCCTGGGCAAGTCCAACGAGGTGCAGGGCGCCATACAGAAAGGCACCGCCGGCGCCCGCAAGGACATGATGCAGTTCCCGCTGGTGAACCAGACCATCCCGCACGAGATAGAAGGCCATTTCGGCGCCGGCAAGGTCTGGATGAAGCCCGCCGTGGGCGGCACCGGCCTGATAGCGGGCGGCGGCGTGCGCGCCGTGCTCGAAGCGGCCGGCGTCAAGAACGTCCTTACCAAGAACCTGGGCTCGCGCAACGCGTTCAACACGGTTTACGCCACGCTTAACGCCCTCAGCAAGCTCAAGAGCCGCGAAGAAGTCATGAAGATCCGCGGCCGCGCCGAATAACAGGCGACTACGATCACAGCAGCAGGAGGAGAAACATTATGGTCTCACTGAACAATCTCAAGCCCAAGCCCGGTTCCGCCAAGCGCCGCAAGCGCCTCGGCACCGGCCAGGGGTCAGGCCACGGCCAGACCTCGACGCGCGGCCAGAAAGGCCAGAACTCCACCTCGGGCGGCGCCAAGCGCGACGGGTTCGAGGGCGGCCAGCTGCCGCTGCTGCGGCGCATCCCCAAGAGCGGCTTCAGCAATGTCCGCTTCCAGATCAAGTACGAATGGGTCAACATCTCCTCGCTGGAGAAGTGCTTCAAGGCCGGCGCCGAAGTGACGCCCGACGCGCTGGTGAAAGCCCGCCTGGTCAAGCACACCGACCAGATCAAGATCCTCGGCGACGGCGAGCTGAAGAAGGCCCTGACCGTGAAGGCCCAGGCCTTCTCCGCCTCCGCCAAGGAAAAGATCGAGAAGGCCGGCGGCAAGATCGAGCTGATCCCCGGCGCCAAGGCCGCCAAAGAGGCTGAAGTTATAGCCCAGGCCGAGGCCAAGAAGAAGTTCAAAACGGATAAAAAATAATGCAGCAGATAACCGACATCTTTAAGATAGAAGATCTAAAGAAACGGATATTCTTCGTGCTCGGGGCCCTGGCCGTCTACCGGCTGGGGGCCACGATCCCGATCCCCGGCATCAACACGGCCGCTCTGCAGGCCCTGTTCGAGGCCCAGAAGGGCTCGCTGCTGGGCTTCCTGGATATCTTCTCCGGCGGCGCGCTGGGGCGGTTCTCCATCTTCTCGATGGGCGTGATGCCCTACATCAACGCCTCGATCATCATGAGCCTGATCCAGGGCGCCCACATCTTCCCGGTGCTGGACCGCCTGCAGAAGGAAGGCGAGAGCGGGCGCAAGAAGATCACGCAGTTCACGCGCTACTTCACGCTGTTCCTGGCGGCCTTCCAGTCGCTGGGCCTGACGATCGCGCTGACCAAGATGCAGGCCGGCGGCGGCCCCTCGATCGTGACCAACCCGACCTTCGGGTTCTATTTCGTGACGGTGCTGACGCTGGTGACCGGCACGATGTTCGTGATGTGGCTCGGCGAGCAGATCACCGAGCGCGGCATCGGCAACGGTATTTCGCTGATCATTTTCGCCGGTATCGTCGAGGGCCTGCCCTCCGCCGTGATGAGCATGATCAAGCTGATCCAGATAGACGAGATCAGCCTGCTCTCGGGTATCCTTATCCTGGCGATGGTAGCCGCCATCGTCGGCTTCGTGATCTGGGTGGAGACCGCCCAGCGCAAGATCCCGGTGCAGTACGCGCAGCGCATGGTGGGCCGCAAGATGATGGGCGGCGCCTCCACGTTCCTGCCGCTCAAAGTGGACCAGTCCGGCGTTATCGCGGTCATTTTCGCGGTGTCGCTGCTGAGCGTCCCCTATACTGTAGGCTCTTTCAACCCGGACGCGGCCTGGGCGCAGAAGCTGATGGGGTTCATGAACCACACCAGCCTCCTGTACCAGCTGTTCTACGTGGCGCTGATCATCTTCTTCTGCTACTTCTACAACTCCGTCAGCATCAACCCGAAGGACCTGGCCGAGAACATGAAGAAGTGGGGCGGCTTCATCCCCGGCATACGCCCGGGCGAGCCGACCGCGCAGCACATCGAGTGGGTGCTCAACCGCATCACGCTCGGCGGCGCGCTGTTCGTCTCGGCGATAGCCGTGCTGCCCGACTACCTGCGCGCCAAGTTCAACGTGCCGTTCTATTTCGGCGGCACCTCGCTGCTCATCGTCGTGGGCGTGGCCCTGGACACGATAGCGCAGACCGAGGCGCACCTGGTGATGCGCAACTACGAGGGCTTTTACAAGAACTCCCGCGTCAAGGGACGCTGGTTCAACGTCGGCAGCTGACCGGCGCGCGGAATTTTTATGAACGTCATACTTTTAGGCTATCCCGGTTCCGGCAAAGGAACCCTCGCCAAGGATCTCGTCAAAGAGATGAGCCTGGTGCACGTCTCTACGGGGGACATCCTCCGCGACGAGATGGCCCGGAAGACGCCGCTCGGCCTGGAAGCCGCGTCCTATATGACCTCGGGCCGGCTGGTGCCGGACCGCCTGGTGATGGACATGATCAAGGCCCGGCTCGGCGCCGAGACGCGCGGCCTGCTGTTCGACGGGTTCCCTCGCACCGTGGAGCAGGCGGAGTCCCTGGACTCCTGGTTCGAGTCCCGCAAGCAGTCCATCGACGCCGTCGTGTTCCTCAAGGTGGCCGAGGACATCGTGGTGCAGCGCCTCGGTTCGCGCCGCACCTGCACCGGCTGCGGCAAGATCTACAATGTGATCAGCAATGCTCCGGCCAAGGAGAACGTCTGCGACGCCTGCGGCAAGCCGCTGATGACGCGCGAGGACGACAAGCCCGGCGTGATAGCCAGGCGCATACAGGTTTACAAGGACCAGACGGAGCCGCTGCTGGCTTACTACAGGGCTGCCGGCAACTTCCACGAGGCCGACGGAGGGCAGGCGCCCGCCGCGGTGACCGCGAAAGTCCTGGCCCTGCTTAAAAAGTGATAGAGATCAAGACCCCTGCCGAAATAGAAAGCATGCGCAGGGCCTCCCGGGTGGTCGCGGAGGTTCTTTTACAGCTCAAGCCCCTGGTGAAGCCCGGCGTTACGACGGCAGAGCTCAACGATTTTGCGGAACGGCGCGTGCGCGAGCTCGGCGCCGTACCGGCCTTCCTCGGCTACCGCGGCTATCCCGCGACGCTCTGTGTATCGATAAACGAGGAGATAGTCCACGGCATCCCCAGCCCCAAGAGGATCGTGCGGGAGGGGGACATCGTCAGCCTGGACATGGGCGCGGTGATAGAAGGTTTTTACGGCGACGCGGCCGTGACGCTGGCGGCGGGAGCGGTCTCGGCCCCGGCGAAGAAGCTGATGGAAGTTACGCGCTCCTCGCTGGACGCGGGCCTGGCGGCCGTGAAGGCCGGGGCCAGGCTGGGAGACGTTTCCCGCGCGGTCCAGGAGTACGCCGAGAAGAACGGCATGGCGGTGGTCCGGGAGTTTACCGGGCACGGCATAGGCCGGCGGCTCCACGAGGAGCCCTCGATCCCGAACTTCGGCAGGGCCGGTACCGGTCCGACGCTGAAAGCGGGCATGACGCTGGCCATAGAGCCGATGCTGTGCCTCGGGCGGGCGGACGTGGTGGTGAAGAACGACGGCTGGACCGCGGTGTCCGCGGACGGCAGCCTGGCGGCCCATTTTGAGCATACGGTGGCGGTCACGGAGGACGGTTGCGATATATTGAGCGCCCCCTAGGGCGGCCAATATTTAGTATAATATAGAAAATATGTCAGAAAACAGCGAAAAAATCGAGCTTGAGGGCATCGTAAAAGAATCCCTCCCGAATGCCACTTTCAAGGTGGAGATCGCCCCGGGCAAGACGATACTCGGCATCATTTCCGGCAAGATGCGCATCCACCATATCAAGATACTGCCGGGCGACAAGGTGAAGATGGAACTTTCGCCCTACGATCTCAGCAAGGGCCGGATAGTTTACAGGGAAAAGTAAGGCCGCACGCCGGGCAAAGGGTCCGCGCGGCATAAACACAGGCAAGAGGTGCTTCAATGAAAGTCAGAGCGAGCGTTAAGAAAATTTGCGTAAAGTGCAAGATCGTCAAGCGCAAGGGCGTCGTACGCGTAATCTGCGGCGACCCCCGCCACAAGCAGCGCCAGGGTTGAGCCCGGGCTGGTGACCAGCGCCAGACGCCGGTGACCGATTACAGCAGCATCCTTAAGGAGAAAGTATGGCACGTATAGCAGGTGTGGACTTACCGAGAGACAAAAAGATCAGCATAGCTTTGGCTTATGTCTTTGGCATAGGCAGGCCGATCGCGAAAAAGATACTCGCCGGGCTCAGCGCCCAGATCAGCCCCGACACGCGGGTGAAGGACCTCACGGAGGACCAGATAGGTCTCCTGAACACCACCATCCAGAAAGAGTACAAGGTGGAAGGCGAGCTCCGCCGCGAGATCACCGCCAACCTGAAGCGCTACGTGGAGATCAACAGCTACCGCGGCTACAGGCACCGCCGCAACCTGCCCGTCCGCGGGCAGCGCACCCGCACCAACGGGCGCACCCGCAGAGGCCGCAGACGGACCGTGGGTTCGTCGGGTAAAGCCGCCGCGGCAGCGGCCAAGTAAGGCCCGGCCCCCCGCGAGGGCGGGGGGCAAACTAAACGGAGGATGATTTAATATGGCAGAAGAGAACAAGAACCCGCAGCCCGAAGGGGCCAAGAAACCCGATCAGAAGGCGGCCCCCCGCCGCCGCGTGCGCACCGTGGCTTTCGCCCGCGTGTACGTGAACTGCTCTTTTAACAACACGATAATAACCTTTACCGACGAGAAGGGCGGCGTGATCGCCTGGTCCACCTCCGGCGGCAACGGTTTCCGCGGCACCAAGAAGGGCACCCCCTTCGCGGCCCAGATCACCGCCTCCAAGGCGGCGGCCAAGGCCTCCGAATACGGCGTGCGCCAGGCCATGGTGTTCGTCAGCGGCCCCGGCCCCGGCCGCGAGACCGCGATCCGCGCCGTGGCGCAGAGCGGCATCCACGTGGTGTCCATCAAGGACGTTACCCCGATCCCGCACAACGGCTGCAGGCCTCCCAAAGCCCGCCGCGTCTAAGCAACAGAGAAATTCGAAGGAGACTTTTACAATGTCGAGATATACCGGACCCAGCTGCAAGAAGTGCACCAAAGTTAACCAGAAGATGTTCCTGAAGGGCACGAAGTGCCACACGAACTGCCAGGTGGACAAGGCCCAGCGCGCCGAGAAGGAAAAGCGCTTCGGCGGCGGCGGACGCCCCAACAAGCAGTCCGACTACGCCAAGCACCTGCGCGAGAAGCAGATAGCCCGCCTCACCGCCCAGGTGACCGAGGCCCAGTTCAAGCGCTTCTTCACCAAGGCCTCCAAGGACAAGGGCCAGACCGGCGCCGCGCTGTTCCGCTTCCTCGAAGTGCGCCTCGACAACATCGTGCGCCGCCTCGGCTACGCCGTGTCGCTGAAGGCCGCCCGCCAGCTGGTGAACCACGGCCACATCTGCGTGAACGGCCGCTGCCTCTCCATCCCGTCCGCCATGCTCAAGCCCGGCGACGAGATCTCGATCAACCCGGTGAAGACGAAGACCCTGGAGACCGCGCTGGTCAAGCAGGGCCTCGAACACGCCGACAAGACCACCCACCGCCCGAGCTTCCTCTCCTGGGACGCCGGCGCGAAGAAGGGCAAACTGGTGCGCTGGCCGGACCGCGCGGAGTCCAGCATCTCCGCCGACGAGCAGCTCATCGTAGAATTCTATTCCAAGTAAACGAGGTTTTAACGCATGTCAACTTTCACCAAACAGCTCGTCATACCCGAAACGCTGAGCGTCGAGGATAAGACGAAGACCGACAACTACGCGAAGTTCACCGCCGAGCCTTACGAGAAGGGCTACGGCCACACGATCGGCAACTCGCTCAGGCGCATCCTGCTGTCCTCCCTCGAGGGCGCGGCCGTGGTGGCCGTGCGCATCAAGGGCGCGCGCCACGAATACGCCGCCGTCAACGGCGTGCAGGAAGACGTGGTCAACATCGTCCTGAACCTCAAGAAGCTCCGCGTGCGCCTGAAGGGCGAGGGCCCCGAGACGCTGCTGATCTCCGTGAAGGGCAAGAAAGAGATCAAGGCCTCCGACATCGGCGAGAACGCCAACGTCGAGATCATCAATAAGGACCTCGTGCTGGCGCACGTCGAGAGCGGCGCCGAGTTCGAGGCCGAGCTCGAGATCGCCCGCGGGTCCGGCTACCTGACCTCCGACGAGATCCGCGCCCGCATGAACCTCCCGATGGAGTTCATCCCCATGGACGCCATCTTCTCCCCGATCCAGAAAGTGCACTACGTGGTGGAGAACGCCCGCGTGGGCCAGCGCACCGACTACGACAAGCTCGTGCTCGAGGTCTGGACCGACGGGACGACGACGCCCTCCGACGCCGTGGCCAACACCGCCGCGCTGCTGCGCCGCTCCATAATGCCGTTCCTCCCGGCCGAAGAGGCCGCCAAGGAACCCGCCAAGGCGCAGGAAGCCAAGAAGGAACCCGCCGGCGAGAACGCCTCCAAGCTGGAGCAGGGCGTGGAGATGATAGAGCTCTCCTCGCGCGCCTCCAACTGCCTGAAGGTGGCCGGCATCCGCACGATCGGCGAGCTGGTGGGCAAGACCGAGGACGACCTGCTGGCCGTCAAGAATTTCGGGCAGAAATCGCTCGACGAGATCAAGGAGAAGCTCAAGGAAATGGGCCTCGGTCTCGGCATGACGAAGAAAGACTAATACCGCATTTCAAGGAACCGCTATGATAAGAAACTTAGGCGCAAGGAAACTTTCCAAGACCGGCTCGCACCGCCGCGCGATGTTCTCCAACATGGCCACGAGCCTGCTGCAGCACGAGAAGGTGGAGACCACGCTGATGAAGGCCAAGGAGCTCCGCCGCGTGGTGGAGCGCGTGATCGCCGACGCCAAGAACGGCCGCCACGTCGAAGTGCGCCGCGTCATCAAGGACAAGGTGGTCTACCACAAGGTTTTCGACGTGCTCGCCCCTCGCTACAAAGAGCGCCCCGGCGGCTTCACCCGCATCCTTAAGCTCGGCATGCGCCGCGGCGACGCCACCGAGACCGCGCTGGTGAAACTGGTCTAACAGGTTAAAATGGGAATGTTCGACTATTTCTTCAGCCTGTTCTCGAACGATATCGGCATCGATCTCGGCACCGCGAATACCCTCGTCTACGTCAAGGGCAAGGGTATCGTGCTGCGCGAGCCGTCGGTGGTGGCTATCGACAAGAACAGGCGGAAGGTGCTGGCGGTGGGCAGCGAGGCCAAGCTGATGCTGGGCCGCACCCCGTCGGGCATAGTAGCCGTGCGCCCGCTGCGCAACGGCGTGATAGCCGACTTCGAGCTCACGCAGGAACTGATAAAGTATTTCATCCGCAAGGTGCACAACAGGCGCAGCCTCCTGCACCCCCGCATAGTGATAGGCATCCCCTCGGGTATCACCGAGGTGGAGAAGCGCGCCGTGCAGGAGTCGGCCGAACAGGCCGGCGCCCGCGAGGTGCAGCTGATAGAAGAGCCGATGGCGGCCGCCATCGGGTCCGACCTGCCGGTGGCCGAGCCGCACGCCAGCATGATCTGCGATATCGGCGGCGGCACCACGGAAGTGGCCGTCATTTCCCTGGGCGGCATGGTGGTGGCAAAGTCCCTCGACGTGGCCGGCGACGAGATGGACGACTGCATAGTGCAGTATTTCCGGCGCAAGCACAATCTTGTTATAGGTGAAACTACCGCTGAAGAAGTGAAGATACAGATAGGATCGGTTTTTCCGCTTAAAGAAGAAAAGACCATTGAGGTCAAGGGCAGGGACCAGGCCAAGGGCCTGCCCAAGACGATTCTCGTTACTTCGGAAGAGATACGGCAGGCCCTCATGGAGCCTGTCCAGTTGATAGTGGACGTGATCAAGCAGGTGCTCGAAGCCACCCCGCCCGAACTTTCTTCGGACCTGGTGGACCGCGGCATGGTGCTGGCCGGCGGCGGTTCGCTGCTGCGCGGCTTTCCCGAGCTTATCAGGCAGGAGACAGAACTGCCCGTCCACCGTGCCGCCGATCCTTTAAGCTGTGTCGCCCTTGGCTGCGGAAAGTACCTCGAAGAGCTGGATAAGATCCAGCGCCCCGAATTCCTGAGTTCGTACCGCAGCTGACCCCCCGCAAGGGGGGGCTGTCTTTCAGGCGGGTCCCGCGAGGGGACAGGCGATGAGCAGAGAGAAAGACGCAGCAAATTACGCTTTAGTATTCTTCGCCGTACTGTCGGTCCTTCTGCTGCTGTTTCCCGCCTCCAAACTGGCCCATACCGGCCGCATAGCCCTCAGCTACAGCCTCTACCCCTCGCTCCATTACGGCGCGAAATACGAGCATTTCATCCGCAACGTGCCGGCCAACTTCGTCGCGCTGCTCGAGACCGACCAGGAGAACCGGGCGCTCAAGGCGCGCGTGAAGGAGCTGGAGATCAGCCTCCAGAATTCGTCCGTGATGGTGGCCGAGAACGAGCGGCTTTCCAGGGAAATGCGCATCGCCCGCACGCTGCCCTGGGCCGGCTCGTGGGCACGCGTGGTCAATAAGACCCCTTCCGACTGGTACGGCTCCTTCTTCATCGACAGGGGCTCCGACGACGGCATCCAGGTGAACGATACGGTGCTCGGCATGCAGGGCGAGCGCGCTGGCCTCGCCGGGCGCGTCTTCGAGGTCTATCCTAAATTTTCAAAGGTGCTGCTGCTCACCAACGCCGCGGCCTCCGCCGTCTGCGCCATCGAGCCGGCCGGGCTGGAGGCGCTGGTGGAGGGCAAGGGCACCTGGCTGCTGAAGATGAATTACGTGCCCGAAGAGGCCGCGCTGGCCGAGGGCGCCGAACTGGTCACCGCCCCCGGCGGCCTGCTGTTCCCCGCCGGCGTGCCGGTGGGCAAGGTCGCCAAGCTCTACCCGCGCGAGTCTTTCATGAATTTCATCACGGCCGACGTTACGCCGGCGGTCAACGTGAACACCCTGAAGGAAGTCTTCGTGGTCCGGCGCCACCTGCCGCGGGACCTCACGACGCTGAAGGGGGCCTCCGAATGAGCCTGCTCCTCGAGCTGCTGCTCTACCTGGCCACCGGCACGCTGTACTGGTGGTGGACGCAGCATTTGACCTTCTTCGGCCTCGCGCCCAATTTCATCTTCGCCGCCGCGCTCGCCGCCGCTATCCTCTCCGGCCCGGTAAAGGGCATCGCCTGGGGCTTCTTCCTGGGTCTCTACGCCGACATGCTCGGCGTCAGCGTGTTCGGCGGCTGGGCGCTGACCTACACGCTGATGGCCTACGCCGTCAACGTGGTGAAGAAGCATTTCGACATGGACAGCCTCTTTTCGCAGCTCGTGGCCGCGGTCTCGCTTTCCTGGCTTTCCATGCTCTTCTACCAGGGCCTGAGCCTCGCTTTCGCGCGCATCAACCCCACCGGGCTGAAGCTCTTCCTGGCGGAGCCGTTCCTTAACGCCCTGGCCGTGCCGGTGGTGTTCCAGGTGTTCTACTGGCTGAAGCGGAGGACCGGGGTCCTATGATGGACCGCCATACCCCGAACGAAAGGCTGGATATACTCTGGGTGCTGGCCTACGCCGCGGCGGTCATCTTCCTCCTGCGCCTCGTGAACCTGCAGGTGCTGGGCGGGGCGCGCTACCGCGAGATCGCCGAGAAGAACCGCACGCAGGTTATAGCGCAGGCGGCGCCCCGCGGCCGCATCTTCTCCTCCGACGAGACGGCCATCGCCACCAGCAAGCCCTCTTTCAGCCTCATCTATTTCCCCGGGCAGGCCAAGAGCACGCCCGAGACGGACCGCATGGCCCGCGCGCTGGCCAAGCCGCTGGGGGCGGACTTCGAGGAGCTGCGGCGCGCCATCTACAAGGCCGCCTCGCGCGAGAAGCCGGTGCGCCTCGCCGAGAACCTGCCGCCCGGGATCATGCTGGCGCTCTCCGAGCTGAAGGCCATCTATCCCGGCGTGGACATCATCGTCGAGGCGCGGCGCTACTATCCCTTCGGGGCGTACCTGAGCCACCTGGTCGGCTATATCGGCAAGATGGACGCCAAGGACTGGACCGCCCGCTCCAAGGACAAGAACTACTCGATGGATTCCCGCCTGGGCAAGGCGGGGCTGGAGAAGATGTACGAGCGCGAGCTCAAGGGCAAGGACGGCGGCATTTACCTCGAGGTGGATTCTCGCGGCAAGCTCAACCGGGTGCTGGAGAGCCGCAAGTGGGTGCCCGGCGCGGACATTTTCCTGACGATAGACTCCAAGGCGCAGGCCGCGGCCGAAGAGGGCCTGCAGAAGTCCATCAGCGGCAAGGGCGCGGTGGTGGCCCTGGACCCGCGCACCGGCGCGGTGCTGGCCTTCGCCTCGATGCCCGACTACGACCCCAACATGTTCGTGCTGTCCGGCTCCGAAAAAGAGGGCCTGCCCGCCGGCAAGATCCTGCCCGAATTCAACGTCGCGCTGCAGGGCTCCTACCCGCCCGGCTCCATCTACAAGATCATCACCGCCGCGGCCATCCTGGAATCCGGCCGGGTGCGCCCCGAGGAGAAGGTCTTCTGCCCCGGCTGGTACGACGCGGGCAGCCGCGTTTTCAAGTGCTGGCAGAAAAAAGGCCACGGCCACGTGGACTTCATCAGCGGCCTGACCAATTCCTGCGACGTCTATTACTACACGATGGGCCAGCGGGCGGGCCCCCTGAACATAGAGAAATACGCGCGCGCTTTCCGCCTGGGCCAGACCTCCGGCATCGCCCTGCCCGACGAAAGGACCGGCAACGTGTTCGGCCCCGGCCCGCGCGCCGCGAAGAAGAGCTACTGGTTCATAGGCGACACGCTGAACCTGGCCATCGGCCAGGGCGAGACGCTGATGACGCCGATGCAGGCCGCCGGCGAGATCGCGGCCGTGGCCAACGGCGGCCTCTTCCACCGCCCCTATTACGTGGACCGCATCGTCAAGAGCGACGGGGTTCAGATCCTGAAGAACGAGCCCGAGGTCCTCAGCCGGGTGCAGCTCAAGGACGCCACCTGGGCGCTGATCCGTGAAGCCCTGAAGAGCGTCGTGCTGGAGGGCACCGGCCAGATAGCCAAGATCGCCGGAGCCGAGATCTACGGCAAGACCGGCACCGCCCAGAACCCGCAGGGCAAGGACCACGCGTGGTTCGTGGCCTACGCCACCGTCAATAACGAGCCCGCCAAGGTGGCCGTGGCCGTGCTCGTGGAGCACGGCGAACACGGCTCTTCGGCGGCCGCGCCCATCGCCAAGGCCGTGATAGAGGCCGTGCTGCGCGACGACCTGAAAGCCGCGGCGGCCAAGCCCCAGGGGCCCGAGCTGCCCCGCGTGCCCGCCGCCGCCTTGCGGCCCGCGGCCAGGGGGGCGGCGAGATGATCATGTCCCAGGGGGCCGGCCTCAGGAAAAGCCGCGTGGACTGGGCCCTCTTCCTGGCCGCCCTGGCCCTGCTGGCCATAGGCACCGTCGCCATTTTCTCCTCCGTGGCCGTGCTGCCCCAGCAGGCCCGCATCATCCGCGTGCAGCTCATCGCGATCCCGCTCGCGCTCACGGCGTTCGCCGCGGCGTGGAGCCTGAACTACCAGGTCTACCAGGACCAGTGGAAATTCGTCTACGGCTTCATCCTCGCGGCGCTCGTGGGCGTGCTGATCTTCGGCGTGGTGGACAAGGGCGCACGCTCCTGGTACCGCCTGCCTTTCTTCTCTATCCAGCCGTCCGAGTTCGCCCGCCTGGGCCTGATCCTGGTGCTCGCCAATTTCCTCGACAAGCGCATGGGCAAGATCAGGGAGCTGCAGACCGTGCTCGGCGCCTTCGCTCTGTGCGTGCCCGTGTTCTTGCTGCTGATCAAGCAGCCCGACTTTTCCGCCATCCTGCTGACCTTCCCGATAGCGCTGCTGATGCTGTTCGCCGCCGGGGCGAGCGTCTTCCACCTCGCCATCATCGTCGGGTACGGCCTGATCTCGGGCCTGTTCCCGGTGCTCTGGAGCGTCATCTCGCTGAATCCCGAGCTGCTCGATAACCCGCTCGTCGGCTACTTCTTCCGCCTGTCGGACTCCTGGCTCAGCGCCTCGATCTTCGTGGCCGGGGTCGTCGCAGGCTTATGGGTGCTCTGGCGCCTGTCGGTGAAGCTCTACGCCAACGTGTCGGGCGTCTATTTCGCCGGCGCGGCCCTGGTGCTGATCCTGGGCTTCTTCTCCGGCGTGCTGGTGAAGAACCAGATGAAAGATTACCAGCAGAAGCGGCTGGAAGTGTTCCTCTCGCCGGAGACGGACCCGCGCGGGGCCGGCTACAACCTGCTGCAGGCCCGCATCGCGATAGGCTCCGGCAGCATCTTCGGCCGCGGCATCTTCTCGGGCACGCAGTCGCGCCTGGGCTTCGTGCCCGAGCGGCACACCGACTTCATCCTGGCCGTGGTGGGCGAGGAGATGGGCTTCTGGGGCATGGCGCTGGTGACCGGCCTGTACGCGCTGCTGATGCGGCGCATCATGCAGGGGGCGCGCCTCGCGCGCGACCGCTTCGGCTACCTGGTGAACTGCGGCATCTTCGGGATGTTCCTGGTCTATTTCTGCATGAATTTCGGCATGCTGCTGGGCCTCACGCCGGTGGCGGGCGTGCCGCTGCCGCTGGTCTCTTACGGCGGCTCCAACCTGGTGGCCACGATGGCCGCCATCGGGATAGCGGAGTCGGTCTACGCGCGCAGGTACGCCCTGGTATGAACGAAAGCCCCAAGTCACGCATCAGGCTCAAGTTCGCGCGGCTCGCCGCGGCGAAGGACCTGAGCCACCTGGAGCAGCTCAAGGCCCTGCGCGGCCGCGCGGCCGCCTGCGGCCTGAAGTTCTGGCCCGCGAAGGGCCCCGGCGGCACGGCGCCCAAGATGGCTTTCGGGCCGGCGGTCTCCGTGGGGCACGAGAGCCTCTGCGAGTACGCCGACCTCTACCTGGAGGAGTTCGCCCGGGACGAGGCGGCCGCGGAGAAGATCCGGCCCCTCGACGACGAGTTCTTCCGCCTGCTGTCGGCGCGCCGCATCCCGGTGTTCTTCCCGTCGATAGAGGCCGCGGTGAACGCCGCGGAGTTCTTCCTCGAGGGGGACTTCCCGGCCGGCTTCTCGCCGGCGGCCGTGGACGCCTTCATGGCCCTGAAGGAGCTGCCGTGGGAGAAGGTGAAGCCTTCCGGCGAGCGCAAGACGCTGGACGCGCGGGGCCCGGTGCTGTCGGCCTCGTTCGACCCTGCCGCGGCGCTCCTGAAGCTGACGCTGCGCCTGGCGCCCGGCAAGAACGTCAAGCCGGAGACCGTGGCGGAGCTGATGAGCGGCGGCAAACCCGTTTTCAGGCGCATCACGCGCAAGGAGCTGTACTGGCTGGACTCGGCCGGGAAACTCGAAGTATTTTGAAAGCTGAAGGAGAATTTTATGGCAAACGCAAAAGTTAAGAAAGAAATATTCGCTAACACCTCGTTCGAGGAGACGCGCATCGCGATCCTGGAGGACGGCAAGCTCTCCGAACTGTACTGGGAGCGCCGCAGCTCCGGCAACATCGTGGGCAACATCTACAAGGCCCGCGTCGAGAACGTGCTGCCCGGCATCTCGAGCGCCTTCATGGACATCGGCCTCGACAAGAACGCCTACATCTACATCTCCGACGTCCTGGGCAACCAGAAAGAGGCGATAGACAAGCTCCTGAAGAAGGACCAGGAGGTCATGGTGCAGGTCACGAAGGACGCTATAGGCACCAAGGGCATGAAGGTCACGATGGACGTCTCCCTGCCGGGCCGCTACCTGGTGCTGACGCCGTTCCAGGATTTCGTCGGCGTGTCCAAGAACATCGAGGACGCCGAGGAGCGCAAGCGCCTCTCCGAGATCATGCGCAACATCGCCGATTCCAAGATGCTGGGCACCAAGGGCTGCATAGTGCGCACCGAGGCCGAGGGCGCCACCGCCGAGGAGCTGGAGCGCGAGGTCAAGTTCCTGCTGCGCACCTGGGAAACTATCGAGACCCGCTACAACGCGGCCCGCCCGCCGGCGCTGCTGCACAAGGACATGGACATGACCATGCAGGTCGCGCGCGACATCCTGTCCGAGGACACCACGATCTACATGCTCGACAACAAGGACGACTTCCACAACGTGCAGGAATTCGCCCTGAAGATCTCCCCGGACCTCAAGGACCGGGTAAAGCTCTACGACAGCAAGACCCCCATCTTCAAGGCCTTCCACATCGAGAAGGAAATAGACGAGCTGCGCCGCATCAAGGTGCCGCTCCCTAACGGGGGCTCCATCATCATCCAGGAGGCCGAGTCGCTGTGCGCCATCGACGTGAACACCGGCCGGTTCACCGGCAGCAAGTCGCAGGAAGAGACCGTGACCGCCACCAATATCGAGGCGGCGGCCGAGGTGGCCCGCCAGCTGCGCCTGCGAAATATCGGCGGCATCATCGTCATCGACTTCATCGACATGAAGAAGGCCTCCAACCGCCACAAGGTGGTGACGGCCCTCGAGAACGGCGTCTCCCGCGACCGGGCCAAGATCCGCATCCTGCCGATCACGCGCCTGGGCCTGGTGGAGATGACGCGCGAGCGCAAGCGCGAGAGCACCGTGAGCCTGCTGACCGAGGAGTGCCCCGAGTGCCACGGCAGCGGCCGCGTGCTGTCGAGCGAGAGCATCCGCATCAAGATCCAGCGCGAGATCCACAATATCACGATGGGCCGCCCCGGCGGCAACCTGCGCATCATCACGCACCCGATCCTCTCCGAGGTGCTCAAGAAGAAGCAGGCGATGATAGAGAAGAACGTGCACCGCTCCGTGAAGATGGTGTCCGACCCGCAGCTGACGTGGGAGGATTACCGGATCATCCTGGAGTAGGCCGCGCCCGGCCGTTGCCTGGGCGTCCCGCAGTCGCTATAAAATTGGAGATGGGCAAAATGTTCAAAAGATTATCTGTGCTGTTCCTGCTGGCGGCGCTCTGCGCGCCGGCGCAGGCGCGGGTGGACCAGGTCACCTACATGAAGAACGGCGTCTACGCCGGCAAGATAGGGACCTACGCGCTCAGCGGCGCCGTCTACCTGGACGCGGGGCAGGCCGCCAAGCTGATAGGCGGCAAGATCTACTGGTACCCCGTTTCCGGCAAGCTGATGATGCAGATCCGCGGCAAGAAGGTGGTCTTCTTCATGAAGTCGGACTCGGTGCAGATCAACGACGAGAACGTGCAGTTCCCGAACCCGCTGATCGTGCGCGGGGGCAAGGCGTTCCTCGCGCTGGACTTCTTCATCTCGAAGTATTTCGCCGAGGCCTTCGGCTTCAAGCTGGAGTATAACCAGGCCACCGCCACGCTGGGCGCGCAGCGCGAGGTCAACGTGACCTCCGTGAACTACTTCACCCACCAGGACAAGACCCGCGTGGTAGTCTACATGGAGGAGCCGCTCAAGTGGCAGTCCACGCAGAAGGAGAACAACCTCTTCCGGATCAACATCTTCGGCGGCGTCATCTCCCGGGAAGAGAAGCTGCCCATCGGCGACGGCGTGCTGCGGGGCGTGGACCTGCGGCAGGAGAACAAGACCGCCATCCTGGTGCTGGACCCCGACGATAATTTCGGCAAGGTGGACGTGTTCGCGCTGGCCGACCCTGACCGCCTGGTGATAGACGTCGCCAAGCAGGCCGGGGCCGTGCGGCAGAGCATCGCCGGCGCGGCAGCGCCCCTGGGCGCGGAGCCGCCGGTCATCGCCCCGGACGGGGGCTTCGGCCTCGCCGCGGCCACGGCCGCGGTCGCCGCTTCTTCGGCGGCCGGGCTCGGCCTCCCCGACAAGCTGGCGGCGCCGTCGGGCCGCAAGAAAGTCGTTATCGACGCCGGCCACGGCGGCAAGGACCCGGGCGGCCGCAAGCTGTTCGGGCTCAAGGAGAAGGAACTCAACCTCGCGGTGGCCAAGGAACTCCACGAGCTGCTGAAGGGCGAGGAGATCTTCGACGTTATGTTGACCCGCGCCACCGACGAGTTCGTCCCGCTGGCCGACCGCTCGGTGATAGCTAATAATTTCAAGGCGGATATCTTCGTCTCCATCCACGCCAACGCCAACCGCGACCGCAGGGAAAAGGGCTTCGAGATCTATTTCATGTCCGAGAAGGCCTCCGACCCCGGCGCCGCCGAGGTGGCCGACTACGAAAACTCCGTGGTAGGGCTCGAGGACGGCGGCGGCCAGAACGACGCGGCCGCGATGCTGCTGCACGCTATGGCCCGCAACGATTACCAGAAAGAGGGGGGGCTCCTCGCCGGCTACGTCACCACCGAGATGGAGCGCCGCACCCCGTTCGTGAACCGGGGCGTCAAGCAGGCCGCGTTCTACGTGCTGCGCGGCACCTACGCGCCCGGTATCCTGGTAGAGATGGGCTTCATGACCAACTCCTCCGACCAGAAATACATGAACGACAAAAAGGTCCGCGCCAAGATAGCGGCTTCGGTGCACAGGGGCATCATGAAGTACGCCGAGATGAAACAATGGAAATGACTGGGGACACCCCTTCCTAACTTCTATGCGTAAAAAGGCTGAGTCATTGAAAAGAACTGAAGTTAGGAAGGTATGTCCCCGGCCTGCTGATAGTCCTGTGGGCATCTTCGACTCCGGGCTCGGCGGGCTGACCGTCTTCAAGGAGCTGCGCAGCATGCTGCCCGGCGAGAACCTGGTCTATTTCGGCGACACCGCGCGCGTGCCGTACGGCACCAAGTCCCCGGAGGCCGTGATCGCCTTTTCCAAAGAGATAGCCGCCTACCTGCTGGAGAAGCGGATCAAGCTGCTGATAGTGGCCTGCAATACCGCCTCTTCGCTGGCGCTGGACGCGGTCAGGAAAATTTCCCCGGTGCCCGTCATGGGCGTGATCCTGCCGGGGGTAGAGGCGGCGCTGCGCACCGCGCCGCCGGGCGGGCGGGTGCTGGTGACCGGCACCTCGGCCACGGTTAACAGCCGCGCCTATAGCCGGGCGCTGGCCGGCTCCGGCGTGAAGGTGACCGAGCGGGCCTGCCCCCTGTTCGTGCCGCTGGTGGAGGAAGGGTGGTGCACGAAGCCGGTGGCGGAGACGGTGGCGCGCGAGTACCTGGCGCAGTACCGCGGCAAGGCCGACGCGCTGATCCTGGGCTGCACGCACTACCCGCTGCTCAAGAAGGTCATAGCGAAGGTGATGGGCCCGCGCACGAAGATAGTGGATTCCGCGCTGGCGGCGGCGCAGGCCGCCCGCACCGAGCTGGCGGACCGCGGCCTGCTGAACCCGGGCCGCCGCGGGCGCTCCGAATTCGTGGTCAGCGACGCCCCCGAGCGCTTCTCCGCGCTGGCGCTCGCGCTGCTCGGCATAAAGACCGGCCGCGTGGCCGTGAAAAGATTTTGAAGGTAGCTGGAACGGAGGTTAGGGATATGAAACATACTTTCGCCGTCGCATTGCTGTTCGCCTGCGCCGTGACGCTTGCCGCCCAGGCGCCCGCCGAGAAGCCGAAGCCGGCCCCGGAAAAGAAGCCGGCCGCCGCGGCCCCCGCAGCGGCCCCTGCGCCCGCTCCGCAGCCGGAGCAGCCGGCGGCGAAGAAGCCCGCGCCGGCCAAGGCCGCCACCAAGCCCGCCGAAGAGCCCGAAGAGGCCATGGTGATGATAGACGACAGGCCCGAGCCGGAAGGCCGGCAGTCCGCCGCCGGCGAGGGCGCCGAACGCCCTGCTGGCGCGCTTGGCCTGCCTACTTCCTACGGCCAGTGCAAGGGCACGCTGACCGAGGGCGGCCGCAGCATCCTGGTCTTCGAAAATCCCGAGGACGGGGAAATTACCTTCGTGCAGGTGCTCTTCGCCAAGACCGGCGGCGGGGTGTCCTGGCGGCTCGTGGATTCCATCAAGCGCTACGGCTCCGAGGCCATCTCCGGCGGTTCCGACGCCGATTACAACTGACGGACCCGCGCCCCTGTTCCCGCGCCCCGCGGATAAGTGCTAAAATATAGCCGCGGCCGAGCCTTTCCCGGCGGCCGCAGCGAGGCTAATATGAAACGCAAGGATCTGGTTAGACATCTTATCAGCAAGGGCTGCGTGCTCAACCGCGAGGGCGGCAAGTACTCCGTTTTCCTCAACCCGGTTTCCAACAAGGAAGTCCCGGTCACCCGCCACAACGAGATCGCCGACTTCACGGTCCGCAAGATCTGCCGCGACCTCGGCGTAGACCAGCCCTGATGCGCCGCTGGGCGGCGCTGGCGCTGCTCTCGGCCTGCGCCTGCGCTTCCTCCAGGCTGGACGTCATACAGGTAGGTCCCTGGTTCGAACCGCGCCCCTGGCGCGAGGTGGCCGTCTTGAATTCCCGCGCCGAGGCCGCCCGCCCCTGGGGCGGCATCGCCATCATCCACAGCCCCCGCGTCAGCGCGTCCACCGGGCAAGCCCGCCTGGAGGCCCTGAAGGACCGGGCCCGCCGGCAGGCCGCAGCCATCGGGGCGGACGCCGTCATCCTGGCGGTGGACGCCGCCGCGTCGGGGCCGCAGATGGGCGTCTACGAGGAGCCGGAGCTGTACCTGAGCGCCCTGGCCATAAAATATGTCACCGAAGCTTCCACCAGCACCGCAAAATAGCGTCCGCATCGCGCTGGACCGCGCCGAGGCCCGCACCTGGCGCGGCCGCGGCATAGTGATAGACCTGTTCCGCTTCTCCAACACCATAACCGCGCTGCTCGAGAGCGGCCGCCGCGACGTGCGGGTCTACCCGAACCCGGCCCTGGCGCTGGCGGCGCGCCGCGAGCTGCCCGGCTCCGATATCTTTTCCGAGATAGACCTGGGCGTGGAGCAGTACGACAACTCGCCCTACACCGCCCTTTACGGCTCCGACCCTTCGCGCCCGGCGCTCTCGGTCACCAACTCCGGCTCGCCTGCGGCGTCCTCGCTGCTGCTGGCCTCGGAGATCCTGGTGGCTTGCTTCGCCAACTTCCCGGCGTTGGCCTCCTACTGCCGCGCCCGGCCTGCGCCTACGCTGATAGTGCCCGCCTGCCTGTTCTACGATGCGCGCCACGTGGAGGACATGATCTGCGCCCGCGCGCTGGTGGAGGAGCTGGAAGGCCGCGACGCCTTCCAGGCGGCGCTCGAGGAGATCCACTCCAGCGGCCGCGTGCTGGACTTCCTGGCCTTCCGGCCGGAGACCGGCAAGCGCGACATGGAGCTCGTGCTGAAGAAGGGGCACCTCAAGGCCGTGCCCCGGATAAAATTCAAGGCCGGCGCCGGCCTGGTGGAGAACGCGGTATGAAGAAAAAAGCCGTGGTCCTTTTTTCCGGCGGGCTGGATTCAACCACCGCCCTCGCCTGGGCGCTAGCGAAGGGGTATGAGTGCCTGGCTGTCTCTTTCGATTACGGCCAGCGCCACGCGCGCGAGAACGCCGCGGCCCGCGCTATAGCGCGCCGGCTGGGCGTGAAGCTCTACGAGATAAACCTGGCCTTCCCCTGGTTCGCCTCCTGCTCGCTGGTCAATAAAAAGCTGGAGCTGCCCGACGTGAAACTTGCGCAGATAGGCAGGAAGGGCGACATCCCTTCCACCTACGTGCCGGGCCGCAACCTGGTTTTCGCCTCGGTGGGCTTCTCGCTGGCTGACGCCGAGGGGGCCGACGCTATAGTGCTGGGCCCCAACATCGTGGACTACTCCGGCTACCCTGACTGCCGCCCCGAATTCTACCGTGCGCTGCAGAAGGCCGCGGCTTTCGGCACCCGCCGCGGCGCGGGCGGCCGGCCCATCAAAATTCTGACGCCGCTGATAAAGTTGAGCAAGTCTGGCATCGCCCGGCTGGGCCTTAAGCTCAAGGCCCCGCTGGAACTGACCTGGTCCTGCTACAGCGGTGGCAAAAAGCCCTGCGGCCGCTGCGACTCCTGCAAGCTGCGCGCCAAGGGCTTCGCCGACGCCGGTCTGAAAGACCCCGCGCTCTGAATGAAAGAACTTACCGCCCCCGTCGCCGAGATCTTCTGCTCGCTGCAGGGCGAGGGCCTTTACGCCGGGCAGCGGCAGGTGTTCCTGCGCTTCGCCGGCTGCAACCTGCGCTGCGGCTACTGCGACGAGCCGGCCGCGCTCGACGGGGCGGCGGCCGCGCCTATGACGACGGCCGAGGCCGCGCGGGCCGTTATAAAACTCGCCCGGAGCGGCAAGGCGGGGGACGTCTCCCTTACCGGCGGCGAGCCGCTGCTGCACTGGCGCTTCATAAAAACGCTGGCCCCGCTGCTGAAGCAAGCCGGCCTGCGCCTGCACCTGGAAACCAACGGCGTGCTGCACGCCGAACTTCGCCGAGTGCTGCCCCTCCTGGACGTCATAGCCATGGACATCAAGCTGCCCTCTTCCACCGGGGCCAAGGGCTGCTGGACCGCGCACAAAAAATTCCTGGCCGCCGCGCCGGAGAAAACTTTCGTCAAGGTAGTGCTGACTTCGAAGACCGCTATGCCGGACTTTGAAAAGGCCGTCAGGCTGGCGGCGGCCTGCGCGCCGGCCGCGCCGTTCTTCATACAGCCGGCCACGGCCCGCCGCGGCGTCAGGCCGCCGGGAGCCAGGTTCGTGCGGGAAGCCTGCTGCCTGGCGGCCTCGCGGCTCGGGAACGTGAAGGTGCTGCCGCAGCAGCACCCGCTCTGGGGGGTAAAATAATGTCCGAAGGAACTTTTCTTATAGACTGCCCGTGCTGCAAGGCGCGCATAGAGGTGGACAGGAAAACCGGCAAGGTGCTCAAGCACTGGGACAAGCCGCAGGTCAAGCCTGGCGGCGACCTGATGCAGGAGGCCATGAAAAAAATGCAGGAGGACAAGGCCCGCCTGGACAGTTACTTTAACAATGCGGGTAAGTCCATGGAAGATAAGAAAAAGGAACTGGAGGAGAAATTCCAGAAGGAGAAGAAGCGTATAGAGGAGTCCGGCGACACCTCCAGGCCGGACAGCCCCTTCGACCTAGACTAGGCTATAATTACGCGTCCTATAATATAGTTATTTATATTATAGATGGGAATGCGCAAAGCGCCCGCGCTCGGGTACATTAGCCCAAAGGGCCCAGATTTCTCTGGGCCCTTTTTTGCGCCTTTTGGGCCTACACGGCCCTTACGAAAAAACGTTCCGGGCCGTATACTATAGACATGACCAACAAAAAGCTCGCCGTAGCGCTCCTCGTCTCCTGCGTCATGCTGCCCGGTTTCTCTTCGGCCCAGACCTCCCGCCAGGCCGATATCCTCGAAAGGTACACCGGCTCCGTTTCCGCCCTGGGCGCGGACGCGGGCACCATTAAAGCTTCCCCTATCCCCAACCCGCTGGCGCAGCCCGTGGCCGTACCGCAGGCTTTCTCCGGCGCCGAGCCGGTGTCCTACTCCGGCACCGCGGTCACCCTCTGGTACGCGCTGGGCGCGCAGATCACGGACAACGGCCCGTGGACCAATACCCCCGCTTTTGAAGCCATCTCCGACCGCGTGATGGCCGCCTCCAAGTCCAGGGCCTACCCCGCCCGCCGCGCCGGCCAGCCCTCGCTGTTCACCGACCCCGGCTTCGTCGCCGAGTACGAGCAGGCCACCGGCGCCCGCTTCACCGCCAACAACTCCGCCCGCTTCCTTATCAACGGCCCCGCCTCCTTCGAGGTGAAGGACGCCCTGATCCGCAGCGCCAAGAAGAGCCTGCTGGTCTCCAGCTGGGCTTTTTACGACGACACCACCGGCTACCAGGCCGCGCAGATGCTCATCGCCAAGAAGCGCGAGGGCCTGGACGTTAAAGTCATGGTGGACAAGAAGGTGAAGGTCGGCCACGGCAAGAAAGTAGTAGAGATGATGAAGAAGGCCGGCATCGAGGTGCTCGAGGTGCAGGAAGGCCGCGCCAACGACATCTGGCACGTGAAGGTTATGATCGCCGACGACCAGTACGCGGTGGCCGGCGGCCAGAACTTCGGCGACGTGTACTCCCATAAGGGCGGCAGCATCCTGTGGCGCGACACCGACGTGGTGTTCTCCGGCCCGGCCGTGCTCGACGCCAAGCGCCTGCTGGCCGGCACCTGGAACGCCTACGCCCGCAAGAACGGCTTTAAGACCATAGACGCCCGCAATACCGCCGGCCTGCCCTACGAGGGCGGCTCCGCCCGGGTGGCCGTGGTGATGCAGAACCCGCCCCAGAGCTCCCCTATCCTGGTGAGCATCATAAAGGCCATGTACGCCGCCACCAGGAACATCAACATCGAGAACGCCTACTTCGTCTCGCTGCCCGTAGTGACCCAGGCCGTGCTGGACGCCCGGGCCCGCGGCGTCGAAGTGAACATCCTGACCAATTCCAAAGAGAGCATCGACCCCGAGGGAGTGGTGATAGTGGAGGCGATGTACAAGTGCCTCATCCCCCTGGCCCAGGCCGGCGCCAACATCCACCTCTATAACGGCTGGCGCTCCCCCGGCGACACGCTGCACAGCAAGTTCATGACCGTCGACGGCGAGTTCGCCGACATCGGCTCCTACAACCTGCACCCCCGCGGCGAGCGCTACGACACCGAGGTCAACGTCAACATCCTCGACCGCGCCGCCGTGGCCCAGCTGGACGCCGCCTTCGCCAAGGACCTGCAGAAATCCCGCAAAGTGAAGAGCGCCGCCGACCTGGACGGCAAGCCGACCGCCATGGGCAGCATCGCCAACAACTTCTTCTACGCGCAGCTCGACGGCGCCCCCCAGGCCGCCCAGAACATCATCCCGATGGAAGAATAAGCGGACCAGCCGCTATAGCGGAAGCCGGGGCCAAGGCCGCCCCGGCTTCTTCTTTTTCATTGGTTAAAACCCCCATAAATACTAAAATATGTATGAATGCATAAGGACCTGCAGGAGATATTGATATCCCGCGAGGATCTGGCCGCCGGCGTCAAGAAGCTGGGCGAACAGATCACGCGCGATTACGCCGGCCGCACCGTGACCCTGGTGGGCGTGCTGAAAGGCTGCACGCTGTTCCTGGCCGACCTGGCCAGGCACATAGACCTGGACACCCGGCTGGATTTCATGATGGTCTCGTCGTACCACGGCGAGCACTCCACCGGCGTGGTGCGCATCCTGCTGGACCTCAAGGAAAGCGTAGAGGGTTCCGACGTCATCATAGTGGAAGACATCGTGGACTCGGGCCTGACCATGCAGTACATGCTGCAGAACATGAAGACCCGCCTGCCCCGCTCGGTGGAGGTCTGCACGCTGCTCGACAAGCCCAGCCGCCGCAAGGCGCAGGTCCCGATCAAGTACTCCGCCTTCAGCATCCCCGACAAGTTCGTCGTGGGCTACGGGCTGGATTACAACGGGATCTACCGCAACCTGCCGTACATCGGCGTACTCAAAGAGTCCGCCATACAAGGAAAGAACTAATGCCGCTGAAGAAAAATTTAAGGCAGCTGCTCTTCTGGTTCCTGGCTTTCACGCTGTTCGTGGCCGTCTACCAGAACCTCAAGGGAGTGGAGCGCGAGACCCAGATCAACTATTCCGCCTTCAAGGCCAAGCTCCGCGACAAGTCCATCACCGAGGTCAGCGTCCGCCAGGACCTGATCACCGGCAAGATGAAAGAGGGCGACAAGACCGTCACCTTCAAGACCGTCCCGCTGGCCGACGCCAAGCTTATCGAGGACATGGAAGCCGCCGGGGTCACCAGCTACAAGGCCGAGGCCGACCGCGGCTGGATCGCCACCTTCATCCTCAACATCGGCTGGATCCTCATCTTCGTGTTCATCTGGTGGTTCCTGTTCGTGCGGCAGGCCCAGATGGGCGGCAAGCAGGCCATGTCCTTCGGCAAGTCCAAGGCCAAGCAGCAGGACCTGAAGAAGCAGAAGGTCATGTTCAAGGACGTGGCCGGCTGCGACGAGACCAAGGACGAGCTGCGCGACATCGTCGATTACCTGAAGAACCCCAAGAAGTACCAGACGCTGGGCGGCGAGCTGCCCAAGGGCGTGCTGCTTTACGGCCCTCCCGGCACCGGCAAGACCTTGCTGGCCCGCGCGGTGGCCGGCGAGGCCGGCGTGCCGTTCTTCACCTCCTCGGGCTCCGAGTTCGTCGAGATGTTCGTGGGCGTGGGCGCCAGCCGCGTACGCGACCTCTTCGAGCGCGCCAAAAAATCGGCCCCCGCCATCATTTTCCTCGATGAGCTCGACGCCGTGGGCCGTTCCCGCTTCGCCGGCATCGGCGGCGGGCACGACGAGCGCGAGCAGACCCTGAACCAGATGCTCGTCGAGCTCGACGGCTTCGAGTCCAAGGAAGGCATCATCCTCATCGGCGCCACCAACCGCCCCGACGTGCTGGACACCGCCCTGCTGCGCCCTGGCCGCTTCGACCGGCGCATCAACGTGCCCGTGCCGGACATCAAGGGCCGCCTGGACATCCTGAACGTCCACGCCAAGAAGATCAAGCTGACCGCCGACACCGACCTCAACGTGATCGCCCGCCACACCCCCGGCTTCACCGGCGCGGACCTGGCCAATATCGTCAACGAGGGCGCCATCATAGCGGCCAAGAAAGAGCAGAAGTCCGTGGACCTGAAGGACCTGGAAGAGGCCATAGAGAAGAGCATCGCCGGCCCGCAGCGCAAGTCCCGCATCATCTCCGACTCCGAGAAGCGCGTGGTTGCCTACCACGAAGCCGGCCACACGCTGGTGGCCAAGAGCCTGCCCGGCTGCGACCCCGTGCACAAGGTGACCATCATCCCGCGCGGCCCCGCGCTGGGCTACACGCTGCAGATGCCCATAGAGGACAAGTACCTCACCTCCAAGACCGATATCTTGAACCGCCTCTGCGTGCTGCTGGGCGGCCGCGCCGCCGAAGAGATAGCCATAGGCGAGATCACCACCGGCGCGCACGACGACCTGAACAAGGTGACCAGCTACGCGCAGAAGATGGTGATGGAATTCGGCATGAGCGACAAGATCGGCCTGCAGTCGCTCAAGAAGGACGAGTCCGAAGTGTTCCTGGGCCGCGACATCATGCGCCAGGCCGGCTACTCCAACGAGACGGCCCGCATCGTCGACGAAGAGATCAAGCGCATAATCAGCGACGCGTACATGAAGGCCAAGGCCGCCCTGACGGGCAACCGCAGGGCGCTCGACGCCATCGCCAACCGCCTGATAGAGACTGAAGTGGTGGACGCGGCCGAGATAGACGCGCTGATAGCGGCCGCCAAAGCGCCCGCGCCGACGCCAGCGCCCAAGCCGGCCTAAATTGAACGGGGGGGAAATTGTACCTGCAGTACCTTAGGGACCTCATAGACATCGCGGTGGTATACTACATAGTATACCGCCTCATCCTGCTGCTCAAGGGCACCCGCGCCATGCAGGTCATCTGGGGCGTCTCCATCCTCGCCGTCATTACCGCCCTGGCCCAGGCCCTGCACCTCGCGGCCACGGTCTGGCTGGTGGGCCAGTTCTGGGTGGCCGGCATGGTGCTGCTCATCGTCGTCTTCCAGCCGGAGATCCGCTTCGCGCTCGCCAACATCGGCTCCAACCCGCTCGGCCGGGTGATGGTGTCGGCCGAGTACCGCTTTATCGGCGAGATGATGGAGGCCGTGCGCTCGGCGATGGCCGAGAAGATGGGCATGCTGATAGTGCTGGAGCAGGACATGGCGCTGCGCGACATAGTGGAGACGGGCGTGCGCGTGAACGGCGAGGTGTCCAAGGAACTGCTGCTCACCGTTTTCCACATCAACACCCTGCTGCACGACGGAGCCGCCGTGATAGCCAACAACCGCCTGGTGGCGGCCGGCTGCATCCTGCCGCTGACCGAGCAGCAGGAACTGTCGAAGATCCTGGGCATGCGCCACCGCGCCGCCCTGGGCTTGAGCGAAGCCGCCGACGCCATCATAGTCATCGTTTCCGAAGAGACCGGCACGCTCTCCGTGGCGCGCAACGGCAAGTTGCAGCAGCACGTGGACCCCAAGGACCTCGAGGCCATGCTCTACCAGCTGTACCGCTCCAAGGCCGAGAAGACCCTGCTGCGCAAGGCCCAGAGGCCCGGTGCGCCCGCCGCGCCCGCCGCGGTGCCGCCGGCTCCCGCCCAGCCCCCGCAGGCCTGAACCATGAACATCCCCGAACTCTTTACCCGCAACTGGCAGATAAAAGCGCTGTCGCTCATCATAGCCCTGCTGATCTGGTACTTCAAACGCGGCGGCATCACCTGACCGTCAAGACCTTTAGACCTACAGCGCCTGGGCCCAAAAACTACGGTTTTTGGGCCTTTCGCCTCTTATCGGCCCGCTTCATTTGCGGCATAATATAGATATGATAAAACAGTTCCGCGAATCTTTCTTTTTTGCCGCGCTCATTTCCTTTTTGCCGCTGCTCAACGCCGCCGCCGCCGACCTCCGGCTCCCCAAGGCTCCCGGTGAAGTAGAAGTGCCCTCCGCCAGCCCCGCCGCCGCCGACCCCATCGGGATGATAATCGAATACGACGAGGTCTACCAGGCGCTTAAATTTTTCTCGGACGTGGCCTTCGTTTCCCCGCAGGGCAGCCCGCAGGCCCTTGAGGCCTCGGCCTCCGGCCAGTACCTGCGCCGCCGCCTGGAGACCCTCGGCCGCGGCATCAAGAACGAGACAGGCGTTGAATACACCGGCGTGGACTCCCGCTCGCAGGGGCAGGTCTCCTACCGCATTAGCGCCGAGCTCGCCGACGCTTTCGGCTATTCCGGGGCGGTGCCCGCCCGCGATGAGCGCAGCGTCCCGATAAAGGCGGGCTACTGCCAGATCAACTACGTCAAGAACAACGTGCCTTTCCTGGTGCAGTCGGACAGCTTCCTGAAGAAGGGCGAGGTCATACTCACTTTCGACGACGGCCCCGGCCCGCTGACGGCGGAAGTTTCCGCCGCGATGAAGGAGGGCAACGCCCCGTCGGTGTTCTTCGTGCTGGGCTCCAAGCTGGGGACTAACGGCAAGGCGCTGGCCAAGAAGACGGCCGCCGACGGCCACGAGCTGGCGGTGCACGGCTACCATCACGCCACGGCCGAGGGCAAGCCCCTCACGGCCCTGTCCACCGGCGAGATACTCAGGCAGCTGGGCGGCGTTAAGGAATCCATAAAGACCGCGGCCGGCGTCACCCCCAAATTGTTCAGGCCGCCTTACGGCATAGTCACCCCCGAAGCGCTGCGCGCCCTGGATACCGAGCTGGGCCTGGTGCCGGTGGGCTGGACGCTGGACACGCTGGACTGGTCCACCAAGGACCCCGAGGAGCTTTTCCAGAAGACCATCTCCATGATACAGAAGCGCGGCAAGGGCATAGTGCTGATGCACGACATTCACGCCCAGAGCCGCACCGCCTCCATCCGTCTGGTCAAGTGGCTGGCGGACAACGGCTACACCGTGGTTTCCCCGGAACGCCTGACCAAGGCCTACCGCGGCGAGTAAGACTTCACTCTGCACAAAAAAAGCGGCGCTGAACGGCGCCGCTTTTTTGCTTTAAGATTTACTAGAATTCTCTTATGAGAGTACCCGTTTACGCGCACCGCGGCGCTCCGGCCCGCGCTCCGGAGAATACGGTGGCGGCCTTCAGGGCCGCCTTCGCCGCCGGCGCCGGCGCCATAGAGTGCGATATACGCCGCACGGCGGACGGGCAGTTCGTGGCCTTCCACGACGCGTCCGCGGGGCGGGTCTGCGGGCGCGACTGGGCCATAGCCCGGACGCAATGGTCCCATTTGAAGGCGCTGCGCGTGCTGGGTTCGGAGCCGATCGCGCACCTCGACGACATCCTGAACCTGATGATACTGCGGCCCGGCCGGGACTTTTATTTCGAGCTGGCGCTGCCGAAGGAGTCCGACGCGGCCGACCTGGCGCTGCAGATAGCGCGCGCCGGGGTTGAGTCCCGCGCCTACCTGCTGGCCTTCTCCCATAAGACTTCCTTCCTGGACGCCGCCGCGGAGGCCGTGCCCGGTATAGGGCGCGCGGTCATGCCGCTCTATCCGTCGGGGCTGGTGAAGACCGCCCTGAAGGCCGGCGCCAGCAAGGTCTGTGCCGGCTGGATAGACTGGCCGCTGGCGAAGCAGCTTTTTTACTTCGGGGCCGCCTCCTGCGATTTCAAGGCGCAGGCCGCCGCGGCCGAGGCCGAGGGGATAGAGGTCTCGGCGGGCATAGCCAACCATCCGCGCGACGTGAAGCGCCTGGTGGAACTGGGCGCGCGGGCCGTGTGGACGGACGACGTGGAGATGGCGCTCAAGTATACCTAAATTTATGAAGATACTGGCTATCAACGGCAGCTACCGGCGCGGCGGGATCATGGACCAGGCCGTGGAGGCCGCGGCCGCCGCGGCGCGGGCCGGCGGGGCCGAGGTAGAGACGGTGCTGCTCACTGAGAAGCGCGTTGAATTCTGCACCAACTGCCGCGCCTGCACGCAGGCGCCCGGCGGAGAGCGCGGGGCTTGTCCCATAGCCGACGACATGAGCGGCATCCTGGACGCGGCCGAGGCCGCGGGCGGCCTGATACTGGCCGCTCCGGTCAACTGTTTCAACGTCAGCGCCGTGTACCGCAGGTTCATGGAGCGCGGCACGCCCTACGCCTACTGGCCCTGGGGCGCCGCGGCCCCCGCGTTCCGCATTAAAGCCGGCGGGAAGAAAGCTGTGCTGATCACTTCTTCGGCCATGCCCTCGTTCTTCGGACGGCTGTTCACCGGCGCGCTGCGGGCGCTGAAGCTCACGGCGACCACGCTGGGGGCCAAAGTCGCCGGCACGCTTTTTATAGGGCTGTCTTCGCTGGAGGAAAAGCCCCGGCTGGCCGCGCGGGACAGGCGGCTGGCGGAGGCGCTGGGCAGGAAACTTTTATAGCTATGTTCAAAAAAATACTTTTAGTGGACGACGATAAGCTGGTGCTCAATTCCACCCGCAGGTACCTGGAGGGCCAGGGTTTCAACGTGGCCGCGGCCGACAACGGGGCCGAGGCCGTGGCGCTGGTAAAAGATTTCGCCCCGGACCTGGTGGTTACCGACGTGGAAATGAAGGGGCTGGACGGCTTCGCCCTGTGCAAGGCCCTCAAGGAGACCGAAGGCTTTTCATGCATCCCGGTGATAATAGTTTCGGGCGCCAAGATCAGCGAGGAGGATATCCTGGCCGGCTATAACAAGGGCGCCGACGACTATATCCTCAAGCCGTTCTCTTTTCCGGTGCTGCTGGCCAAGATGAAGGCCGTGCTGAAGCGCTACGAGGGCGCGGCGGACAAGGCGGACAAGATCAGCAAGCTGGGCATGGTGATAGACCCGGCCGGCCGCACGGTGGCGGTGCGGGGCGCGGTGGTGCCGCTGACGCGCAAGGAATTCGACCTGCTGATGGCCCTGATCACCGAAGAGGGCCGCCTGCTCTCTATCCCTTACCTGCTGGAGACCGTCTGGGGCTACGACCCCGCCAGCTACAACGACCCCCATACGGTGGGCGTGCATGTTTCCTCCCTGCGCAAGAAGCTGGGTGCCGAGATAGGCGCGCGCATCACCAGCGTAACCGGCCACGGTTACAAGCTCGAATAAACCGTCGCAGCCACAGGGCGGACCGGAACGCAAAACCGCGGTCTCGCACACCGTGCTCGCCGCTGCACGTCTCGGCCCTCGCGCTTATGCAAGCTCGGGCCTCCGACATGCTTTTGCTAACCCGGTCCGCCCTGCGCCCGCTAGGCCTATTGCTCGCCCCCCAGATTTGATAATAATTTGACGATTTTTTGCTGTTTAGCGTGTACCCCGCCTATTACACTATCAATGAGGATGGAGGAGGGGTTATGAAAAAGCTAAATCGCCTTTTAAAGCTGACCCTGGCGGCCGCTTTTGTTCTTCTGCTCGGCACGCCCGCTCCCTCCTCCGCCGAGGACGTCTACAAGAAAATGGCGAACGACTTCGCCAAGTACTCCAACAACAAGAACGTCAAGAACCTGGCCGTGCTGGGCTTTTCGCGCAAAGCGCGCACCTCCAGGGAGGAAAGCGACTATGTGTCCGAGAAGCTGATGTCGTGCCTGGTGGCGTCCGGAAAGGTGAACCTGCTGGAGCGCTCTCAGCTGGGCAAGGTGCTGGAGGAGCGGCGGCTGGCGGCTTCGGGCGTGTCCGAGGAGGGGGAGACCCCCGCCAAGAAAATGAACCCCAGCGACGCCATCATAGTGGGGACCATCTTCGGGACCAAGGACCACTTGAAGATCATAGCCAAGATGATAGACCCGCTGACGGGCTCCGTGCTGCACACGGTTGAGGCGCAGACCGAGCGGCAGTGGGACATGGTGGAGGACAAGCAGGGCTTCGAGTTCGACGTGCCCGACCTGAAGGTGATAGCGGAGATGTTCCAGGACGAGGAGGTGCGCCCCGAGTTCTCCGATTTCCGGGACGCCCCGGTCAGCCTCAATACCGACGCCTGCAACGCGCGCCGCGCGCGCCTGGCGGCCATGCAGGCCGTGGCCGTAGAAGCCAAGGCCAAGTACTGGTCGCTGCAGATGCGGGACCCCAAGTTCAACAGCATGAAGCTTACCCGCAACCCCGGCGGGGAGATCAAGGACGCCGGCGACAGGCGGAAGTTCTACGCGCTGCTGCGCGAACTGCACCGGTCGCCCGAAGCGCCCAGGCTTTCCGTGCCCGAGATGAACGCGGTGGTGAAGCTGATGGACGAGGAAGCCCGGATATCCGACGAGTGCGGGCTGCACTAAGGGGGAACTATGATCTGCCGCGGCGAGATACTGGCAATAGACGACGACCCCGACCTGCTGAGCCTGATCACGGAGGCCCTCTCACGAGAGGGTTTTGCCGTTTCCTGCGCCGCCAGCGGCGAGGAGGGTCTGGCCAAGGTGACGGCCAACGGCTATGACCTGGTGATACTGGACCTGATGATGCCGGGCATGGGCGGGCTGGCCGCGCTGCGGGAAATTAAAAAAGTGGCGCCCCGAGTGGAGGTCATCATCCTCACCGCGCACGGGTCGGTGGACAGCGCGGTGGAGAGCATGCGCCTGGGCGCTTTTGACTATCTCAAAAAACCTTTCAGCATAACGGCGCTGGCCGCGGCCGCCGGGCGCGCCGTGGAGAAAAAGCGTTTCGCGGAGATCGCCGCCGCGGCTTTTTCCGCAGAGAGCCCCGAGGGCCTGATGGACGTGGCGGCCGCCTCGGCCGCGAGGCTCTTCGGCGCCGACGAGGCGCTGCTGGGGCGGCACAGCCAGGGGCGCGGCCTTAAAGTATCGGGGTTCTACGGCCCCGGCTCCGTGCTGCCGCTGGACGCGGCGCCGGAGCTGTGCCGCAGGGGTCTGGAGCTGCTGGCCGAAGCGGGGGCGGAGGTGCTGCTGGCGGTAGGCGGCGAGGGGGCGGAGGGCCTGCCGGGCGGTGCGGAGCAGGGCAGCGCGCTGTTCATAGCCTTGCCATGCGGTGAGGCCGGCCCCGGCGTGCTCTGCGTTACGCGGCAGGCGGGGCGGCCGGGCTTCGGTGAGGACGACCTGCGCCGGGCCAGGGTGATAGGTCCGCTGGTGGCGCTGGCGCTCAAGAATTCGGAACTCAACTGGGACCTGCGCTCTGCCCGCGGCCAGCTCCTGAAATCGCAGAAAATGGAAGCCCTGGGCATGCTGGTGGGTCAGGTCACGCACGACTTCAACAACCTGCTCTCCGTGATCATCGGCTCCGTGCAGCTGCTGCGCGAGGTGCAGTCGCCCGAGAGCAGTTCCCGTATCTCCCAGAATATCCTGGACATGGCCAAGGGGGCCTCGGCGCTGATAAAGCAGCTGCTGTCGTTCTCCCGGCGCGGCGACGCGCCGGCTGCGCCCGCGGACATCAACGGCGCGCTGGAGGACGTAAAACTGATAATCGTTAAGCTTTCTGGGAAGAGTACAGGGGTGGCTTACGCGCTGGAGCCGGGCCTTCCCAAGGTGCGCATCAGGCCGGAGCATCTCAAGCAGGTGGCGCTCAACCTGGCGCTGAACGCCCGCGATGCTATGCCTGACGGTGGCCGGATTTCCGTGGCCACCAGGCCCGCCAGTGAAGGCGAACCGCTGCCCGCCGGCCTGAAGCCCGGGCGCTACGCGGTGCTGGAGGTTTCCGACGAGGGGCCCGGCATACCCGAGGGCGACCTGGAAAAGATCTTCGAGCCTTTCTTCACCACCAAGGCTGACGGAAAAGGGACGGGGCTGGGACTGCACATAGTGCAGGGCGTGGCCCGCGAGTACGGCGGGGGGGTGCTGGCCGGCAACCGCCCCGGGGGCGGCGCTGTGTTCAGTGTTTTTCTTCCCGCGGCGTAGGGCCCGGGTTCGTGAGCTTTTCCAGCAGGTCGCGGATCTCGTCGATGCCGAAGGGTTTTATCAGGAATCCGTCCACTTCCACGCCGGGGACTATCGGGGTGGTGATGTTGGAGACCGAGCCGGTGATGACCACTACTTTCATGGCGGGCCGCAGCTCGCGGATCTGCCGCACCACTTCCTCTCCACGCAGGTCGGGCATCTTCAGATCGCAGACCACGGCGTCGAATTCCCGGCCCTCCAGCAGGGCCAGGGCGGCCGCGCCGTTGTTGGCCTCGGTGATCTCCCAGCCGCGGCTCGCGAGCGCGCGCCGCACGTAGTTGCGCACCAGGTCTTCGTCGTCGACTATCAGGACTTTTTTTGCCATATCAGACGGGGATCGTAACGGTAAAGGTGGCGCCCGCGCCGGGCATACTGTGCGCCTTGATGTAGCCGTTGTGCCGGCTGATGATGCCCAGGCAGACGGACAGGCCGAGCCCGGTGCCCTTGCCGACGGGCTTGGTGGTGAAGAACGGGTCGAAGATGCGGCCCAGGATCTCGGGCTCTATGCCCGCGCCGGTGTCGGACACGGAGCTGATCAGCAGTTCGCGGCCGGCCGGGTCCTTGAGGAGGTTAGTGGCTATGGTCAGCTCGCCGCCGTCGGGCATAGCGTCGCGCGCGTTGGTCAAAAGGTTCAGGAAGACCTGCATCAGCTGCTGGAAGTCGGCGTTGACCAGCGGCAGGCCCGGAGAGAACTGGCGGTTGATCTTCACGCGCTGCAGCTCCAGCTGGCGCGCGCACAGCGTCAGCGTTTCCTCTATCACCTCGTTCACGCTGACCGGCTCCACGCGCGTCTTCTCCTGGCGCGAGAAGGACAGCAGCGAGACTATGATCTTCTTGCAGCGGAAGACGGCCTTCTCTATCTCCTTCAGGTCGGCGTGGTTCTGGCTGGCGGGGTCCAGGTTCTCCAGCACCAGCTGCGTCAGGCCCAGGATGCCGGACAGCGGGTTGTTGATCTCGTGCGCGAGGCCGCCCGCGAGCTGGCCCAGCGCCGACATCTTTTCCGCCTGGATCAGCTGGCCCTGCGTCTCCTGCAGCTGGCGGTAGAGGCTCGAGTTGCGCAGCGCCAGGTTGACGAGGGAGCCGAAGATGCGCGCCCGCTGGAGGTCGTCCTCGTTAAAGGGGGAGTTCTCCTCCAGCCGGTTGATGCCTATTAGCCCGGCTGGCTTGTTGTCCTCCACCAGCGGCAGGAACAGCGAGAATTTCACGGCGCTAAGGCCGGCGATGTCGGAAAATCTTTTGTCCGCGCCCGGGGCGTCCACCGGCAGCATGGCCTTGCCGCTGCCGTCGGACTGCGCCAGCATGCGCGCGCAGTACTCCAGGCGGGAGGCGCGGGCGGCCTCGTTTTCCAGGCCCTGGGAAACGGCGATGCGCGGCTTGCCGTCCTTGTCGGGCAGAACCAGGAGGGATTCCTGCGCCTTCAGGATGCGCGTGACCGAATCTATGATGACGCGCAGCTGCTCCTCCGGGCGGATGGTGGAGAAGATGGCGCGGCCGATGTCGTTGAATTTTTTCTTCTCGAGGGCCCGCTCCACCGCCTTCAGCAGGTCCTTGATGTCGAAGGGCTTGCTGATGAAATCGAAGGCGCCCTTGCGCATGCTCTGTATGGCTATGCCCATGGTGCCGTGGCCGGTGGCTATGATGACCTCTATCTCGGGGTCCAGCTTCTTCATCTCGCCCAGCGCGGTAAAGCCGTCCATGCCGGGCATCTGCAGGTCCATGACGGCCAGGTCGAATTTTTCGGCGCTCACTTTTTCCACGCCCTGGGCCCCGTCGTAGGCCACCGTCACGGCGTAGCCGTGCAGCAGCAGAGTGGCGGAGATCATCTCCGCTATCTGCGGTTCGTCGTCCACAATGAGTATGTTGGCTTTGGCGCTCATGACTTTAGGAATTGTATAAAAAAACGGGGTTTCGCCCATTAAATTTAAAAAGCCCCTCGCGGGGCTTTCTAAAAAGTTCGGAGAGGGAGGGATTCGAACCCTCGAAGGCTTGCGCCTTACAGGTTTTCGAGACCTGCTGTTTCAACCGCTCACACACCTCTCCGTCTGATACCGCGCCCCTCGCTGCTGCTCGGGGGCTTCGCCCCGGCCTTCGTCGGCCGGGCGCTATACAAGGGGGGCTAAGCCCCCCGTTTCATCGTCGCTCGCTTTGCCGCCTTCGTCGGCCCGCTCGCTGAACCCCCCTTAGAAGGAACACCGAACTGAGGCGAAGATGAAATTTGCCTTATTCAAAAAGAGATCTACGGAAGGAGTGGGATTCGAACCCACGGTACGGATTAACCGTACACCGGTTTTCAAGACCGGCGCCTTAAACCACTCGGCCATCCTTCCCTCTGGCCTTACAGCGCCCTGCTAGAATGATATAATATAAAATTATATAAGGCGATATAAAGCGGGGTTTTCAAACAAATGGGCAAACTTTTCGGAACCGACGGCATACGCGGCATCACGTGGGACTATCCTTTTACCCCCGATTTCATACGCAAGATAGGCTACGCGGCCTCGCTGGTGCTGCCTAAGTATAAGAAGAAGGGCCATACCGGCAAGCCCGTGGTGCTCATAGGCATGGATTCCCGCGCCTCCGGCAGGCTTATCAAGAAATACCTGGTAGAGGGCCTGGGCGCGAGCCGGTTCAAGGTAGTGGACCTCGGCATCATCCCCACTCCGGCCGTGTCCTACCTGGTAAAGCGCGAGAACGCCGACTTCGGCATAGTCATCTCCGCCAGCCACAACCCGCCGGAATTCAACGGCATCAAGTTCTTCTCTAACGACGGGCTCAAGCTCAGCGACGCGATAGAGGGTAAGATAGAGAAGCTGCTGCTGGGCAAAGAGCCGCTCAAATTCCGCCCGACGCACCCCGGCCTGCACAGGAAAGATTTTACCCGCGACTACGAGGACTTCCTGAAGTCCACCCTGCCGCCCGGCTTCACGCTGAAGGGCCGCAAGATCCTGCTGGACTGCGCCAACGGCGCGGCCTACAAGATCGCCCCGCGCATCTTCCGCGACCTGGGCGCAAAAGTAAAAGTTATTGGCGACAAGCCCAACGGCAAGAATATCAACATGGGCTGCGGAGCGCTGCATACGGAGAAGATGGCCGCCGCTGCCGCTAAATGGGGCGCCTTCTGCGGCATCAGCTTCGACGGAGACGCCGACCGCTGCATGTTCGCCGACGAAAAAGGCGCGCAGCTCGACGGCGACGACGTGATAGCGATGGCCGCCCCTTACCTGAAGTCCCGCGGCCGCCTGACCAATAACGGCGTGTCTCTCACCTTCATGTCCAATTACGGCCTGCTCAAGTACCTGGAAGGCCAGGGCATCAGCGTGGCGCAGGTGCCAGTCGGCGACAAGAATGTGACCGACGCCATGGAGAAAGGCGATCTTAAGATCGGCGGCGAGACCAGCGGCCACATCATTTTCCGCGAGTTCGCCCCCACGGGCGACGGCGTGCTGACCGCGCTGCAGACGCTCGCCGCCGTGCTGGACATGGGCAAGCCTTTCAGCTGGTTCCGCGGCCACTGGAGCCGCTACCCGCAGGTGGTGGAGAAGGTGAAGGTCACCGGCAAGCCCGCCTTCAAGGCCGTGCCCGGCTTCAGCGAGAAGCTTTCCAGGCTGGAAGGCGGCCTGAAGGGCAACGGCCGCATCTTCATCCGCTACTCCGGCACCGAGCCGCTGCTGCGGCTGCTGGTGGAAGGCGAGTCCAAGGCGAAGATAAAGGCCATCGCCGACGAGCTGCTGGAGCATTACCGGAAGCATTCCGGGGCCGTGGCCGCGGCGAAATAGTTTTGCGGGGGGGCACAGCGCAAATTTTCCTTCGGAAAAATTCGTGCTATGTCCCCGGATAAAGGAGAACATATGGGACACGTTAAACTCGGAGTGAATATCGATCATGTGGCCACGCTGCGCGAGGCCCGCAAGGAGAAGAACCCGGATACCGTCGAGGCGGCCCGCGTGGTTTACAGCTCCGGCGGCGACCTGGTGGTGATGCATCTGCGGCAGGACCGCCGGCACATCCAGGATTCCGACATCGAGCGCGTCCGCCACGAGGTGAAGGGCCTCATCCACCTGGAGATGGCCGCCGTGCCCGAGATGGAGAAGATCGCGCTGCGCCTGCGCCCCGATTCCGTGTGCCTGGTGCCCGAGAGCTCCAAAGAAGTCACCACGCAGGGCGGCATGAAGCTCGACGGCAAGCAGACCGACCTCGCGCGCGTCATCAAGAACCTATCCAAGGCCGGCATAGAGGTCAGCGTGTTCGCCGACCCCGAGCCCAAGGCCATCCGCGCCGCCCGCAACCTGGGCGCCGACGCCATAGAGCTGTGCACCACCAAGTATTCCCAGTCCTGGGGCAAGAAGCTGCAGGCCGAAGAGCTTGAGCAGCTGGCGGTGGCCGGCCACCTGGTCAAAGAGCTCGAGATGGAGCTGCACGCCGGGCACGGCCTGGACTACTACAATGTCGGCCCCGTGGCCCGCATCGAGGGGATGGACTGCCTCAACATCGGCTACTCCATCATCTCCCGGGCCATGTTCGTGGGCCTCAAGACCGCCGTCTCGGAGATGAAGCGGCTGATACAGTAAGCAACGCTGCAGAACGCCGGAGCCGGGCCACGCGCCCGCTCCGGCGCTTCATATACAGGTGAAACTATGTGCGGAATAACCGGCTACATCGGCGACAACAAGACCACGGACATCCTTATCGACGGGCTTAAGCGCCTGGAATACCGCGGCTACGACTCCTGCGGCATAGCGGCCGTGGACGGCAAGAACAAGTTGTACCTGCGGCGCGTCAGCGGCCGCGTGGACGCGCTGGACAAGCTGGTGGCAGAAGACCCGGTGAAGGGCGCGCATTCCGGCGTTGGCCACACCCGCTGGGCCACGCACGGCGCCCCGTCCGAGGACAACGCCCACCCGCACACCGACTGCGCCGGCGAGGTGGTGGTGGTGCATAACGGCATCATCGAGAACTACCTCGACCTGAAAGAGGGACTGCAGGCCCGCGGCCACAAGTTCAAGTCCGAGACCGACACCGAGGTCATAGCCCACATCATGGAGGAGAAGTTGAAGGCCCTCCACGTGCAGGCCTCGGCCGCCCGCGCCGACATGCTCGAGCCCGTCTTCTTCGAGTCCTTCCGCCGCACCCTCGCGGACCTGAAGGGCTCTTTCGCCATCTCCATGGTCTGGGCGCGCTGCCCCGGCCTGCTGCTCGCGGCCCGCATGCACAGCCCTCTCGTGATAGGGCTCGGCAAGGGGGAGAACTTCATAGCTTCCGACGTGTCCGCCTTCCTCAAGCACACCAAGAAGGTGGTGTTCTTGAACGACGGCGAGCTGGCCGCCGTGCGCAAAGACGGCGTGGATTACTACACTTTCGCGGGCAAGAAGACCGCCAAGGACTCGGTCACCATACAGTGGGACTCCACCATGGCCGAGAAGGGCGGCTACAAGCATTTCATGCTCAAGGAGATCCACGAGCAGGCCGAGGCCGTGGAGAACACGCTGCGCGGCCGGCTGCTGCCGCTGGGCGGCGAGATCCTGAAGGCCGAGATGGGGCTGTCCTCCGAGGCCATGAAGGGCTTCACCTCGCTGCAGTTCATCGCCTGCGGCACCGCCTACCACGCCTGCCTGATAGGGCGCGGGCTGTTCGAGAATTTCGGCCTGGTCGCCTCGGCCGACGTGGCGAGCGAATTCACCGACCGCGCCAAGCTGATGGCCAAGGGCACGCTGGTGGTGGCCATCTCGCAGTCCGGCGAGACCGCCGACACGCTGTTCGCCGTGCGCGAGGCCAAGGCCGGCGGCGCCAAGGTGCTGTGCGTCACCAACACGGTGGGCTCCACGCTGACGCGCGAATCCGACTACGTGCTCTACACCCATTGCGGCCCGGAGATAGGCGTGGCTTCGACCAAGGCTTTCCTGGGCCAGCTCGCGGCCATCTATTTGCTGGCGGGGCATTTCGCAGCCGCGCGCGGCCGCCTGTCGGGCGCAGAGGCCCGCCGCTACGCCGAGGACCTGCTGAAGATCCCGCGCCTGATAGAGGAGACGCTGGAGAAGGAAACCGAGATCGCCAAGATCGCCGAGGCGTTCGCCGCGAGCGAGCATTTTCTGTTCATCTCGCGGCACCTCAACTATCCGATAGCGCTCGAAGGCGCGCTGAAGATAAAGGAAATTTCCTACGTGCACGCCGAGGGCTATCCCGCCGGCGAAATGAAGCACGGGCCCATCGCCATCATCTACAAGGGCATGCCGCTGCTGGCGGTGGCCACTACGGGCCGCACGCTCGACCTGATGGCCGGCAACGTGGAAGAGGCCAAGGCGCGCGGCGCCGAAGTGGTGGCCATAGTGGACGCCGCCTCGCGCAAGACCGTGAAGGCTTCCCGCTACATAGTGCTGCCCGAGGCCCCGGAACTTTTCACGCCCATGCTGACGGTGCTGCCGCTGCAGCTCTTCGCTTATTACGTGGCGCTGGCCAAGAAATGCGACATAGACAAGCCGCGCAACCTGGCCAAGAGCGTGACCGTGCGCTGACGATGGCTAAAAAAAGCATACCTCCCGCGGTGACCGGGCTGGGCGTAGACCTGGCCGAGGTGGCCCGCGTGCGCCGCCTGGCCGCCGACCCGCGCTTTCTCAAGCGCGTGTTCACGCCGGGAGAACTGGCCTACGCCGCCAGGAGCAAGAACAGGTTCGAGCGGCTGGCCGCGCGCTTCGCCGTGAAGGAAGCGGTGATAAAGGCGCTCGACGATACTTCGCTGCCGCTGAACTCCATCGAAGTGGAAAACTCGGAGAGCGGCCGCCCCGCCGTGGCCGTGAAAGGCCGGCCCGGGCTGCGCCTGCTGGTCTCCATCTCCCATACGGCCGCCTACGCCAGCGCCGCCGTGATAGCTTTTGAAGCCTGAAGATGAAAGTGAAATCCTTGACCCGCTCTTATCTGGAAGCCCAGCTTCCTCCGCGGCCGCGTAATGCCCATAAAGGGGATTTCGGCCGGGTGCTGGTAGTCGCCGGTTCTCGCGGCATGGGCGGGGCCGCCATACTAGCCGCCCGCGCTGCGCTCAAGGCCGGCGCCGGGCTGGTCACGGTGGCCTGCCCCGAGAGCGAGCGCAAGATCATAGCCTGCGCGCTGCCCGAGGCCCTGACTTTCGGCGCGAAGTGCTCCGGCGGGACTTTTACCGCCGCGGCCGCCGGGCAGGTGGCCGCCTTCGCCCGGGACAAAAAGATGGACGCTTTCCTGATAGGTCCCGGCATCGGGGCGTCCAAAGCCGCGCGGGCCTTCGCCCTGAAACTGCTGGCCGCGTTGGATATACCGGCGGTGGTCGACGCCGACGCCCTGAACGCGCTGGCCGCCGGGCCCAGGCCTTTCAAGATAAAGGCCTCGCCCGCTATTTTCACCCCGCATCCGGGTGAGGCCGCGCGGCTGCTCGGAAAAAAAGTGACCGACAGGCCCGTTGCGGCCGCGGCGCTGGCCCGCCTGCTGGGCGGTACCGCCGTGCTCAAAGGCCACGGCACTTTGGTCTGCGATGGAAAAAATATTTTGAAGAACAGCTCCGGCGGCCCGGAGCTGGCGAAGGGCGGTACAGGAGACGTGCTGGCCGGGCTCTGCGCCGGCTTCTACGCCCAGAACGGCCTGGCCCGCGGTTTTACTCCGGAGACGGCCTCTGGCAGCGCGGCGCTGGCCGTCTTCCTGCACGGCCTCTGCGGCGACCTGGCCGCGAAGAAATATACCGCACGCTGCGTGCTGGCGGGGGAACTGCTGGACTTCCTCCCGGAGGCGCTGGGATACCTGTGAAAACCAAAACGAAGAAAGGCGGCGAAGCCCGCCTGATAGAGCACATAGAGAAGACTTTCCGCTTTCCCGGCGACCGCCGGCTGCTGCTGGGCCCGGGCGACGACTGCGCCGTGCTGCGCCACGGCGCCGGCCGCGACCTGGTGATCACCACCGACGAGATGGTGGAGGGCACCCATTACCTGCCGCGCTTCGCCACGCCGGAGGCCATAGCGCGCAAGCTCATGCGCATCAACTTGAGCGACCTCGCCTCCATGGGCGAGGTAGCGCCGGTATCGTGCGTGGTGGGCTCGGGGCTGCGCAAGACCACGCCGCCCGATTTCGCGCCGAGCTTCATGAAGGCGCTAAAGGCCGAGGCGCTGCGCTACGGCATCTCCATAGCCGGCGGCAATTTGGCCGGCGCGCGCGAGAACCATTTTTACATGACGGTGTGGGGCGAGACCTGCGGCTCCCCGCTGGTCACCCGCTACGGCGCCAAGCCGGGCGACCTGCTGTTCAACCTGGGCCCGCTGGGCCAGGCCGCGGCGGGGTTAGAGCTCCTGATGAACGATTACGCGGCGGAGAAGAAAAAGTTCCCGGCGCTGATAAAGGCTTTCTGGCTGCCGGAGCCGCAGTTGGCGGCTGGCGCACTGATAGGCAGGAAAGGCCTGGCCACGGCCATGCTGGACAACTCAGACGGGCTCGCGCGCAGCGCGGCCATCATAGCGGAACTGTCGCGCTGCCGCGTGCTGGTGAGCGTGGGCGAGGGCGCCTGCGCGCCGGAGCTGCGCGCCTACGCCGCGCTGAAGAAAAAACCCTGGCGCCAGTACGCCGTGGGCGGCGGCGAGGATTACGGCCTGGTGTTCACGGCCCCGCCCGGCAAGCTGGGCGCGATAAAAAAGCTGCTGCCGGCGGCGGTGGTGGTGGGGCGGCTGGAGAAGGGCTCCGGCGCGCTGGTGGAGAATTTCAATGGCAAGGTCGAAAGCTTCGAACATTTTTAAAAGCGCCGGGCCGGCGGATACCGCCCGGCTGGCGGGGCTGTTCGCCGGCGCGCTGGCCGGCGGGGACGCCATTTTCCTCGAGGGGCCTATCGGCGCGGGCAAGACCTTTTTCGTGCGCGAGCTGGCGGCGGCGCTGGGCGCCAGGCAGCTGCCCGTCAGCGCCAGCTTCAACCTGATGCGGGCCTACAAGGGCCGCCTGAAGCTTTACCACTTCGACCTGTTCCGCGCCGGCGAGGCGGACATGGAGAACATAGGCCTCGACGAGTACCTGGGCAGGGCCGACGGCATTACTGCGGTGGAGTGGCCCGAGGCCGCGGGCGAACGGACCGGCGCGGAGATCATCAAGATCGAGTTCGCGCTGGCCGGCGGGGACAAGCGCGTGATAAAAGTTTTCGCCGGGGGCACCAGGGCCGCGGCGCTGGCCGGCATAGGAAAGAAATGGCTGAAAAAGTGATACTCGGGCTCTGCACCTCGGGCACGCGGCTAAAGATCGCCGCGGCCGCCGGCGCGCGCACCGCGCGGGCCCAGAAGAAAGTCTATAACCAGGAAAGATTCCTGTTCGCGCTGGTCAAGCGTACCCTGGCCGCCGCGGGCTCGGACCTGCGCCGGGTGGACACGGTCTGCGCCGCGCGCGGCCCCGGACGCTTTACCGGCATCCGCATCTCGCTCACGCTGGCCGGCGCGCTGAAGGCCCTGGCCGGGGCCGCCGTCTATACGGCCACGCTCTTCGAGATACTGGCCCTGCAGGCGGCCGGGACCGCGCATTTTAAAAAGTGGCGCGCCGCCGGCGGCCGGCGGCTGGCCGTGCTGGTGCACGCTTTCAAGGACGAATATTTCTGCCAGTTCTTCACGGCGGGGCCGCTGCCGCGCCCGGCGGGAGAACCGGCCTGGCTGAAGGCCGAGGAGCTGCGCGCGCTGCTGGCGGCGCAGCCGGAGCCTTTCTACGCCGTGGCCGACGCCGAGGAAGAGCCGGGTATCTACGGCCTGCTGCCGCCAGCCGCCGCGCGGGCGCCGGGGTCGGTCTCCAAAATACTCCCGGCTTTCGTCATTAAGGCCGCGCTGGCCTATAAGAACCATACGCTGAAGCCGCTTTACCTGAAGCCCGCCAAGTACGAGCAGCAGAACAACGTGCGGCCTGAGCCGGCGAAGGCCTGACATGCTGATACGGCGCGCGCGCAAAGAGGATTACCCGGCCTTCGCCGCCATCGAAGCGGAACACCCCGGCTATCCTGCCTGGGGCGAGCGCGGCTTCGCGGCGGAAGAGGCCAACCGCAACTCGGTGACGCTGGCCGCCGAGCTGGACGGGCGCACGGCGGGGTTCATAAATTTCTGGATACTGCGCCCGCAGGTGCAGCTCAACACCCTGGCCGTGGGCCGGGCTTTCCTGAGGCGCGGCGCCGCCGCCGCCCTGCTGGGCAAGCTGTTCGAGTACGCGGCCAAGAGCCTCTGCCGCGAAGTGGACCTGGAAGTCAACGAGCATAACGCCGCCGCCATAGCGCTGTACCGGCGGCACGGCTTCGAGGTGGTAGGCAAAAGGCCGAAATTCTATAATAACACGGACGCCGCGCTGCTGTTGCGCCGCGTCCTGCCGTCAAAGGACCTATGATCAAGAAACTCCTATGTACCCTGGCCCTCCTCTCCGCCGCCGCCCCGCTGTGCGCCGCGGCCGAAAAGGAGGCCTACCTGCACTTCATGAACGGCATGGTGCAGGAGCGCAAGGGCAACTACGACGTGGCCCTGCAGGAATACCGCCGCACGATGCTGCTGGACCCTGAGTCGGTCTTCGTCTACAAGCAGGCGCTGAACCTGGCGCTGCATATCGGCAAGGTGGAGGAGGCCTCGCAGTGGGCCGAGTTCGTGGTGCAGCGCGATTCCGCCACCGCCGACAACTGGGTGCTTTACGGCAACGTGCGCTGGGCCAAGGGCGACCTGGAAGGCGCGCGCAAGGCCTTCGAGCGCGCCGCGGAGATGGACCCTTCCGCCCACGAGGCCGTCTACCAGCTGGCGAGCCTTTGGAGCTCGCGCAACCCGGAAAAGTCGGTGGACTACCTGAAGAAATACCTGGAGCTCAAGCCCGAGGACGCGGCCGAAGTGTACTACCAGATAGCCGTGCTCTACAACATGAAGGGCAATCACGACGCCGTGAAGGCCAGCCTGCTGAAGTCCAAGGCCGCCGATCCCTATTACCCGCAGCCGCGCTACATGCTGGCCAATTTCTACGAGACCAGGAGCGACACGGCCGCGGCGCTGGTGGAGTACGCCGAGCTGATGAACCTGGAGCCCGACAACCGGGAGCTGCTGGGCCACGTGGGCGAGCTCTACGCCGGCCCTTCGGTCAACAACCTGCCGGAGGCCGAGAAATATTTCCTGCGGGCCTGGGCGCTGGACAAGAAGGACCCCACCGCCTGCTTCTGGCTGTCGGTGATAAACGAGCAGCGGCGCGATTTCAAGGCCGCCGCCTCCTACCTGGAGACTTCCGCCGCTATCAAGGACGACGCCGGGCTGGCGCTGCGCCTGGCCTATTATTACACGCAGGGCGGCGGCTACGACCGGGCCCTCGCGCTGCTGGAGAAGGCCTCACTGAAGTGGCCGGACAACGAGGAGATACTTTATTTCCTGGCGCTGGGCTACGACGATACCCGCCGCACCCCGAAGGCGCTGGAGACCCTGCGCGCCGTGCTGCGCAAGAACCCCGACAACCACGAGGCCCGCATGCAGCTGGCCGTCATCAGCGAGCGCACCGGGGACATGGCGGCCGCTGAGACCAATTTCCGCTACCTGCTCGCTAAAAAGCCGGACAATGCCAACGTGATGAATTACCTGGGCTACTCGCTGGCCGACCGCGGCCTCAAGCTCGACGAGGCCGAGCTGCTCATCCTGGGCGCGGTGTCGCTGGAGCCGGGCAACGGGGCCTACCTGGACTCGCTCGCCTGGGTGAAGCACCGCCGCGGCAATACGGCGGAGGCGCTGGCGGGCATCAAGCGGGCCGTGAGCGCCGTGCCCGACGATCCCATCATCTGGGCCCACGCCGGCGACATCCTCACCGCTGCCGGCGAGCCCCAGCGGGCCTGGCTGGCCTGGAAAAATTCCTGGCTGCTGGAAAAGCCCGGCAAGCGCGCGGCTGCCGCCGCCCGCCTGAAGGACCTGGAGCCGAAGGTGGGTAAGGCCCTGCCCGCGCTGGAGCTGGCCTACCTGAAAAGTTTCAGCCCCGCCGCGCACGAGTTCTCCTCTTTCGCCAAGCTCGAGGGCAAGCTGCGCGGCAAGACCGTGAAGTTCGACGCCATAGTGCATTACGCGCCGCCGTCGGACTTCAGCCTGACGGTGATGGGGCCCCTGATGGTCCCGCTCTGGAAGGCCAGGGTCGCCAACGGCGTGATGGACCTCGACAGCATCGCCATCAAGGACATAGATTCCGAGACCTTCAGCTATTGGGCCTCTCTGATTGCCGGCGAGATGAAGGCGTGGTTCGCCGGTGAGTACCTGGCGGCCGCCACCTGGAACAACCCCTGCCTGGGCAGCGCGGTGCGCGAGGTCTGCCTGGACGACGCCCTGGCCTGGCCCGAAGAGATAAAGAACAAGGCCGAGGGCAAGCTGACCTTCAGGCCCGGCAACTATTTCCTGAAGAACCTCTACCTCTTCCCCGAGACCATGGAGTTCAAGCTGCCTTTCGTGTCGCTCAGGCTGACGCTGGACCGGGAGCAGATGAACTTCGGCGGCGTGAACGCGCTGAAGCTGGCGGACTGAGCCGGGCCATGGTAAGGATCAAAGCCCGCGCCAAGGTGAACCTCTTCCTGGAGGCGACGCGGCGCCGCCCCGACGGCTACCACGACCTGGCCACGCTGTTCGCCCGGGTGGGCGTACACGACGAGCTTTTGCTGAAGAAAGCCGGCCCCGGCATCAGGCTGCTGGTTTCCGGCGGAGAGATAGGGCTGGCAAACCAGGCGGACAATATCGTCTATAAGGCTGCGGAACGGTTCTTCGCCGCTTTTAAACTGGAGCCGGGCGTGGAGATCTCGCTTGAAAAGAACCTGCCGGTCGGCGCCGGCCTCGGCGGCGGCTCCTCGGACGCGGCGGCCGCGCTGCTGGGCCTCGCCAGGCTCTACAGGATCCCGCGCTCCGGACTGCCGAAGCTGTTCAGGATAGCCTCCGCTATCGGTTCCGACGTGGCGTTCTTCCTGCTCGACGAACCCTTCGCCGAGGGGCGCGGGCGCGGCGAGAAGCTGAAGGTCCTTAAGGCCGCCGGCGCCCTGCCGCATATCGTGCTGGTCTACCCCGGCGCGCCGGTGTATACCAAAGAGGTTTACGGGGCGCTCAAACTTGGCTCCCCGGCGCAGATAAAGTCCCGCCTGGGCGACTTCCGCGAGCTCTGCGGCCTTATAAGGAAGGGTAAATTCGTGCCGGGCCGGGCCGGAACGCTGTTCAACCGGCTGGAAGAGCCGGTGCTGCCGCGCCACCCGGCGGTGCGGGTAGCCAGGGAGCGGCTGCTGGCGCTGGGCGCCGACGCCGCGCTGATGTCCGGTTCAGGGGCCACGGTCTTCGGCCTGTGCCGCGGCCGCGCGAAGGCGGCGGCTATAGCCGGCAAACTGGAACGTATTAAAGGTTACAGGGTGTTCCTGTCAAAATTTTGCTGAATTTTGCTAAAATTCAGTTGTAGTCAGAGTAACGCTGCCTTGGGATGCAACAGTTTCGGTTGTACGGGGGGCGGACAACAGGGGGGAGTATGGAAATCACCGAAGTGAGGATACATCTCAGGAACGAGGCCAGGCTGAAGGCTTTCGCTACTGTGACCTTTGATAGCGCGTTCGTGGTGCACAACATGAAGGTCGTGAACGGCAACAACGGCCTTATTGTCTGCATGCCGTCCAGGAAGATCAAGGACGGCACGTACAAGGACATCGCGCACCCGATCAACAACGAGTTCCGCGGCAAGCTGGAGCAGCTCATTCTCAAGGAGTACGAGAATGAGAACGCGAAAGCCGGCCCGCTGGCGGCTCCGACCCAAACAGAGGGTTTCTAAAACCCCGAGACGGAAAAAGCGCCCTTCCCGTCATCGCGGGAGGGGCTTCTGTGCTGGGCGGAAAACGGTTTTATTCCCGGGTGGTGTAACGGTAGCACAACCGACTTTGACTCGGTTAGACATGGTTCAAATCCATGCCCGGGAGCTCCGTTTTAGCAGGTCTTGCGCGCTGCCGGAGGACCGGAACGCAAAAAACGTGGTCGGTGCATTGTCGCTGCGCTCCACGCGCACACCGTGCTCGCCACTCCCCGTTTCGGCCTCGGCGCTTACGCAAGCCTCGGCCTCCGACAGGGTTTTTGCTGACCCGGTCCCCAGGCCGCACTCCGGCCCTACAACTTCCGCAAATTAAATGAGCGAAAAGACTAAATCCTGGACGGTGTATATTGTGCGGTGCGCCAACGGCGCGCTGTATACCGGCATTACCAATGACCTGGCGGGGCGGATAGCCGACCACAACGCCGGGCGGGGGGCCAAGTATACGGCGGCCTTCGGGCCGGTGGAACTGGCCTGGAAGAAGCGCAAGAAGGACCGCTCGGCCGCCTCAAAGCTGGAGGCGGCGATAAAAAAACTCTCCCGCCCCGAAAAAGACGCCCTCCTCTCCGGCGCTGGCCGGAAAACGGCCAAATAGTCATTTCGTCAAGCGCCCCCTCTTCCTTTCCCCGTCTCCCGCCTTTTTAGTAGAATTTACACGTAGTCCTTCCGTTCCTTAACTCTCGGTTTTACTGGTAACTATGCCTAAGAATAAAAATTTCGCGGCGGTGGTACTGGCGGCCGGCCTCGGCACCAGGATGAAATCCGACCTGCCGAAGGTGCTGCATTACCTCGGCGACATGTCCCTGGCCGAGCGGGCCATCCGCAAGATAGCCGCCCTCGACCCCGAAAAGATCATCGTCATCACCGGCCATAAGGCCGAGCTCGTCGAGGCCGAGCTTTCAAAGAAACTCGGCGCCGAAATACTGGCGAAGACAGTTTTTATCCGCCAGAAAATGCTGAAAGGCAGCGGCCGCGCGGTGCAGGAGGCCATGGGGCTGATACGCCGCCACGCGCACGCGCTGGTGCTCTGCGGCGACGCCCCGCTGTTCCGCGCCGCGACGGTGAAGAAGATGCGGGACTACTATTTCAGGAACTCCCCCGACTGCCTGGTGATGACCGCCGACCTGGAAACCCCGGGCTCCTACGGCCGCGTCAAGCGCGACCACGCGGGCAACGTGGCGGCCATCATAGAGGCCGCCGACGCCGACGAGTGGGAAAAGGCCATCAAGGAAGTGAACTCCGGCACCTATTTCTTCGGCGTGAAAGCGCTGGAGAAGGCGGTAAAGAACCTCAAGAAGAAAGGCTCCAAGGGAGAGTATTACCTGACCGACGCTGTGGAGCATATCATCGCCGCCGGCGGGCGGGCCGCCGCCTTCAAGCTCGCCGACGCCACCGAAATGACCGGCATTAATTCCCGCGCCGACCTGGCCGCCGCCTACGCCATGCTGACCGCCCGCAAGGCCGCCGACCTGATGGCCGAGGGCGTGACCGTGGTGGACCCGCTCAGCACCTATATCGACGAGAGCGTGACCGTGGGGCGCGACACGGTGATCCAGCCCGGGGTCTTCATCCGGGGCAGCACCGTGATAGGCCGCAACTGCAAGATAGGCCCGTGCGGCGTGATAGAGAACTGCGTGCTCGACTCCGGCGTCACCGTGAAGTACTCCTGCGCGCTGGAGAGCAGCCGCGTGCGCGAGGGCGCCGTGATAGGGCCGTTCGCCCGCCTGCGCCCGCTCTCCGACATCGGCCCGGCGGCCGAGATAGGCAATTTCGCGGAAGTGAAGAAGGCGCGCATCGGGCGCGGCTCCAAGATGCACCACCACAGCTACGTCGGCGATACCGAGATGGGGGACAAGGTAAACATCGGCGCCGGCACCATTACCTGCAACTACGACGGGGTGCACAAGAACAAGACAGTGATAGGGGCCGGCGCTTTCATCGGCTCCAACACCAATCTGGTAGCTCCCGTGAACATCGGGCCGGGGGCCTATACGGCCGCGGGTTCCACTATAACCGAGGACGTCCCGGGCGGCACGCTGGCCATAGCGCGCGCCCGGCAGGTGGTAAAGCAGCTCAAAAAGAGGACTAAATGACCCCCGAAATGAGGAAGAGAGCCAACTTCAAGGTGTTCAGCGGCAACGCCAACCCGGCGCTCGCGCGCAAGATCTGCGACATCCTCGGCGTGCCGCTTTCGGAGGCCAAGGTGGGGCACTTCGCCGACGGCGAGACCGACGTGCACATCCTGGAAAGCGTGCGCGGCGAGGACTGCTACGTGGTGCAGCCCACCTGCCCGCCGGTCAACGACAACCTGATGGAACTGCTCATCATGACGGACGCGCTGAGGCGCGCCTCGGCCGGCCGCATCACGGCGGTCATCCCCTATTACGGCTACGCCCGCGCGGACCGCAAGCCGGCCCCCCGCGTGGCCATCACCGCCAAGCTCATAGCCAACCTCATCACCTCGGCCGGCGCCACCCGCGTGATCACGCTGGACCTGCACGCCGCGCAGATCCAGGGCTTCTTCGACATACCGCTCGACCACCTGTACTCCCGCCCGGCCATCCTGGAGTATATCCGCAACCGCAATTTCGAGAACACAGTGGTAGTCTCGCCCGACGTGGGCAGCGTGGAGCGCGCCCGCTCCTTCGCCAAGCGCCTGGACATGGGCCTGGTCATCATCGACAAGCGCCGCCCCCGCCCCAACGAGGCGGTGGTCTACAACATCATCGGCGACGTGAAGGGGAAGACCTGCTTCATCTTCGACGACCTGGTGGACACGGCCGGCACGCTGTGCATGGTGGCCCAGAGCATAAAGGACCAGGGCGCGGCCAAGATAATCGCGGCCGCCACCCACGGGGTGCTGTCCCGGGACGCCATCGAGCGGATAGACAAATCCCCCATCGAAGAGATCATTTTCAGCGATACGATTCCCGTAAACGCCTCAAAAAGTGCTAAAATAAAGATAGTATCGGTGGCCCCGCTCCTTGCGGAGGCCATTAAGCGCAATCACATGGGCGAGTCCATAAGCGAGCTTTTCAAGTGATTTTCGCGGGTATTTAATTCAGCAGGAGGAGCAGCATCATGCAACAGATAAAAATTTCCGCCGAAACGCGGGACAAAGCGGGCCAGCGCGGCACTCTCAGCGCCTTCAGGGCCGGCGGCCGCATTCCCGCGGTCATCTACGGCCTCGACAAGAAGCCGGTGTCCGTCACCGTGGACGAGAAGGCCATCATCGCCATCATCCGCACGGACCCCAACGCCATCATTACCCTGAGCTACCAGGGCGGCGAGGACGTGGTCATCATAAAGGCCATGCAGCGCCACCCCGTGACCGACAAGTACCGCCACTTCGACTTCCAGCGCATCTCGCTGACCGAGAAGATCAAGGTCAAGGTGCACGTGAAGCTCGTCGGCGAATGCTACGGCGCCAAGACCGAGGGCGGCCTGGTGGAGCATACGATGCGCGAACTGAACATCTCCTGTCTGCCGACGGAGATACCGCACGAGATCGAGCTGGACATCACGGACCTGCACCTGAACCACTCGCTGCGCGTGAAAGATATAAAGCCCGGCAAGTACGACCTGCTGGACTCCCCGGAGCAGATAGTGGTCAGCGTGACCGCTCCGAAGGAAGAGAAGGTCGAGACCCCTGCCGCCGGCGCCGAAGCCGCCGCTCCCGAAGTCGTGGGCGCGAAGGGCAAGAAGGAAGAGGGCGCCGAGGGCGCCGCTCCCGCCGCGGGCGCCAAGCCCGCCGCCGGCGCGAAGCCTGCCGCCGGCGCTGCCGCCGGGGACAAGAAAGCGGAGCCCAAGAAGTAAAGGGGCGCCGCCGGACACGGGGAGCAGGAGTTGGACTATGTTCGGCTCCTGCTCCCTGTCATTTTGGGTTTGGAAATGAAAGACCAGCTGCAATTAGCCGCCCTGCTGGGCAACCCCGGGCCGGAGTACGAGCGGACCCGCCACAACATCGGCTTCATGCTGGCCGACAGGGCCGCCGCGCGCCTGGCGCCCGGCAAGAACTGGCGCGACTGGAAAGGCCTGGGGCTTTACGTGGACTTCGAGCTGGGCGGGCTGCGGCGCTACCTGCTCAAGCCGCAGACCTACATGAACCTGTCGGGCCAGGCGGTGGGCAGCCTGGGCGGCTTTTACAAGATCCCGCCGGCGTCGATACTGGCCGCCTACGACGACCTGGCGCTGCCCTTCGGCAAGCTGCGGCTGCGCAGGGAGGGCTCCGCCGGGTCGCACAACGGCATGGCCTCGGTGATCTCCGCCGTCGGGCCCGCCGTGCCGCGGCTGCGGCTGGGCATAGGGCCCAGGCCCGCGCACATAGAGGGCAAGAATTTCGTGCTTTCGAAGTTTTCGAAGGAAGAGGGGGAGCGGCTGCCGGAGTTCCTGGACCGGGCCTGCGACGCGCTGTGCGCGGCGTTCAGGGACGGCGTGGTGACGGCGATGAACCGCTATAACAATGACGGCGATAAACCCGTACCTTAAAATAATCTTCGGCCTGATGTTCGTGCTGCTCGGGCTGGGCTACATCTACCGGCCCGACGCCATAGAGCGCATAAACCGCCTGATCAGGGAAACCTTCCTCAACGACTCCTACGTGGCCCTGCACCGCCGGAACTGGGGCTTCCTGCTGCTGCTGCTGGGCGGGGTGCTGCTCTACATGGGCCTCTCGCGCCTGCGCGGCTGGTAGATTTTAAAAAAAATCAGGTTTATCGGCCTGGGCCAAAGGGCCCAGCCCGGACCTGCTCCTAATGCCCTTGGTTAACTGCGGTTTTGCGGTATAATATCACTGGGGGGAAAGATCCGTATAATTTCAGCGAGTCCTTCCCGTTTATGCAGGGTAGAGAGTGATCTGTGCCAGCCCGGGGGGGCTGTAATAACATCGGAGGTGAGGGGTATGACCTGGGAAGAAATAGGGAAGAAGTACGAGCAGGACGCGAAGGCCGTAAGGGCCGCCAAAAGGCTGCCCAAGCTGGAGAAGAACTGGGACAGCCTGATGAAGTCGACCGATAAACTGGTCTGGTTGTTCTCTCTGTCCGGCGGTGCGCGGCCGCAGGCCAGGAAGCTGCAGTAGGTTTTGCGCCTGAAGCCCGGGGAGCGAGAGCTGCCCCGGGTTTTTATTTTGCCTGGCTGTCCAGCCTCAGTTCCACGCCCTTGCTGATAAAGTCCACGCGTCCGCTGAGCTCACCCTTGAGGTCGCCCCGGCGGAAAACGCCCAGTTGCCCGTGCGTGTTCAGCAGCGCCTCCAGGTAGACCCGGCGGGTCAGCAGGTCCGGCATGATAAGCCCGGGCGCGGCCAGCTCGAAGCCGGCCGGGAAGACCGGGTTGATGATCTTCTGCACGGCCACCGGCACGCCGCGGTCGTTGCGGGCCACCACGAAAAGCATGCTGTTGGCCCCGGGCACGGCCGGCAGCAGTTCCTGCGCCACGCTGACGGTGCCCGAAACCCTGAAAAAATACCGCAGCGCGGCCTGGTAGCCGAAGCGCCAGGCCAGGAAGACGGCGGCCGCCAGGAAAGCCAGCCAGTACCAGCGTTTTCTCATACAGCAATTTTACAAAAAAGGGGGACGTTGTTGAGTTGTTGAGTTGTTCTTCCCTTTTTTCACCTTCCCCCGCAATAAACGTATGTTCTTTGGGCACTTTTGGGTTTAACAACTCAACAACTCAACAACGTCCCCATGCAACATTCTGTTAATAATCATTTAACATTCCTTTTATTGCCTATTGGGCCGCCGTATATTAGACTTGATATGTAGTCGGAAGGGATAAAACTATGGCAAACGAATACGGCGAACTCGAACAGCTGGTCAACGACGTCACGAGCCTCGACACGGCCCGCATGACGCTGCGCTGGGCCCTGGAGCGGCTCCAGAACATCGAGAAGGAAAAAGCCGACCTCAAGAAGAACCTGACCCTGGCCGAGGAGACCGCCAAGCGCCTGCAGCTCAAAGAAGCCTCGGCCACCGACGTCTACGCCTCGCGTTCCAAGACCCTCGAGGAGAAGGAAGATTTTTACGGCAAGCTCGAAGCCACGATGTCCCTGCTGGGCGAGGGCAAGCTGGACATCCAGCAGCTACTCAAGAAAGAGGCCAAGCTCGACAGCCTGCGCAAAAGCCTGGAGGACGAGTACCAGGGCAAGTTCGAGGAGCTGGACCGCAACCAGCGCGCCGTGATAGAGCGCTGGAACGGCCGCCTGCTTGAGGTGGAGGGCCAGTTCGCGGGCCGCATAGCCGAATCCCAGAAAAAATACGACACCCTGCGCGCCGAGCTGGAAGCCGAGCACCAGGGCCGCCTGACGGCCCTGCAGAACTCTTTCAAGGCCCGCGAGAAGGACCTGACGGGCCGCATCGAGCTGCTGGAAGGCAGCGTGCGCCACTCCGAGGAGAAGGTGGAGACCCGCCGCCGCGAACTCGAGGCCGAATACCTTTCCAAAAAGCGCGAGACCGAGGAAAATTACCGCAAGCTGCGCAACCTCCTGGAAGTTGGTCTGGAGGAGAAGCTGCGCTCCGCCGATTCCGACCACTCCGCGCAGGTGACGGCGCTGGAGACCTCGTGGCAGGCCGAGCGCGGGCGGCTGCTGGAAGAGCAGCGCGTGCGCGAGGATCAGTTCAAGGCCGCGCAGGACCGCATTAAGGAGATAGAGAACGGCCTGGCCGCCCAGCAGGACGCGCACCACTCCGAGCTGCTCAAGATGATCACCGACAAGGAAACCGCCTTCAGGGCGCAGCTGAGAGCGCTGGAGGACGAGAAGCGCGCCACGGAAGAGACCGTGCGCGAGCTGCAGGCGCGCCTGGAAAAGACCGCCGCCGCGTGGGACGCCGACCGCGCCCGCATGCAGGCCGATTTCGACGGGCGCGCCGCGCGCCTGGAGGCGGCGCTGCACGAGCGCGAGGCCGCGCTGGAGAGCGATCATTCGTCCAGGAAGGCGGCCTTGGGAACGGAACTGGAGGCCAGGCTGCAGCAGGAGCGCCGGGTGCTGGAGGCGGGCAAGGCCAGCCTCGCGGCCGACGCCGCGGCCTACGAGGCCGACCGCCGTGTCCATAATGAGAAGATAAACGCGCTGGCCGGGGAACTGCGCGCCCGCGAAGAGGAATTCGAGCGCCAGGCCGCCCGCCTGGAGGCCGAGTACGCCGCCCGCCGCGAAGTTTTCGAGAAGGAGAGGGCCGCCCTGCTGGAGGGAGCCCGCGCCGATTACGAGGCCAAGCTGGCCGCCGAACGGGCCAGCTGGACCGCCGAGCGCGAACGCTTTGAAAGCTCTCTGGCCGATACCGGGACGCGCTTCCGGGAGGCTCAGGAGGAGATAGAGACCCTGAATTCTGCGCTGCGCAAGGCCGCCTCGGAGAATGCCGCACGCGACGCCGCCGCCACCGGCGAGATAGTGGAGGCCAAGGCCGCCTTCGAGAAAGAGCTGGCGGCAAGGGTCAAAGAGGCCGTGCTGGCCCAGACCGCCGCGCTGTCAGAAGCGCTGGAAGCCGCCAGGGCCGCCAAGGCCGACCTGGGCGCCGCCCTGGGAGTGAAGGACAAGGAGATCGCGGCGCTCAAGGCGGAATGGTCGCGCTCGCAGAGCGAACTGGAAGCCCGCTTTATCACGGATTTCTCCGCCGCGGCCGAGACCCGCCGCGCGGAGCTGGACGCGGCCTACGCCGCGCGGCAGTCGGCGCTGGAGAGAGACCTGAGGCACCGCCGCGAGGCGATGGAACAGGAAGTCTCTCTGCAGGCCGGGCGCCTCAACGAGGAGAACGCCGCACTGCGCGAGGCCCTGGAGAAGATGGGCGCCGCGGCCTCCTCCGCCAACGCGCGCTCCGCCGAGCTGGCCGAGAAGCTGCTGGCTGCCGATAAAAAATTCCACGAAGAGAAACTTGAGATGCAGAAGGCGCAGGCCCGCGAGCTGGACCTGACGCTGGGCGCGGCCGTGGAGGCCGCGGTAGAGTCCGCGCAGCAGAAGCTGCGCCTCGCGCGGGAGGAGCTGGCCGCCGTCACGAAGAACCGCGACGAACTGTCGGAGCGCCTGTACGCGGAGGAGAAGGCGTTCCACGCCGAAAAGCTGGCCATGCAGGAGGCGCAGGTGCGCGAGTTCGACGAGACCGTGACCGGCGCCGTGAACGCTGCCGTAGAGCTGGCCGAGGAGCGCCTGCGCCACGCCCACGAGGAGCTGGCCAAGCTGAAGCAGGAGCGCACCGACGAGGTCCGCGTGCTGGAGGACCAGCACGACGCCGAGAAGGCCCGCCTGATGGAAGAGATGGACCGCCGCGACCGCTACATACAGGGCGCCGAGGTCAAGATCCAGGACCTGGAGCACGAGATGATGCGCTACCGCCAGACCTCCTCCGCCGAGCTGATGAAGCAGGTGGCCGAGCAGGACCAGCGCTTCCGCGACGCCGCCGCCGAAGAGAAGGCCCGCAGCGAAGCCCGCCTGGCGCAGCTGGAGGAACTGCTGGAAGCCAAAGAGAAGCAGCTGGCCGACAGGGAGAAGCAGTTCCGCCAGAAGCAGCTGGAGCTCGACGGCATGAACGAGGATTTCAGCCGCCGCGCCGACAAGTTCAACGAGGAGCTCTTCGCGCAGAAGCGGGCGCTGTCCGAGAAGGAGCAGGCGCTCAACGACCACCGGCTGAACCTGGAGAAGGATTATTCGCTCAAGTCCCAGGAGCTGGAGCAGATGAAGGCCGAGCTGACCCGTGCCATCATGGAGTACCGGAAGGGCAGGTAAGAGGAGCGGCTATATGGAAAAAGAAAAAGCTATTCAATGCGTGCCCGTCGAGCTGATAGACCGGCTGAAGGCGCTGGCCGCCAGGCTGTGGAGCGAAAAGAACCCGGTCTCCGTGCACCTTAACGCCGTGCTGGAGGAGTTCGGACCGGACCTGAAGTCGCTCGGGCAGATCATCAACGACTACGAGACAGAGTACGCCGGCCGCGCCGCCAAGCACCGCGAGGACTGCGCGCGCGGCGAGGCCCGCCTCCGCAAGGAGATCGAGGACCTGAAGGCCCGGCTGGCGGGGTCGGAAGCCGCCCGCGCCGAGGCCCTGAAGCGGATAGAGGAGCTGCGCGCCGCTCTCTCCGAGCGCGAGGACGCGCTGGGCGCGCTGAAGGTTAAAACTTCCGAGACCGAAGGGGACCTGAACTCCCGCTACGTCGCCAAGATGCAGGAGCTCTACGAGAAAGTGAACAGGAAAGAGCTGGACATGCTGGCACGCTGGGAGGAGAAGAACAAGTCGCTGGAGACCCGCTCCCAGGAGTTCGAGGCCCAGCAGGCGACCCGCGGCAAGCAGCTGAAGCTGCGCGAGAGGGCGCTGGAGGAGGAATTCAACGCCCGCAAGGCAGAGCTGATCAGGACTTTCGACCGCATCCGCGAGGGCCTGGAGGCCCGCGAGCGTGCGCTGCCGCAGGCGCCGGCTAAAGGCGGCGGGTTATGACCGACACCAAAGATCTTAAGAACCTGCTGGACCGGCTAAAGAGCGAAGTGGGCCCGCTGCCGGCCCCGGCGGAGGAGGAATTCCACGCCGCGGCCCGGCCGCCGCGCGGCGAGGCCGCCGCGCCGAGGCGCGAGGCCGCGGTCCGCCCCTACCGGCTGCCGGAGTGGCGCGCGGGGGACAAGGAGGTCCCCTCCAACCCCGCCTGGGCCGAGAACAAGGAAGCGATGCTGTTCGGCATGCTGGCCGCGCTGATAATTTCGCTCGGCGGCGTCCTCTCAGGGCTGGACTACCTGGTGCTCATCGGCGCGGTGGTGTTCTCGCTGTTCTCGCTGGTCATGTGCCTGACGCTTCTCCGCGCCTCTTTCCTCTCGCGCCACCGCGCCCCTGAGCAGCAGGGCCTGGCCGAGCGCGTGGACGCGCTGTCGCGCCGCGTGGAGCTGCTCAGCGCAAAGGCGGTCTCCGGAGGGGCCGGCCAGCGGGCGCCGGGCGCCGCGCACGACCGCGAGCTGGAGCAGAAGGTTGAGGAGCTGCGCGTGCTGGTTAAAAGCCTCGCCAAGGCAATAGAGGGCGACGACAGATAAAACGCGGGAATAAATATATATAATTAAGCTATGAAAACCATATCGCTGGCGCTGTCGCTGCTCACCTTCCTCAACACGCTGCCGGTTTTCTGCCTCGAGGCGGCCGCGGACGCGGCGAAGGACTATTTCATTGAGGCCGGGGACGTTATCAACGTCAATGTCTTTCCCGCGCAGGAGTTCTCCAAGGAAGTGACGGTGCAGCCCGACGGCACCATAGAGATCCCGCTGCTGGGCTCGCTGAAGGCGCAGGGCATGAGGCCGGGCGAGCTGGAAAAAGTGCTGACCGCGAAGTTCTCCAAATACGTTTCCAACCCGGCCATTACGCTGAACGTGCGCAAGTTCTCGTCGAGCCGCGTGGCGGCCATTGGTCAGGTGATGAGCCCGGGCTACTACGAGTACCGCGAGGGGATGAGGCTGCTGGACCTGCTGGCGCAGGCTGGCGGACACCAGGATTACGCCCGCAACTCCAAGGTGCGCATTTTTCGCAAGGTCAAGGGCGAGGACGGCAAGGTCACGGAGCAGGTGCTGCAGGCCGACTTGGCCAAGGTGCTTGCCGGCGACATGGAAAAGAATGTGCTGCTCGCCAGCGGCGATATCATCTACATCCCCCGCAAGCCCTACTCCGCTGCGGCCAGGTGGGTCACAGACAACTTCCTGCCCTGGGCCACGCTGTTCCTGTTCGCGGTCACCGCCGGTATCGTAGCCAATAAGAATTAACTATGGATGCCGAACTTACACTTTACGATTACTGGCGCATAGTCAACCGCCGCAAGTGGGTGGCGCTGCTGGTATTCACCGTCACCATCTTCTCCACGATGTTCTACACCCGGCTGCAGCCGACGGTGTACCGCAGCCAGGCCCTCATCAAGATCAAGCCTCCGCTTTCCTATTCCAAGATGCCCGGCTCGGACATGATGGATTACGACCCGTGGAGCGCCGTTGCCACCGAGCTCAAGGTCATAACCTCCTCGGAAGTCTCCGAGCGCGCCGCGGCCCGCCTCGGCCTGCCCTCCGGCGGCCGGTCCGCCGCGGAGATAGCGTCCGCCTACAAGGTGGAGCGCCTGCAGGAATCCAACCTCATTTCGCTCTCCGCCTTCAGCAATTCCCCGACGCGCGCTGCCGACATAGCCTCCGCGGTTATCGAGGCCTACCGCGACTTCGACCTGGAGCAGAAGAGCCTGCAGGCCCGCAAGACGCTGGAGGACATCTCCGGCCGCAAGAACGAGGTGGAGGACAACCTGCGCGCCCTGGAGCGGCAGAAGCAGAACTTCGTGGAGCGCAACCCCAAGACGGGGCTGGGCGCGGCCATGGCCAACCAGCTGGCCGACCTGGAGATCCGCAGGAAGCAGCTGCTGGAAAAATACACCCCGAACCATCCCGACGTGCTCAGCGTGGACCAGCGCATAGACGTGATAGAGGCCAGGCTGGGTGAGATCCCGGCCCAGGAAGTGGCGCTGGCCCGCATCAGCCGCGAACTGCGCATGCAGGAGGAGCTCTATACCACGCTGAACAAGCAGTACGAGGAGGCCAAGCTGGGCGTCTCGTCCATGGTCTCCTTCGTGGGCGTGGTCAATCGGCCCCTGCCTGAAAATTCCCCTATCTCTCCGAACCGCCCTCTGAACATGCTCGCCGGCTCCGTGCTGGGCCTGTTCCTCGCCGTGGTGGTGGTGTTCCTGCTCGAGAACCTGGACGTCTCCATCTCCACCATCGAGGATATCGAGAATTTCCTGAAGCTGCCGGTGCTGGGCATCATCCCCAATATACTCAGCGAGAAGCACATGGACAACTGGCTGACGCAGGTGTTCAAGAAGGAGCGCTACACCGTGGACGCCTTCCGCAGCGTGCTGGTGGTGAACAAACGCTACGCCTCGGGCGTGATCGAGTCCTACCATACCCTGCGCACCAACATCATGTCGAACCTCAACACCAAGGCTAGCGTTTCCCTGGTGTTCAGCTCGGCGGGCGCGGCCGAGGGGAAAACGCTTACCGCCGTTAATTTCGCGCTGGCCTCGGCCCATTCCGGCCTTAAGACGCTGCTGATCGACGCCGACCTCAGGCGCCCCGCCGTCTGCGAGATCTTCGGTACCCGCAAGGACCCTGGCTTGAGCGACGTGCTGGCCGGCAAGGCCGACTGGCGCGATACCGTGCTCGAGAGCGCCGACTTTATCATGGGCGGGCTGGACTTCGACCAGCTGATGCGGTTCCAGGGGATAGAGAACCTTAAAATACTCAACTGCGGCACCCAGCCGGACAACGTGATAGACATCCTGGACTCCGCCAACTGGACGGAGCTGATGGAAGAGCTGAAGGGCGAGTTCGACATGATCATCTTCGACACCCCGCCCGTGCTGCTGTTCGCCGATTCGCTGATGATCGCCAAGCACGCCTCCGACGGCGTGGTGCTGGTCTACAAGGCCGGCAAGATCGCCCGCGGCGCGCTGCGGCGCGCCAAGGAGCAGATAGGCGGCGTGAACGCCCGCATGATAGGCGTGGTGCTCAACGGCGTGCGCGCCTCCGAGATGGGCCCGCAGTACGGCTACTACTACTCCGATTACAAGAACTACGCGCGCCGTTAAACTCTGATGCCGATAATTATAGTCCTCGTGGCACTGGCGGCCGCCGGGTGGCTGGGGTTCATGGCCGCGGCCGGCGCGCAGTCCCACCTGGTAGTGCTGGCCGCTTCCTGCCTGGTCGGCCTGTTCGCTTTCTTTTCCCCAAGGCTGAGCCTTACCCTGCTGGTCTTCTCCATGCTGCTTTCCCCGGAGATAGGCCTTGGGGCGGTAAGCGGCTCACGGTCGCTTGTGGTGCGCTACGACGATATTTTCATAGCCATCATCTTTCTGTCGTGGTTTGCGCGGTCGGCCATTTTTAAGCATAAACCCTTCATCACCGCCACCCCGGTGCAGATGCCGGTGATGCTGTATACCGCGCTCTGCGTGGTTTCCACGGGGTTGGGTGTTATGCGCGGGGACCTGAGCTGGAAAATCTCCTCGCTTTACGTGCTCAAGTATATCGAGTATTTCCTTCTGTTCTTCATGACGGTCAACGTGGTGGAGTCCGAGGAGGACGTAAAGAAATTTCTGCGCTATGGCCTGGTGGTGGCGCTGCTGGTGACGGTGTACGCCTACTACTATTACTACAGTTCTGGCGTCGCCGCGCGCGCGACCGCGCCTTTCGAGGCGCCGATAGGCGACCCGCGCGATTCGGAACCGGCGTCGCTCGGCGGCTACTACCTGATAGTATTCGGGATCCTGTTGGGGCTGGTGAGCGAAACGGGAGGGCGCCTCCCGTTGCTGGCGCTTTCGACCCTTATCTTCGCCTTCCCGGCCTTCTTGTTCACTTTTTCCCGGTCCTCGTATATGGGGTTCGCCGCCATGATCCCGGCCCTCTTTTTCTTCTCGCGCAAACGCAGACTTTTCCTGATAGGGTTCCTGGCCTTAGGCGGCCTGGCTTTCCTGCTGGTGCCTAACGTGAAAACCAGGGTAATGGACCGCATACAGATGACTTACAGCGGCGTTTACGCAACGCAATCTTTCGAAACCGCCCTGGGCGGCCAGGTGAGGCTGGAAGATTCGGCCGCCGCCCGTGTGTACTCGCTTAAAAGCACCATTTTAGAAAAGCTTCCCAAGCATCCCTTTTTCGGGTGGGGCGTTACCGGAGTGGGGCTGGGAGATACGCAGTATTCACTGGTACTGGGGGAGCTCGGCCTGCTGGGGGCCGTGCTGTTCATCTGGATGATCTACAGGCTGTTCTTTACGGCCAGGGCGGTTTACCGGATGTACGCGTCGCCGCTGGTGCGGGCGCTTTCCCTGGGCTTCACGATCGCGCTGGTCGGCCTGCTCTTCCAGGCCGTGGGCGTTAACAATTTCATAGTCGTGCGCATCATGGAGCCGTTCTGGTTCGTAGCGGCGCTTTTGAGCGTACTTTACAATACCGGCAAAACATCGGGCTCAGCCGTAACTCAGCCTTCCGGAGACAAAGCCTGATCATGTCTTCTGGCGCCTCTGAAACTATAATCAAAAACACGCTGTTCAACGCTGCGGGGCGGTTCTGGGGCATATTGATCTCCATTTTGCTTACGCCCTATATCTTGGCGCACGTCGGAGTCGAGCGCTACGGAATCTGGGCTATCGTGGGAGTGATAACAGGCTACTTCAACCTGCTGGATTTCGGCATGGGGACGTCATATGTGAAGTATATTTCCGAATACCGCGCCAAGCGGGACCAGGAAGGCATCGACCGTCTGGTCAGCACCGGGGTAATCGTTTATTCGGCTTTTGCCGTGCTGGTGATCCCTGCGGCTTATTTACTGGCACCGGGACTGCTCGGCCTGTTCCGGATCCCCCCAGCGTTCTTTTCGGAAGCTGTTTTCGTTCTCAGGCTGGGGGTCGCGCTGCTGGTCGTTTCCAACGCGCTCAGCGTGTTCGGGGCCATTCCGCAGGGCCTGCAGCGGATGGATGTTTCCAACAAGATAGCGGTGGGCGTTTCCCTGCCAATGGTGCTCGGAACGGTGTTCTTTCTTGAAAAGGGCTATGGCTTGCGCGGACTGATGCTGAATAACGCCGTCGTTCTGGCGCTGGCCGGCGCGGCCAATATCTTCGCCGCGTTCAGGGTTTTGCCAGGCCTGCGGGTCGGGCTGTCCCGCTTCAGCGGGGAAATGTTCGCGCGGTTGTTCAGTTTCGGCTTCAAAATGCAGTTCTCGAAAATAGCCGAGGTCCTGGTTTTTCAGACCGACCGGCTGCTGATCGCCTACTTCATCGACGTGATCTCGGTAGGCCTTTACCAACTGGGTTCTTCGATAGCGCAGCAGGTGAGGCAGCTTCCGCTGCTGCTGGTTTCGGCGGTGCTGCCGGCGGCCTCCGACCTGGACGCGAAGAACGATCAGGACAGGCTCAGGGAGCTGTATCTGAGGGGTTCTAAATACCTGGCCTTGGCCAGTTTCCCGGTGTTCTTCTTTGTGATCGCGGCCGCCGGCCGGCTTATGGCGGTGTGGGTCGGCCCCGGGTACGAGCGCTCTGCCTGGGTGCTCCAGATATTGGCCGTCGGCTATCTGGCAAACCTGCTGGCCGGGGTGGGGACTTCTGTCGCTGCGGCGATAGGGCGGCCGGAATTCCAGATGGGAGCGGCTATCATCAGCGCGGTTTCCAACATTGCGCTGACGCTTGCGCTGGTAAAGCCGGCCGGTTTTTTTGGAGTGGCCGCGGCTTCCGCTGTTTCGCTGATCCTGGGGCCGCTGTACTTCTTTGTTAAACTGCACGCCAAGCTGCGCCTGGATTCGGGAAAGATCGCGCGGGAGGCGCTGCTCGTCCCTCTATACGCTTCCGCCCTGCCGGCCGCGCTGCTGTATTCCGTAAACCGCTGGATCGAACCTTCGCAGGGCCGCGCGGGCGGAGGGGCGTTGCTGCTGGCGGAGGGGCTGGCCTTCCTGCTGGTCTATGCCGCCATAGTCCTGCGCCGGAACTGCCTGGACTCGTACGACCTGAATTTAGCGCGCGCCGGGCTGGCTTCGCTGCTGCCGCCGGGCGGCTGGTGGGGGAAGCGATGCTGAACCAGATGATGCGCTACATCCCGCTCAGCCGCCTCGTAAAGAAGGAGGGCAGCGGCGGCATATTGGAGGTCGGCGGGGGGGAAAGCGGGATAAACGTTTACCTGTCTGGAAAGGACGTGGTCGGGCTTGATCCCGGGTTCGGCGGAGATTCTCTGAAAGACGGCGGCCGCTTCCGCCAGTTGAAAGGGTCCGTGCTGGCGCTGCCGTTCAAGGATGCCTCGTTCCCCGTGGTGGTTTGCAGCGATATGCTGGAGCATATCGCCGAAGGCGACAGGGAGCGCGCGATCAGCGAGCTCCTCCGTGTCACGGGCAAAACCCTTTTTCTCTCTTTCCCGGTGCGGGAAACCTACGGGCGCTGGGAGCAGAAACTGCTGGCCTGGTATGAACACCGCGGCATTAAGCTGCCAGACTGGTTGGCTGACCACGCAGCCAAGGGGCTGCCCGGCGAGGCCGGAGTAACGACCTTCCTGAAGAGGCGCGGCGTAAGTTTCGAGACCGTCTCGAACGAGAACAACCTGGTCCATTTCCTGATAATGAGGGCGGAGGCCTCCGCCGCCGGGAAATATCTCAGCTTTATCGCCGCGGCCATCTCCCCGGAAACCTGGGACTATAAAGCCCATGGCTCGGCCGCAAACCTGGCGCGCATGGTCTTTCTCCCGTTCAGGCTGCTGCCCCTCTTGCTGAACTTCGGGAGCCCGGTCCGCAAAATATTCATCATCAGGAAGACCGCGGGGAAAATTTCGGGATACTACGACAGCCACCCCGGGATGATAAGTTCCCCTTTCGGCGGGGTCGGCGCGGAGCCGGGCCCAGGAGACGCCTACCTGACCGAGACCCTGGCCGCGCTGAAATTTGACCTTCGCGGCAAGAGCGTCCTGGACGTTGGCTGCGGCTCTGGCTGGTTCGCGCGGTACGCGAAAGAGAAGGCCGGGGCCTATAAGGGGATAGATATCTCGGCCAGGTCCGTGGCGTTGTCAAAGAAGATAACCCCTAACGTCGTTCAGGCCGACGCCCAGGCGCTGCCGTTCGCTTCCGGCTCTTTCGACTGTCTTTTCTGTATAGACAGCTTTGAACATATCCCGGACCAGGACCTGGCGGCCAGGGAGTTTTTCCGGGTGCTCAACAGCGGCGGAAAAGTCTTCCTGTCCGTGCCGAATTACAGCAATGTGGCCGGGATAGTGAAGAAGCTGGAAGAAACTCTCGGCTTTTATGAAAAAGATTCCTGGGCGCCGTTCAACTATTGGGGGAGTCAGGCTCTGGAGCAGTTTATGACGCCAGGGCGCGTCCGGGACGTGTTTTCGAGCAACGGTTTCACCAGTTTCTCCGTGATCGGCGGTAAGCGGGATTTTGTGGACGGGCTCTTCCCCTGGATAAATCACCGGTTCATGCCCTATTCGGCCGCGACCAGGACTTTTCTGGCGCGCTTCCAGAAGCCGCTGGAGCGGTTTTACTGGCTGAGCCTTCACAACTTCTGGCTGATCGGGAAGTGAGATTATGCAACTCAGCGTTATAATCCCCACCTACAACAGGAAAGAAAAACTGAAGGCCTGTCTGCAGGCCCTTTCAGCGCAGAGCTATCCCGCCTCGGAGTACGAGGTCCTGATCGTGGACGACGGATCTTCGGACGGGACCGAATCTTTTGCGTCGGCCCGGGGCCTTATGAAACCCGGACAACTCCGCTATTTCAGACAACCGCAGAAAGGTCCGGCCGCCGCGCGGAACGCCGGCGTCGCAAACGCCCGCGGCAGGATCCTCCTGTTCCTCGGGGACGACATCATGGCCTCTCCCGGCCTGCTGGAGAGGCATTCGGCCTGGCATGCGGCTAACGCGGGGGCGGACGCGGCCCTGCTTGGATATGTGACATGGGCCGAAACTCTGAAGGTCACGCCGTTCATGAAATGGCTGGAAAACGGCGGCCCTCAGTTCGGCTATGGGGAACTCACGGATGGGGCAGAAGCGGACCCGGCCAGGTTCTTCTACACCTGCAACATCTCTTTGAAGAAAGAGTTCGTGACCGGTAACGGACTGTTCGATGAGGATTTTAAATGGGCGGCCTACGAAGACCTGGAACTGGGCCTGCGGCTCAAAGCCCGCGGCCTTAAACTTTACTACGATAAAAAGGCCGCAGCCTGGCACGATCACAGGACCACGCTTTCTGCGGCCTGCGCGCGCATGCTGAAAGTCGGGGAGTCGGCGGAACTATTCCGGGTGAAGACGGGCGGCGCTGAGGCTGGGCGGCCAGCTCCTTTTTACCTGAAGGTCCTCCGGGCTCTCAGGTTCTCGGTTTATTTCCCGCTGGCGAGAGTCCTGGAGCATACCGCTGTAAGCGGACACGTGTTCAAGTACGTTATGTGGTATTACCGCCGTCGCGGGGCGGAGACCTTTTGGAAAAACAGGAGCGGGAAAGCGTAGAATAGCCTAGTCCGGGAAACTTCCTGGCCTAGGCCGATCATATGCAACCTAACGTAGTATTCATCATCCTCAACTGGAACGGGAAGGACTTCCTGGAGACCTGCCTTGGTTCGGTATTTGCCCAGGAATACGGGAATTTTGAAGTGGTATTGGCCGATAACGCGTCTACGGACGGATCGGCGGACCGGGCGAAAGAATGCTTCCCCAGGACGGACCTGGTGCGGCTGCCGGAGAACCTGGGATATTCCAAGGGCAATAACGCCGGGATCAGGTACGCCCTTGAAAAATATCAAGCTGACTATGTGCTTCTGCTCAACAACGATATTGAGTTAAAGGGTGTCAAATGGCTTGCGGAGATGGTGGCCGCGGCTGAAAGCGACCCCTTGGCCGGAGTGCTGGGCTGCCGCCTGCTGTACCCCGACGGCACGCTGCAGAGCCTGGGCAGGGCGATAACCCCTTACGGGTTCCCGCCTGCGGAGCCGCCTGCCGCTCCGGATGAACGGGCGAAACCCTGGAAGGTCGATGCGGTGATAGGCGCGGTCTTTCTTATCAGGCGCGCCCTGCTGGACAGGATCGGGCTTCTGGACGAGGGGTTCTCCCCGTTCGCTGCGGAGGATATCGACTATTGCGCGCGGGCGGGCATGGCGGGTTATTCGGTAAAGGTGGTTCCCGGGGCGGAGGCGATACATTACAGCAGCCGGACCATAAAGCGCCTGCCGTCCTTTTATGCCCGCGTTGCCGCCAAGAAGGGCGAGATCCGTTTCAGGATGCTTAACCTTCCAGTTTCGCAGCTGCTTAAGTTCGCGGTCTTCGAGGTCTATCAGTTTGCCGCGCACATCTTTGAAAGAAAAGACAAGACGCGGTCTTTCTCGCCGGGGAATATAGGCGTCAGGGAAGCCTGGCGGGAGAACGCGGCGTGGTATTATCAGGCGTATATCCAGAATCTTCGCGCTCTCCGCGATATCCTGACTAAACGGTTCAGCCGTGGGAAGAGGCTCTGGTAGCCAGCGGCGCTGAAAATTAAATTTACAGATGAAACGGATAAAAGTAATACATCTGCTGGAAACCTTCAGGCTGGGGGGCATGGAGAATCTCGTCTGCCAACTGTGCGCCAGTCTCGATAAGGAAAAGTTTGACGTTGAGATCTGGGCGCTGGCCGAAGGCGGGGTGCTAGAAGCCAGGGCCGCCGGTCTCGGCGTAAAGACGCGGGTCCTGGGACTTAAAACTTATCGCAACCCGCTGAATGTGCTGGCACTTGCGGGCGAGTTAAGCGGCGCCGGGGCGGATATCTTGCACGCGCACGGCTATTTCTGTTCTGTGTTCGGCCGGCTGGCGGGATTGCGGGCTCGCGTCCCATCCATGGTCACCCACCTGCATACCACGTTCCATTCCCTCGGCTTCAGGTCCCGCCTGGTCGACAGGTCCCTGAATCGGTTTACCGGGCGGGTAGTGTGTGTTTCGGAGGCGGTCCGGGAGTCTTTCTTCCGGGCAGGTTACGGCGGCAGAGAGAAATTCTTGGTCATCTATAACGGCGTGGACGAAGCCGCTTACTCCTTCCCTCCGGCGCCTAAGAAAGACCCGGTGTTGTTCAGCGCCGGCTCGCTGTATCCGCACAAGGGCCACAAATTCCTGCTTGAAGCCTTTAAAGCCGCGGCGCAAAGCGTGCCCGGGCTCAGGCTGCGCATCGCAGGCGGCGGCCCCCTGCTGGAAGAACTGACCGCCCGCAGCCGGGACCTGGGGCTTGGCGGTTCCGTGGAGTTCCTGGGCGAGCGCAATGATATCCCCGCGCTGCTTTCCGCGGCCTCGCTTTTTGTCCTGCCGTCGGTAAGGGAAGGGTTTTCCCTTGCCTGCGTGGAGGCCATGGCCGCCGGCCTGCCCGTGGCCGCTTTTAATTCCGGCGGCGTCGGGGAGGTCGTACTGGACGGCGAGACCGGCTTGCTTTGTCCCGCCGGGGACTCCGCGGCCCTGGGCAGGGCGATCGTCAGGCTCCTGAAAGCCCCGGCCGCGCTCTCGGCCATGGGCGCCCGCGGCCGGATCCGCGTGGAGGAAAAGTTCACGCTAAAGCGGATGGCGGCGGAAGTTACGGCCCTTTATGAAGCCCTTGTTCCCGGACACGGGCGGGAGAACTCTAAATGACAAAACTGTCGGTCGCTATAATAACCAGGAATGAGGCCGCCAATATAGGCAGATGCCTTGACTCCCTCAAGTGGGCCGACGAGATCGTGGTGCTGGACGGCTTCAGCACCGACGGCACCGCGGAAGTATGCCGCAAATATACCGAGAAAATATACCAGAAAAAATTCGAATCCTTCCCCGTGGAGCGGGATCACGTGCTGCGCAAAACCTCCAATAGCTGGGTGCTCTCCGTGGACGCCGACATGTATTTCCCGCCGGAACTCTGCGCGGAGATCCGGGCCGCCGTAGAGTCCGGGCGGCACGACGCCTTCCTGATGCGCGGCCTGACCGTCTTTATCGGCGGGGAGATCCGGCATTGCGGCTGGTTCGATCCCACGTACCTGCGCCTGTTCAACAAGGAGAAGGGCGGGTATAATCTAAAGGAGAGGTTCCTGGACTCCTTCGCGCCGTCAGGCAGTGTCGGCAAGCTTGAAAACCACTTCATTCATTACGGCGGCGACGACTTCAGCGAATACTTCGGCAAGATCAGGCGGTATTCATATCTCACCGCGTTGGAGTACGGGGATAAAGGCGTGCGCATTAACGGGGCCAACTGCGCGTACTACTTCATAATGAAGCCTATGCTGATCTTTGGATACAAGTACATATATAAGATGGGATTTCTGGACGGCGTGCAGGGGCTCCTGGTCTGCCTGCTGTCCGCCTGCACTTATTTCTCCGCCTACGCCACGCTTTGGGACCAGCAACGGAGGGGTGCGGTCGCCTGAGCCGCGGCGCCAGGACTATATGTGGACCGGAAACGAAGAAAAAACGCGCGTATCCCGGATACTGTATGTTTCCGGCTTCACCGACGTCGTCGGCGGGGGGCAGCGCAGCTTCTTCCTTATATTAAAGAACCTCGATCGCGCCCGGTTTTGGCCCGTGGTCCTGTGCCCCGCCGAAGGCGAGGTATCCCGGGCGGTTTCCGACATGGGGATAGCGACCGTTTTTTTGCCCCAGCCGGCGCTCAAAACCTGGCGGGTGTGGGAAATCTTTTCCTACGCCGCGTCGCTGCGCAGGATAACTGAGGAAACCAGGGCTTCCCTGGTTCATTGCGATACCCTCGGCTCGGCCCTCCTGGCGGGCCTGGCTCACGCCGCCGGCGGTGCGCCCGTGGTTTTCCACGCCAGGGTTTCCGAGAGCGGCGGTCTCAAGGACAGGCTGGTCCGGCTGCTCTGCGACCGGATAATCTGCGTCTCGCGGAGCGTGGCGGCGCGTTTTTCCGGCAGCGGCAGGGTGCGCGTGGTTTATAACGGCGTGGACACCACGGAGTATAGACCGTCAGCCGGCTCCGGGTTGCGGGAAAAGCTGGGCGTCCCAACGGAGGCGCCGCTGCTGGGGTACTGCGGCCAGTTGGTGGAAGCAAAAGGTATAGAGACCCTGCTGGAAGCCTTTGCGGCGCTAAGGAAGGACTTCCCGGAAGCGCGTCTGGCTATAGCCGGGCGCGGCGCCTTTGAGGGAACCCTGCGCGATAGGGCCCGGGCTTTAGGCCTGACCGGCGCCATTATTTTTGCCGGATTCATGGATAACACCGCGCCGTTCCTGGCCGCTTTGGACATCCTTGTTCTGCCTTCTTTATGGCCCGAGGGATTGGCGCGCTCTATTATCGAGGCCATGGCCTGCGGCAAACCTGTGCTGGCGACCGCGGTAGGTGGCAATACCGAGGCGGTGGCGGACGGCGAGACCGGCTTCCTGTTCCCGCCAGGGGACGCCGGCGCCCTCTCCGGGCGGGGGGCCATACTGCTTAAGGACGAAGCCTTGCGCCGCGGGATGGGGGAAAAAGCGCGGCTGCTGGCAGTGGAGAAATTCAGCGTGCGTAGAACGGCGGAAGGGATCCACGCCGTCTACGAGGAAATGCTTCCCGCTCAGCCTGCGCGGCGCGGCGCACCGGCCCGATGAAAAACTTTCTGAAAAATATTTATTTTACGCTGCGCTCGGCGGTCCTTCTGCCTCTTCGCGCCTTCTTCCCGGCCGCGGCGGCGCCGGCCCTTGACCGGCCCCGCGCCATTCTGTTCATCCGCGTTGACAGGATAGGGGACATGGTGCTCAGCACGCCTGCGTTCGGGGCCCTGAAAGAGAAATATCCAGAGGCTGAAATTACCGTTCTGGCCGCTCCTGCCTGCTGCGCGCTTATCGCCGCGGACCCGCGGGTCGGACGAGCGGTGCCGTGGCGGGGGGGGGCGCTGGAGGGGCTGCGGACCCTGCGGGAGCTGCGCGCGCGCGCTTTCGATCTCGCGATAGACCCCTACAAGGGGCCCGAACTGAAAACCGCGCTGCTGGCTTTTTTCTCCGGGGCGCGCCTCCGGTTGGGATATGAATCGCATGGCCGGGGCCTGTTCTTCAATATGCGGGTCGCCCCGCCGGCCGACCGGAGGCATTTTGTCGAAGAAGCTCTCTATCTCCTGGGGGCTCTTGGCATCACGGAACCCTCACAAAAACCGGAGCTCTTTACATCGGAGGCGGCGGAAGGCGCCGCGGAGAAGGTCCTGAGCGATTCCGGCGTTTCAGGGAGCCGCCTGCTGGTGGCCATGCACCCCGGCGGTTTTTATCCGTCGCAGAGGTGGCCTGCCGCCAGGTTCAGGGAGTTGGCCGCCTGGCTGGCCGTGGAATACTCCGCCAGCCTGCTGCTTATCGGCAGCGCGGAAGAGAGCGCCCTGGCGGACGAAATTTCCAGCGGGCTGCCCGCAGGGAAAACAGCGGTAAGGGCGATCGGCCTCGGTACGGACGTGCTTTGCGCGCTGATGCGCAGGTGCGGCCTTTTCGTGGGCAATAATTCCGGCCCGCTGCATATGGCCAGCGCGCTGGGTATCCCGGGAGTTTCCACGATGGGTCCGACCGACCCGGTGAAATGGACGCCGCTGGGGCCAGGACAGGTGGTGCTCCGGTCGGCCCGGCCATGCGGACAGCGCGGCGGCGGGGAGTGCATGGCGGACCTGACGGTGGAGAGGATGAAGGCGGCCGTAAAAGAAGCTCTGGCCGTGCGCGGCGGCGGAAGCGGGGGAACTGTATGAAGGTAAATCTAGGTTCGGGCGGTAAACCTCTCGAGGGCTACGTGAACGTAGACGTCAACCCGGGCGCCCCCAAAGTGGAAGTGGTCTGGAACCTCGACGAATACCCGTGGCCGTTCCAGGACGGTACCGTGGACGAGGTTTTTATGGACCAGTGCCTGGAGCATCTTGTCGACCATAACCGGGCGATGAAAGAGGTGCACCGGATACTTAAAAAAGGCGGGCTGGCCAGGATCTCCGTCCCGCATTTTACATGGCAGTACGCCTTTCAGGACCCGACGCACAGGCATTTTTACGGCTACAACACGTTCTTCTACTATGCGCGGGACTGCGGCTACTTCGACTTCACGTTCTCTTCCTGCCGGGTAAAAATAGTTTTTGGCAAGCGACTTTCCGTATGGAACATAATTCTGGAGCCGCTCTTTAACCTGGCTCCGGACGTTTACGAGCAGAGCCCGCTCAGGATATTCCCGGCCCTGACCGTGGACGCGGAGTTGATAAAATGACGGAGCGGGCGGGATCCGAAGGAAGTTGTCCGGTCCGCCGCTCGCGCGCGCAGCGCTCTAAGCGCCCCTCTTTAGCCGCCTATGCCTGACAGGAATTCTGAGACCACGGGGAACAAGCTCCTTGGGCTTGAACTCGTCCGCTTCGCGGCGGCTTTCGGTATATTGTTCTGGCATTACCAGCATTTCGCCTTCGCGGCTGATATCCCGGCCGATATTTTCCGGCTGCGGCAGCCGTTTTACCCGCTGCTGCGGGCCTTCTACGATTACGGGGCCGACGGGGTGAAGGTATTCTGGTGCGTCAGCGGTTTCATCTTCTTCTGGAAATACCGGGAGGCTGTCGCTGACAGGCTGGTGGACGGAAAGAATTTTTTTGTACTCCGTTTTTCGAGGCTGTACCCACTGCATGCCGTCACCCTCTTGTTTGCGGCGTCGCTGCAGTTCGCCTATTTCAAGCTCCACGGTTACTTTTTCGTATACCAGAACAACGACCTCTTCCATTTTCTGCTCCAATTGTTCATGGGGAGCGACTGGGGGTTCCAAAAGGGCATGAGTTATAATGGCCCGATCTGGTCGATATCCGTAGAGGTGCTGGTCTATGTCTGTTTCTTCCTCGTGCTCCGCTACCTGAGCAGGGCCGCCTGGGTCAATATGGTGATCATCGCCGCCTGCGCCGCCGCGCGTATGTCGGGAGTCTCTAGCCCGGTTATAGACGCCGCCGCCCTATTCTACCTGGGCGGACTCGCGGCCATGGCGCGCAGGACTTTGCAGGTCCACAAGCGGCCGCATAAGCTGGTCCTGGCCGCCTGGGGCGTCCTGTGTTCGGCTCCCTTCGCGGTGCCGGTGTTCAAGGCTTGTCACCTCGATCCTGACTTGTATATCCTTGTGTACGCGCCCATACTGGTATTCTGCGTTTCCGGTCCGGTCCGGGTGAGCCCGTCCGCGGCAAAATTCATAGAAGCCGCGGGGAACATGACCTACTCAAGTTACCTGCTCCATTTCCCGATACAGCTCTGCCTCGTCCTGGCCTGCTCGGCCGCGAAAACCGCGATACCGGTGTTCAGCCCGTTCTTCCTGGCGGTGTATTTGGCGACGACTTTGGCGGCGGCGTACCTGGCGTACAGGTATTTCGAGGCGCCGGCCCAGAATTTCATCAGACATAAATTCTCGCCGCGGCGCGGTTGAAGACCGCCAGGCCTGTATATTTTGTTTAATATCGATATGCCGAAGTCCCAGAACGGATCCGACCGCGGGGGCCGCTGATGTGCGGGATCTGCGGCTTCGCCGGGCTTAAGAACGAGGGGCTGCTGCGGGCCATGGCGGCCTCGCTGCAGCACCGCGGGCCGGACGAGGAGGGCTTCTTCTCCGACGGGGAGGCCGTCTCCCTCGGCATGCGCCGCCTCAAGGTCATAGACCTCTCCACCGGCTCGCAGCCGGTGTACAACGAGGATAAAACTGTTTCCGTGGTCTTCAACGGCGAGATCTACAATTACCGCGAGCTGCGCCGTGAGCTGGAGGCCAAGGGGCACAAGTTCTCCACCGGTTCCGACACCGAGGTGCTGGTCCATCTTTACGAGGACCACGGCGACGATTTCCCCAGGCTGCTGCGCGGCATGTTCGCCTTCGCGCTATGGGATTCGAAAGAGCGCAAGCTGTTGCTCGCGCGCGACCAGTTCGGCATCAAGCCGCTGTATTACGCGCAGGCCGGCGGCAAGCTGTACTTCGCTTCGGAGCTGAAGGCGCTGCGCCGGGCCGCGGGTATTTGCGGCGACCTGGACCCGGTGGCCCTCGACTACTACTTCACCTACCTCTACATCCCCGCGCCGCATACGATATACAAAGGCGTCAAAAAGCTGGAGCCGGCCTCGACGCTGATCTTCCGCAACAACGCGGTGCAGCTCGAGAAATACTGGCGGCTGGAGCCGGCCGACAATGGCGGCAAGCCGGAAGAGTACTGGCTGGAAGGGATACGCAGCCTGCTTTCCGAAAGCGTAAAGGAGCAGCTGGTCTCCGACGTGCCGCTGGGGCTGCTGCTGTCGGGGGGCGTAGATTCCGCCTCGCTGCTGGCCTTCATGGCTGAACACGCGGGCGCCGGGGTGAAGACTTTTACCGCGGGCTTTGGCGGCGGGGATTTCGACGAGACGGCCGCGGCCAGGGCCATAGCCGGGCGCTTCGGCGCGCAGCATTTCGAGATCCCGGTAAAGCCGGATATCGGGGCGGTCATCCGCAAACTGGCGGGCCATTTCGACGAGCCTTTCGCGGATTCTTCCGCCCTGGCCAATTACCTGGTGACCAAAGAGGCGCGCGCGCATGTCACCGTGGCGCTGGCGGGCATCGGCGGCGACGAGCTGTTCGGCGGCTATCCGCGGCACCTCGGCGCGCGGCTGCTGCCCGGCTACCTGAAGCTGCCCGCGGGCCTGCGGCGGCTGGCCGGGCGCGCCGCGGGGCTGCTGCCCGAGAGCCGCTCTTCTTTCAACCTGCCCGGCCGCGCAAAGCGCTTTCTCGGCAGCGGCGCCGCTGATTTTGCCGGGGCCTATGATTCCTGGCTCTCCTACCTCGCGCCCGGCGAGAAGAACGCCTTTTATTCCCCTGAGCTGGCGGCTGCTGTCTCTGGCGGCGGCGCGGCGCTGCCCGGTCTGCCGCAGGGGCCGGACGGCATCATGGGGTTCGAGCTCGCCAACTACCTGCCCGACGACCTGCTCTGCCTGGCCGACCGCGCCTCGATGGCCAACTCGCTGGAGCTGCGCGTGCCCTTCCTCGACACGCGCCTGGTAGAGTTCATGGCCGGCATTCCGCTCTCCGCCAAGACGCGCGGCTTTAAACTGAAGTACCTGCTCAAGAAGGCCATGGCCGGCAAGCTGCCGCCGGAGCTGCTGGCCGCGCCCAAGCGCGGCTTCCAGGTGCCGCTGGCGCAATGGCAGGAGCGGGAGCTGAAAGCTTTTACCGCCGAGGTGTTGAGCCCGCGGAACGTTAAGGCGGCCGGCGCGCTCTCGCCCGCCGGGGTGGCCGGCATGCTGGAGGAACACGCCTCCGGCCGCCGCAACCTCTACGACCGCATCCACGCGGCCTCGGTGTTCCACCTCTGGCTGGAGCAGGCCAGGCACGAGCCGCCCGCCGCCATCTCCGGCGCCTGGAGCGTGCGGGGTAAACGGAAGATACTGCTGGTGAACCTGGCCGGGCTGGGCGATATAGTGATGATGACGCCGGCGGTGCGGGCGCTGAAGGCAGCCTACCCGGACGCCTCGCTGGAACTCCTGACGATAGACCGCTCCAGGGAACTGGCCGCTGGTATTGAGGGGCTGGACCGTGTGCATTCCGTGCCGATAGCATACCGCTACGCCGGCCCCGCCGCGCTGCTGGCTTTCTTCCGGACGCTGCTCGCGCTCCGGCGTGAGAAGTTCGACGCGCTGGTCAATTTCAGCCTGGTCTCCTCCTTCGGCGGGCTGCTGAAGTCCCGCCTGGTAAACCTGCTGGTTAGACCCGGCCTTGCCGTTTGCCGCGTTCTGGACGGGCTGGGCGCGGCGGGGGATTTCACTTTTTACGAGGGGGCGGTGGAGCATAAGAGCGAGGTGGAACTGACCGGCCGCCTGCTGTCCCCGCTTGGGCTGCAGCTGCACGATACAGTCATCAGTTACACGCCTTCTTTCGAGGACAAAAAATCCCTCCAGAAAGACCTGGCCGACCGGGGGCTTTCCGGCAGGCCGCTCATCGGCCTGAACCCGGGGGCTTTCCGGCCTTCGCGCCGCTGGCCGGTGGAGCGGTGGAAGGCGCTGGCCGGCCTGCTGCTGGAGAAATATCCGTCGGCGCTGCTGGTGGCGACCGGCTCTGCCGGAGAAAAGGAACTGTGTGAGGCGCTGAAACTCTCCGACAGGGTTTTCAACTCGGCCGGGCTTTACACGCTAGGGCAGAACGCCGCGCTTTATGGGCTGCTGGACGTTTTCATAACCAACGACACCGGGCCCATGCACCTGGCCGCGGCCGCGGGCGCCAGAACGGTCTGCATCTTCGGCCCGGGCGACCACTGGCGCTTCGCGCCGTCGGTGCCGGAGGACAGGCGGCGCGTGCTCAGGAAGGACGTGCCCGGTTGCGAAGTGCCCTGCTACAAGTTCGACTGCGCCAACCCGGCCTGCCCGATGGCCGTGGCGCCAGCGGAAGTGCTGGCCGCGGCCGCGGAGCTGATCGGATGAGCGCTGCCGCTTCCTGCCAGGCCTGCGGCTGCGTCTCCCGTGAAGCCCTGCCCGGCCTGCTGCGCTGCCCGGCCTGCGGCCTGGCGTGGCGGGCGGAAAAGTTCTTTGCCGCGCCAGCCTACGTGCCGGGCAGGGAGGAACTGGTTTACGGCAGTTCGAAAAAAAAGTTATTCGCTGCCGCCCTGGATTCGCTGGGCGCAGGCGCCGGGCGGCCCGGACGACTGCTGGATATAGGCTGCGCCGGAGGCGAGCTCCTGGCCGCGGCGGCCGCCCGCGGCTGGAGCGCCGAAGGCGTGGAGATAGAGCCGGGCCTGGCCGCGCGCGCTGCCGGCGCCGGGTTCAAGGTTCACGCCGCCCCGGTGGAGAATGCCGGCCTGCCGCCCGGAGCCTTCGATGCGGTGACCGTCTTCGAGGTGTTCAGCCAGATGGACGCGCCGGCGGCCGCTGCCGCCGAATGCGCGCGGCTGCTTAAGCCAGGCGGACTACTTTACCTGCGCGAGTTCAACGCCTCTTTCCATCTGCCGCTCTACCGGCTGGAGCTGCGGGGCTTTTTTAAGCCGCTGGGCGCGCGGCCTTCCGTTATCCACAATTTTAATTTCACGCCGTCAGCGCTGCGCGCCCTGCTGCTCCGGGCGGGCTTCGGAGAAGTCTCCATACGCAACTCCCGGCCTACCTCCGGCGACCCTTACGGCTCCGGCGGCGGCCTTGGAACGTTTTTTACCGCCGCCCTTAAAGTTCTATACTATGTGCTGGCGCAGGCGCTCTGGCTGGCCACGCTGGGCCGGGTGTACGCCGGTTCGGCGCTGATAGTCACCGCGAGGAAGCCGGACTGAACTGAACCAAGGATGAAAGCCGCTATACACCAACTGCAGTACTGGCCCGGGCTGCGCTTCTTCGCCAAGCTGCGCGCGGCGGACCTGTTCATCTACCTCGACGACGTGCAGTACGAGAAGCGCGAGTTCCAGAACCGCAACCGCATCCGCACGCCGCGCGGCTGGCAGTACCTGACGGCGCCGGTGGTGTCCAAAGGCCGCTTCTCGCAGAAGATCAACGAGGTGGAGCTGGACCGCGGCGGCACCTGGCTGGGCGACCACCTGCAGGCGATAAAGATGAATTACGCGCGGGCGCCTTTTTTCAAGCAGCACCTGCCCGGTCTGGAAGAGCTTTACTCGCGCGATTACCGCCTGCTCTCCGACCTGGCCATGGCCACGATGGACTTTCTCAAGGACGCCTTCGGCATCAAGACGCCGGTGCGGTTCTCTTCGGAATTCAAGGTGGAGGAGTCAGCCAGCGCGAGGCTGGCGCGGCTCTGCGCGGCGGCCGGGGCGGGGGAGTACCTCTCGGGCGCTGGGGCGAAGGCCTATTTGGACCCGAACGTCTTCAGCTATGCCGGTATAAAGCTGGCCTGGCAGGATTTCAAGCCGCGGGAGTACCCGCAGGCTTTTCCCGGCTTCGAGCCGGACATGTCGGCGCTGGACCTGCTGCTGAACTGCGGGCCGCGCTCAACGGACTGGTTATAATATGAACCCTTACATAGCCGCGGCGGTAGCCGAGATGGACAAGATAAACGTGTCCCGTATGGAGCACCCGGGCCCCTGGGCGCTGGACCCTGCTTCGTGCCGCTTCGTGGCGGCCTTCGCCCGGGCCCTTAAAGTGCGCCGCGCGCTGGAGTTCGGTTCCGGTTTTTCCACGCTGGTATTGGCCCGGGAAACCGCGGCGCAGGAAGATAACTACCTGCTGTCCATAGACAGCTCTCCGCGCTATTCGACCATGGCCCGCGAGGCGGTGGAGACCTCAGGCTGCCCGGCCAAAGTGGAGTTCCGTGTGGCCCCGCTGCGGCCGCGCTTTTACGGGCCGCGGCTGCTGCTGACCCCCGCGCTGCCCAAAGGCCTGCTGGGCGCGCTCGGCCCCTTCGACCTGGCGCTGATAGACGCGCCGCACGAGGGCTGGGACCCGGAAGCCGCGCTTTACGATATCTTCCCCGCCATGGCCGTCGGCGGCTACGCGGTGGTGGACGACGCCAACCTCCCCGGCCGGGAGGCCCATTGGGACGCCTGGCGCGCCGCCCTGGGCGAGGCCGCTGACTTCATCCATCTCGAGGGCATAGGCAACGGCCTGTTGGTGATAGAGAAGCTGGAGGATGACCCGCCGAGGTATCCCTTCAAGGGCGCCCTGGGCGCGGCCGGCCGGGCCCTGCGCGATTACGCCCGGCTGCTCTCCGTCAATCCCGAAAACCGCTGAACCGTTCCCGGGCCGCTAGGTCCTTTGTCCTTTCAACTAGGTCCTTTTATCACGCTCCCGGGCCCTAACGGCCCTTTTAGCGCGGCCGCCCGCGCGCTAAACTATAAGCATGGTAAACAAAACCCTCGTCTACGACCTGAAAATTTTCAACGCCATCTTCATAGCCTTCTTCGCCATCTTCCTAGCCTGCTTCGCGGACCTCAGCTACGGCCAGTCAGCCCTGGGCCAGCTCGGAGCCTCCGCGGATTTTGCCGCCCCCGTCCCGATGCCTGAAGTCTCGTCCCCCGCCGCGGTGCCCGTTTCCAGCCAGGACCGGGACGAAATGGTGGCCGCTTTCAGGGAGCGCATGGTAAAGCAGATCATCGCCAACTGGAACCATCCCTCCAAGATCGACGACGCCATCGTCGCCCAGCTGGCCCTCGCCCATAAAGAAGGCATCCTTGAGCCCGTGGTCGTGGGCGTCCTGAGCGACCCCCGCCTGGCGCGCTTCTTTCCCGCCGGCGCCAAGATGAAGCCCGAAGAAGCGGCCCGCGTGCTTTCCATGTACATCGGCGCGGAGCTCGAGTCCAACGGTCACGTGCCCGGCGTGCAGGCCGTAGAGGGCTGGGACGAACTGACGGCCCGCCACCTGGGCCTCACCCGCCCCGGCGCGCCGACTACCGACGGGCGGGCCTTCCTGGCCGGCCTCGGCGCTGTGCAGCAGGCCCCTTTCTCCTCCGGCAACAAGATCATCCCGCTCATCAACGGCGCGGCCTCCTTCGGCAAGCGCGCGGAGCTCATCCGCGGCGCCAAGAAGAGCGTGTACCTGACCACCTGGGCTTTCTACGACGACGAGACCGGCCACCACACCGCGGACCTGCTGATCGCTAAGAAGCGCGAGGGGCTCGACGTGCGGCTGATGATAGACAAGGACACCGCCGGCCTCTACGACAAGGGCGTCCTGGCCAAGATCGCCTCCGCCGGCATCCCGGTGCTGCGCTACCAGCCCAAGGCCCGCAACTATTACGAGTTCCACTCCAAGATCCTGATAGTCGACGGCAAGTACGCGGTGCTTGGCGGCATGAACATCGGCAACGAGTACTCGCACATGGCCGGCGTGGAGAAGTGGCGCGATACCGACGTGCTGGTGCAGGGCCCGGCGCTCAAGGACGCGATGGCGTTCTTCGCCGGCGCCTGGAACGAGCAGGCGGCCGAAGAAGGCCTGCCGCTGCGCGCCGACGCCAACGCCTACGACGGCGCGGCCGCCGGCGGGGCAGACGCCGCGATAGTGGTTAACGCCCCCGGCAAGGAACCCTATATCCTCCTTTCCATGCTGCGCGCGGTCTACGCCGCCCGCACTCGCATCAATATCGAGAACGCCATCATCGTCATGCCGCCGGCCATGAAGATCGCCCTGCTGGACGCCCGCGCCCGCGGCGTAGAAGTGAACATCCTTTCCAACTCGCTCGAGACCATCGGCGACAAGATGATGAGCGCCATGATCCTGGGCAGCTTCCCCGAGCTGGTGCAGGCCGGCGCCAACGTCTACCTGAAAGAGGGCGGCCTGCATCACCGCCTGCACTCCAAGTTCATGACGGTCGACGGCGCCTACGGCACCATCGGCTCCTACAACCTGCAGCCGCGCTCGCAGCGCTACGTGATGGAGATAGTAGTGAACTTCGCCGACCGGCAGGCCGTGGCAGACCTGGACGCCTCTTTCCGCAAGGACATCGCCGCCGCCAAGCACGCCAAGAAAGTGAAAGACCTCGGCATCCCCTTCATGCCCATCAAGGGCCTGGTGCACAAACTGATGTTCAACCAGCTGTAAGCTCCGCCTTGCGGCGAAAAAGGGCCTACCCGGGAGTAGGCCCTTTTATTTTGCCCCCGTAGGCACTTGGCCGCCCCCGCCGGCCCGGCGCGGCCGCTATAATATAGTTGTAGATGCTATTCCTGAAAAACATTTTCCTTATCGCAGCGCTGGCCCTGGGCTGCTCTTCGTCTATTTTCGCCGCTCCGTTGCCGGTCTTTAAAGAGGCCGCCGCTCGCTGGACCCAGGAGCAGGCTCTCAAGCTGCCGCCGGCGATGACGGCCGAGTTCCTGCAGGGTGTGGCCGACCAGCGCGGCCCCGAGGCCGCCGCCCGGCTTGCCGAGAAGAAAGAGAAAGTCGCCGCGCTGCTTGGGCGCTATAAGAAGTGCGACCTGCGGGCTTCCGACGCGGCGACCGCCGAAAAATATTTCACGCCCGAGTTCGGCGCCGAGGTGCGCTACTTCGCCGCCGGCGGCTGCGAGGCCTTCCGCTCCGCCGCGCAGGCCCAGGCGCAGGCCCGCCCCGGGCTTTCCCGTCCCGCTTCCGTGAACCGCCTGGAGGCGCTCTCCGCTTCCGGCGCGCTGGCCACGCAGGCCGGCTCGGCCCGCTTCTTCGACGGCTCCTCCTCGGGCGGATCGGCCGCCCTGCCGGCCGTGCACGCCGCCCAGGGCGCTCCCAGGCCCGCCGGCGCCGCCGTTCAGTACGCTCCCGCTAAAGTCTCCTCCAAGCCGCTCGCCGCCGGTGTGCCCGCGCTGCGGGCCGAGAACCCTTTCCGCGCTGCCGCCAAAATAGAAAGGCCGGCGGACCTGGGCAAAGACGGCCGGGTAAATACCGCCCTGGCCTACTGGAACGATCTGCGCAAGAAGAACTGGGCCGCCTATAAGGACGGGGGCCTGGAGGGTTCAGAGAAGGCCAAGGCCCTGCTGAAGGCCGCCGCAGGCGCGGGCTTCGGCGGGCTGCTCTATTACAGCAACCTCCCCAACGTGGAGATAGCCGCCGCCCGCCTGGGCTGGGACGTAGGCCGGGGGGAGAGCCGCGCGGTGATAGCGGCCGACGCGGCCAAGCTCGCTTTTCACTCGGGAGTTTTCATCCTCGCCCTCGCGCCTATCCCGGTGCTCAAGGTCGCCAGGGCCGCCGCCGCCGGCGAGGCCTGGGCTCTGGCCCTGATGGCCGGCTTCGCCGCCGGTCCCGTCAACCGCTACATCTTCCACTTCGCCGATTAATCAAATAGTCCCCAATATTGGGCGGCCTACCGCAGGGGCAGGACCGCAAAACGCGTTCGCGCACACCGTGCGCTCACTCGACACACTGCGGTGGCCGCTGCGGCCACCCGCTCCTCCGCGCTACGCAAGCGTCGGGCTCGCGACGGTTTTGCTTGTCCTACCCCTGCGGTCTCCGCCGGTTTCCCCGCTGATTAGCACGTAGAGAAACAAACGGAGGGGTGGCAGGGGTGCTGCCCCCCGAACCCTTTGCGGAAGGGGGGGCCCCGCACTGCGGATTTGTATCTGTAAGCGCTGGTTAATCTGTGAGTATTTTCCGGAGAGTTTCAGAAACGAATAATCTCTGAATACTAAATCCACAGTGCGGGGGGAAACCGACGCAAGGGTTTCCATCTTCCAGGGTTCGGGGGGTAGTACCCCTGCCAGGCCCCCGACTTTGCATCTCGCGGTTCTGCTGTAAAAAGGGATTTTGGAATTTGTTATACTTTTTTTATGCCTAAACCGATGACCACCGAGCAATTCTTCGCCCTGGCCAGGAAGCGCAGTCCGCGCACTGCCGCCAAGATAGACGCCGCCATACACAAGGCCTGCGCCGCCGAGCTTACAGTGGTCTGCTGTGACTCGGCCGGCTTCTCCCGGAAGACGCACGAGCACGGAATCATAGAGTTCATGGACAACATGGTGAAGTGCCACGACGGGCTGGAAAAGATAGTTCACCGCATGGGCGGCGTGACGCTCTCCAACAAGGCCGACAACCTGATGCTGACCTTCGAAGAGCCGGCCCCGGCCGTGGCCTGCGCCATCGAGATGCACCGCTGGCTCAAGCGCCGCAACAAGCCGCTGCCCGACTTCAAAAAATACAATATCTGCGTGGGCATACATCACGGGCATCTCCTGCGCTTCGCGGACGACGCCTACGGCGCCGCCGTCAACGTGGCGTTCAAACTGGGCGAGGACGTGGCCGGCAAGGACGAGCTCATCGTCAGCGGGCAGGTCAACGACCTCCTCAAGGGTCAGTACCGCACCGACTACTCCAAGCATGTCACCATCGGCGGCACCACCTTCGACGTTTACAAGGTCAAGTACCGCTGACCGCCACAGAGAAAGAAAAGCCCCGCAGGAGCGGGGCTTTCTTTTTTTGCCCTACAACGCTTTCTCGCGCTCCATCGCGGCGGCGAAAGCCGGCCAGAACGGGTCGTTCACCGGGTGCGCCAGGGCGCGCTGCCGGCCGTCCTCTGTTACCATTATGCCGCCCGCCTGCTCCGTTACCTCTCCTATAATGGAAGCCGTTATGCCCCTGGCGGCGAGCCTCCCCAGCACGCCCGCCGCGGCGCCGGGCCCGGCGGTAATGATCAGGGTGCCCTCGCTGATGGCGGCGTAGGGATCTATGCCGAAGCGCGCGCAGAGCCTGGCGGCCGCGGGCTCCAGCAGGATAGCGCCGCGGTCTACGGCCATGCCGGTGCCGGAGGCGCGGGCTATCTCGTAGAGGCCGCCCCAGATGCCGCACTCGGTGGCGTCGTGCATGCTGGTCACGCCGGAGGCGCGGGCGTTGCCGTCGGCGGCGGCCAGCGCGTCCTCCACGGTGGACATCATGTAGAACATACCTTCCAGCTCACGCAGGTCCGCCGCGCCCAGTTCCGCCCCAACCAGTTTTGGGCAGGCCGCGGCGAAGAGCCCGCAGGTCTCCACGGCCGCGCCCTTGGTGACTATCACCTGGTCGCCGGGCCGGGCCATGCGGGTGGTGACATATTTATCCTCGTCGCCCAGCGCCGTCATCACCGCGCCGCCCACCATGGGATAATTGCAGCCGGCGTAGCGCGCAGTGTGGCCGGTGATCACGCTCACGCCGTACTTAAGGCATTCGCGGTGCACGGTCTCCCACATAAGTTCCAATTCCTCTTTCTTTATAGAGAGCGGGAGGTTCAGGTCCACGGCGAGATGCGAGGGCTTGAGCCCCGTGGTGGTGATGTCCGAGGCCAGTATGTGGAAAGCGAACCAGGCCGCGCGCTCCCAGCCGTATTCCGGCACTATGAAGAACGGGTCGGCCGTCATGGCCATAACGCGCCCCGGGGCGACGCGCACCACGCCGCAGTCCACGCCGTGCATGGGCCCGGCCAGTATGTCCGGCGACGGCGCGCCCAGGCGCGGGTAGATCAGGCCGTCGAAGACGGCTGGGTTTATCTTGCCTTCCGCCGGCAGTTCTGCTGTCATCGTCATTTTTTTCTCCTTGCGAACATTCTTACCGAACGGCCGGTCTTTACGCCGGCGAATACCGAAGAGACCACCGACACCAGGTCCGCCCCGGCCGCGTACACCAGCGGGGCGTTCTCCGGCGTGATGCCGCCTATGGCCACCAGCGGCAGCTTCAGCCGCCGCCGCGCCTCGGCGAAGACCGAGAGCGGCACCAGGGCTTCCTTAGGCTTGGTGGGGGACTTGAAGCAGGCCCCGAAAGAGACATAGTCCGCGCCGGCTTTCTGAGCGCGCAAAGCCAGGCCTATGTCGCCGTAGCAGCTCACGCCTATGATGGCCCGCCGTCCCAGCAGCGCGCGCGCCTGCTCCACGCAGGCGTCGTCGCGGCCTACGTGCACGCCGTCCGCGCCTATGGCGGCGGCCAGCGCGGGGTCGTCGTTGATCACCAGTTTCGCGCCGCCGGCATGCGCCGCGCGCACCGCCTCCCTGGCCAGCTCCAGGCGGTCGCGCAGGGCGCTGGCCTTCTCCCGCAGCTGTATTATGCCCGCGCCAGCCGCCGCGGCCTCCGTTACCTTCTTTATGAAATCCCGGCGGCGCATGAGCCGTTCGTCGGTGATGACGTAGAGGCCGGTCGGCAATCTTTTCATCCCTGCCTCCAGTGGTGGTTGAGCGGGCCGTGGCCTGCTCCCAGGCCAAAAGCGTGGCGTATGGCCCCTGCCACGTAATGCACCGCTTCTTCCACGGCCTCGCGCGGGGGCAGGCCCAGCGCCAGGCCGGCCGCTATGGCCGCCGACAGCGTGCAGCCGGTGCCGTGGGTGTTCTTTGTCGCTACGCGCGGGGAGCGGAAGACCGTGAAGACTTTTCCGTCGTAAAGCAGGTCCTCGCAGACCGGGCCGGCCAGGTGGCCGCCCTTGACCAGCACTAAGGCGGGGCCCAGGGCGCGTATAAGGCGGGCGGCTTTCTTTGCCCCGTCGAGATCGCGCACTTTCACGCCGGAGAGGCGCTCGGCCTCCGGGGCGTTGGGCGTCACCAGCGCGGCCAGCGGCAGCAGCTCTTTGATCAGCGCGCCGGCGGCGCGGGGCTCCAGCAGGGCATGGCCGCTCTTGGCGTACATCACCGGGTCTACCACCAGGTTGCGGACTTTGTGGGCTGTCAGCCGCGCGGCCACAGCTTTTATCACCCCGGCCGAACCCAGCATGCCGGTCTTCACTGACCCGGCGCCTATGTCCGAGAGCACCGCGTCTATCTGCTCCTCTACCACCGGCGGGGGCATGGCCAGCACGCCCCGCACGCCCAGGGTGTTCTGCACGGTCACGGCCGTTATGGCCGACATGCCGTAGACCCTGAAGGCGGAGAAGGTCTTGAGGTCGGCCTGCACTCCGGCCCCGCCGCCGGGGTCGGAGCCGGCTATGGTTAGGGCGCGGGCCGTCATGCCGCGACTTCCCGGCCCAGCTTGCGCGACTGGCGCATGGAGCAGAACTCGGGGCCGCACATGGCGCAGAACTTCTTCTTCCGGCCGTCGCCGCGGTAGCAGCGGGCGCGGCGCGGGTCGAGCGACAGGGCGAACTGCCGTTCCCAGTCGAAGGCGTAGCGCGCGCGGGACATGCGGTGGTCCCGCTCTATGGCCCCGGGGCGGCCGCGGGCTATGTCGGCCGCGTGGGCGGCTATCTTTGAAGCCATGATGCCCTGCCGCACGTCCTCCAGCCCGGGCAGGCCCAGATGCTCTTTGGGCGTGACGTAGCAGAGAAACGAGGCCCCGGCCCAGGCGGCCAGCGCCCCGCCTATGGCGGAGTTTATGTGGTCGTAGCCGGCGGCTATGTCGGTCACCAGGGGCCCCAGTACGTAGAACGGCGCGCCGCGGCAGACCTTCTGCGCCCGTTCCACGTTCATGAATACCTTGTCCAGCGGCACGTGGCCCGGGCCCTCTACCATCACCTGCACGCCGGCCGCCCGGGCCCGCTTGACGAGGCCCCCCAGGGCGTCCAGCTCGGCGAACTGCGCGGCGTCGCAGGCGTCGGCGAGGGACCCGGGCCGCAGGCCGTCGCCGAGGCTGAAGGTCACGTCATACTTGCGGAAGACGGCGCAGATCTCTTCGAACCGCTCGTAGAGCGGGTTCTCGGCGTTATTGAGTTCCATCCAGCGCGCTAGCGCCGCGCCGCCGCGCGACACTATGCCGGTGGTGCGGCCGGTCGTCAGCGGCAGGTGCGCGCGCAGCAGCCCGGAGTGCACCGTCATGAAGTCCACGCCCGCCTCGGCCTGTTCTTCTATGACCTCCAGCAGCAGTTCGGGCGTGAGTTTTTTAACGCCGCCTGACCTTTTAAGGGCTTCATATAGCGGCACGGTTCCCACCGGCATGGGGCTGCGCTTTATTATCTCTTTCCTTATCTTAGGCAGGTCGCCGCCGGTGGAGAGGTCCATTACTGCGTCCGCGCCCAGCTCCGCGGCCAATTCCAGTTTCTTAAGTTCCTGCTTGAGGCCCGAGCCCAGGCCGGAGGTGCCCAGGTTCACGTTTATCTTGCAGTTGAATTCCCGGCCGATGGCGGCGGGGAAGAGGCCCTTGTGGTTGATGTTGGCGGGCACCACGGCGCGGCCGGCGGCCACTGCTTTGAGCAGCAGGCCTGCCTCCGCTTTTTCCCGCGCCGCGGCTTTTACTATCTCAGGTGTTAAGGCGCCCTTGCGGGCCGATCCGAGTTGCGTCATTTTGTCCTTTATGAGAGGAAAAATGACAAAAAAATACCGGCCGCATGGCTGCGGTCGGCAATAGTCGTGTTGACCCTTTCATTTTCCCTCCGCCGGTATTACCCGGTTCAAGTTATAAGGGTCTTCCGGCAACACCGGAACTCTCAGCCTGGTCACTGCCAAGCTCCCCGCGTCCCTTTTGGGGACGGATATATTCTAACAAAATCCAACGCGCGGGCGGGCTCGCCGTTCGCTCATAAGCGGGCGCGGCAGAAGAGGGCCTGCGGTCCTCCGCCGGCGAAGAACTCGCTCGGCACACAGTGCCTCGCTCAGACATTCTTCGCCGCCGCCCTAATGATAGGCGGTCCGCTCCGGACCTTGGCCCTGCGCCCTAAAATCGCTCACGGCGAGCCCGCCCGCGCTCGACGCTACGCAAATAAAAACGCCCCGGGGTGGCCGGGGCGCTTTATTGCCGAGGGAGAGTTTAGTCTGCGATCTCGGGTCGTATGTCGGTGTTCACTTCGGGGGCCCGCAGGCCCGTCATCCCGAAGGCGCCGCCGAGGGCGCTGAAGCCGTTGGTGATGATGGCCTGTGAGGGGCCTGCGACGCTCTGGTTAGTAACTATGAGGGCCCCGGCGGGCTTGGAGGCGGCGGCCGGCTTCACGGCTATGAACTGCTCCCACGGGGTCAGCGGCCAGCCCCAGCCGGTCTCGTAGCTGTTCTCTGTGGGGTTCAGGCCCACGGCCTCGTAGAGGAATTCGGTATAGCCCACGCAGTCGAACTTCAGCGGGCCCTTCTGGGAAGCGTGCGTGTCGCTGTAGGTCAGGCCCTTCTTGCCCATCGCTATGGCCAGCTTGGCTATGCGCTCGCGCTGCGCCGCGGTGGGCTTCACCGGGGTGGTGCGGTGGCCGTAGTACGGGTACATGAAGTGGTGGGTGAAGTTGTTCCAGGAATCTATGTTGCGCACGCCGCCCGGCTTGAAATTGTCCGGCACGCAGTCCGCTATGACCACCTTTATCTTGCCGTTCTTCACTTCGGTGCCGACGAACAGGCCGGCGTGGCCGATGGGGAGGTCGGGGCTCACCCAGCCGCTGATGGTGCCGGTGATGCCGCCGGTGAAGATCAGGTCGGCTTTCTCTATGCCGACCTTGGCGGAGCGCTGCACGTTGATGACGGTGGAGGGGTAGCCGATATGCTCGAGCATCTCGAAAGCCACGGAGCGGACCACTTCGCTTTCCTGCACATTGGCGGCTATGTCGAAGAGGTACGGGCCGGCCTTGGTGTTGCTCTTGAGCTTGCCCATGCTGATGAGCAGGTTCATCTTGATGACGTCATCGGCTTCGGTATAGAACTTGGAGAGCTTGCCCATCAGGCGGGGATCTCCGATCTCGCCCAGGGACCAGATGGAATCGATGGCCTTCAGGCGGGCCTTCAAATTGTCCTCGTAGGGACCCTTGTTGGGGCTGGCGGCGGCGGCCTGGTAGGTCTCTATGTTGGCCAGCAGCGCGTCTACGGCGGCGGCACGGGAGGCTTCGTCGCCCTGGGAGGCCTGCTGTATGTAGGCCGTGGTTTCAGACTGGTGGAGGGTTGCGTCCGTCGCAAAGGCCTGCGCCGGGAAGCAGAAGATCGCAGATATCAGAGTAAGGTTTTTGAGCGTGCCGTTCATCAAGTTCCTCCTGTTGGCTACGAGTATAGTTTATCACAGGGAGGAAAAACGGCAAGGTTCAGTGGGCCCAGGGCCCAGAAGTTAAATAGGCCCTGCCGGTCTGGGCCCTTTGGGCCCGCGCGCCAGAATTTAACTGTTAAAGCGCGTTTTTAAGGGTGATGACCGGGATCTCGGCCGGGGCCAGCCAGCGCAGGGGCGGGCCCCAGGTGCCGGAACCGGAAGTGACGTAGAAATTGCTGTTATTTATCTTATACAGACCATAAAAATGCCTGTAAAAGAGCCAAGTAAAGAAATGAAAGGGAAAAATCTGGCCTTTATGGGTATGCCCCGAGAAGCCCAGGTAGTCGCCGGCCGCGGCTATCTCCGGCAGGAAGACGGGCTGATGGGACATCAGCACCGTGAATTTGACATCCTTGTGCCTGGCCAGTATGCCGGTCACGTCTTCCTTGGTCAGGTGTTCGGTGTGTATATCGCCCAGGCCGATAAGGCGCAGCGGGCCCAGGTCGGCCGAGGCGTTGTGCAGCAGCTTTATGCCGAAGGCCTGGTAGCAGCCCATGGCGGCTTCGATGCCGTAGTAATACTCGTGGTTGCCCAGAGAGCCGTAAAGCCCGTAGCGGCTTTTTATCTTCCCGGCCAGCTCGGCCAGGTCCGAGTCGCAGGTGATGCCGGGGTCTATCAGGTCGCCCGTGACCAGCACCAGGTCGGGGGAGGCGGAATTCACCCTGTCCACCAGCGCCGCGAACTGGCGCAGCTTCCAGCGCGAGTCCACGTGCATGTCCGAGATCTGCGCTATGCGGAAGCCTTCGAGGGCCGGCGGCAGGTCCTTCACCGGCACGGCCACTTCCCGGAGCTCGGGGACTTTCTGGCCGCCGTATACGCCCCAGCCGGTCACCGCCGCGAGCAGCAGCAGGGTGGCTTTAGCGTAGAGGCCCGGGTTGAACCAGGCGGCCCGGCGCAGCAGCAGCGCGGCCAGGTCGGAGACCGCGAAGAGGAAGGCCGCTATCAGGATGACGCCCATCCAGGCGTAGCCGGCCGCGTACAGGGGCTCCAGCCAGGCGGCGTGGAACTGGCGCTTGAGGAACATCGTGAAGGGCGAGAGGAAGGCCGCCGCCAGCAGAGCCCAGCGCAGCCAGGCGGCGGGCCCGGGGGCCAGCCCGAGGCCCCGCGCCGCCCAGCGTCCGGCGTAATAATGCAGCCCGACGTAGGAAAGTACGAGCAGGATGAAGACGGGCAGGAAGTGATAGGTTTTCATGGCTTGGACGCCGCTCCGGAACTAATGATACTAAATCTTAAAATCACCGTGGCGGCTCAGGGCTCGTCGATATGCCTGGCCGTTTCGGCCGCCGCCACGGGCGCCAGCAGCAGCAGGGACACCAGGTTGGGCACGGCCATCAGCCCGTTGAAGATGTCGGCGAAGTTCCAGACCGCCGGCAGCGCCGCCACCGACCCCAGCAGCACGGCGCCTATCCAGAGCCAGCGGTACGGCTTCACCGCCCGGCGGCCGAGCAGGTACTCGGCGGCTTTCTCGCCGTAGTACTCCCAGCCGATGATGGTGGAGAACACGAAGGTGAGCAGGCCCAGGCTCAGCACCGCGGGGCCTATATAGGGAACGTGAGAGAAGGCGCTCTTGGTCAGGGCCGCGCCTTTCAGGCCGCTCTGCCAGTCGCCGGCGCTCACCACCACCAGGCCGGTCAGCAGGCACACCACCACCGTGTCCCAGAAAGTACCCGTCGAGGAGACCAGTGCCTGGCGCACCGGGTTGCTGGTCTGCGCGGCCGCGGCCACTATGGGCGCGGAGCCCAGGCCGGACTCGTTGGAGAACAGGCCGCGCGCTATGCCGTAGCGCATGGCTTCCTTGGCGCCGGCGCCCAGGAAGCCGCCCACGGCCGCCTGACCGGAGAAAGCCGAGGTCAGGATAAGGCTGATGGCGCCCGGCAGTTTATCGAAGTTCAGCAGCAGGATCACGGCGCAGCCCAGCACGTAGACCGCCGCCATCAAAGGCACCAGCCGCTCGCAAAACCGCGCTATGGACTTTATACCGCCGAGGATGACGAAGGCGGTAAGGGCAGCCATCGCCACTCCGGTGAGCCAGACCGACAGGCCGAAGGACTCGTGCAGCATCTGGGAGATGGAATTGGCCTGCACCATGTTGCCGATGCCGAAGGCGGCCACGGCGGTGAAGAAGGCGAAGACCAGGCCCAGCCAGCGGGCGTTGAGGCCGCGCTCCAGCACGTACATCGGCCCTCCCGAAATTTCGCCGGTCCCGGAGATCACCCGGTACTTCACCGACAGCAGCGCCTCGGCGTACTTGGTGGCTATACCGAACACGCCGGTGAGCCACATCCACAGCACCGCGCCCGGGCCGCCGGCCGCCACCGCGGTGGCCACGCCCACGATATTGCCGGTGCCTATGGTGGCCGCCAGCGCCGTGGTCAGCGCCCCGAAGTGCGAGATGTCGCCCGCGCCCTCGCTCTTGCGGCTGAAGGAGAGTTTTATGCCCTTGAGCAGGTGCCGCTGCACGAAGCCCAGGCGGAAGGTGAGGTAGAGATGAGTGCCGAACAGCAGGATAATGAGCGGCGGCCCCCAGACGAGCGCCCCGGCCTGCTCGAGCAGCGTATTGATCTTTTCCATCCGTGAATTTTAACTTATTTGCGGCGCACTCAGGAGGCGCGCACGCACGCCCCAAGAACCGCCTGTCCGTCCAGGCGGTTGTGCCGTATAATGAAATAGACAGGGGTTGGTATTACCGATCGCGGCGCGGGCGCTCAGCCCCGCTCGAAACGTTCGAAATCGCACTTGGGGTCCTCGTTGGCGCCATAGGTCCCAAAGAACTCGTTGATCGGCACGCAGAGGTGCTGGATGCAGCCGTCGCTCACGGTGTCTATGGCCCCGGCGGCCGTCTTCAGGCAGCCCAGGCAGGCCTTGGCGTCGCCTTCCGAGCAGCGCACGCAGTCGAGCGCGCCCAGGCCGACCCTGAAAAAAGCGATCTGGCACCGGGGCTCCTCCGGCCTGAACTTCACCACATAGCCGTGCCCCCCGGTATACGTGCGCACATGCCCGTTGTCCTCGTAGGTGCAGGCGCACGGTCTGGGCCCGGGCTTGGTGAAGAAAGTGGCCGAGCGCAGGAAAGGAAAGGGCGGGAAATTGGACTCCGCGGCCATTTTTTCAGCCACCCACCCGGAGCAGATGTCTTTTACCTCCTGATCGCTGTAGCGCGCGCGGGTATTGTCGGCGTACGGGGAGCCGCCCGTCCCTTGCCGCAGCGCCACGGTGCAGTCTCGCCAGAAACCGGCGTGCTTGGAGTTCTTGACCAGGCCCTTGGGAAGCTTAAAAGGGGGCGGCGGCAGCGAAACCGTTCCCGGATTTTTGCGCAGCAGCTCCAGGTACTGGCCGCAAAGAGCGCTGTCCTTAAAGCCCGCCGAGGAGCAAACGGCCTTGACGCTGCGGTAAGTGCGCGGCACGCTTATCCCGTACGCGAACTCCCACTCGGCCGCGCAGGCGGCCAGGTAAGAGGAGCTCTCGTAACCGGCGGCCATCTCGGACGGCTCCCAGCATTGGCTGACGGCGTTCTTTACCGGTACCGGCTGCTGCAGCTGCGTGACCCCGCCGCCGGGGCCCAGCTGGGAAACGGCGCCCTCGCCCGCGTACAGCGGGGCGGCGGCGAGCGCAAGCAGCGTCAGGCAGATCTTCATAAAGCGGTACTTACCTTTAAAGTTTACCAGCCGCACCTTGACCTGTCAAGTAGCCCGCGGACCCTCAGCCTGTCCGGTGGCGGAAGCCTCCCGGGCGAGCTCGGCGGAAGAACCGCGCGCAAAAACGCGAAAGCACGCCCGGTTTTTGATATTATAAACAAACCGCACGCGGCGGATTCAAAATTTAAAAAAAGCACGCGGGTAAGGGGGGCAAGGCGGAAAAACTGACGATAGCTGCGCTTATGTCCCCCGCAATTCTATGTCTCCCACAATTCAGCAGGAATCTCTGGCCGCGGCAGTTGGCTCCGGCGGCTTTCAGCCGGCGGCAGGGCAAGGCGGCGGTATGACCATTACCCCGCTGGGCGCCATCTGGCTGACCGTCTGCATAAACTCTTTCATGCCTATCATGGGGTATCTCGCGGCCGGGCGTGTCTCGCCGCCGCTGTTCGCCCTTGCCGGCTCGGCGCTCGGCTTCGCCTGCTTCCTGCCCTGGGCTCTGAAAAATAAGATGTTCCCGGTCTATTTCCGCCGGGACCTGCGGCTCCGGCTGTTCGCCGTGGGCTTCTTCGGCAGCGCGCTGCCGATAGCCGTGCTGGTGCTGGCCCTGCGCTACACCACTCCGGCCAACGCGGCCATACTCGGGCAGATCGAGGCCGTCTACACCATCATCCTGTCGCGGCTGTTCCTGAAGGAAAAGATTTCCGCGAGCCAGCTGTTCGGCACGGCGCTGGTCTTGTCCGGCACGCTGCTGATAGCCTACAAAGAGCGCTTCACGGTGCGCTGGACCGGGGACCTGCTGATGCTGGCCGTGCCGCTGATGTACCAGGTCTCGCATCTGTTCAGCAAGAAATTGCCCAAGGACCTGGGGCACGTTTTCGTGGCCTCGTCGCGCACGCTGTTCGCCACGCTGGGCATCCTGCCGGTGTTCCTGCTGGGCTTCTTCACTCCGGTGGCGGCCTTCGAGCCGAGCTGGGAACTGGCGGGCATAGTGCTGGCCTGGGGCCTGGTGCTCACCGCGCTCAATAACGTGCTCTGGTACAAGGCCATCCTGAACATGGACCTCTCCAAAGCCACGGCGATAGTGCTGTGCTACCCGGTGCTGACCGCGCTGTTCTCCCACCTATCCGGCATAGAAAAGATACAACCCTACCAGCTCATCGGCCTGGCGCTCGCGCTGGCCGGCGCCTGGTGGGTGACGGCGCTGGTGAGGCGGCAGCACGCCGCGGCTGGAGGAGCATGAAAAACCCTGTGACCCGAACATTCCTGGCCCTGCTGCTGCTCTGCTGCGGAACCGCGGCGCGCGCGGATTCCGATTATCTCGACGAGAAGGCCCGCATGGAGCCTTTCTACGGGCCGTATAACCGCGCGGTCTACGCGCAGCTGCACGGCCGCCTGGACGAGGCCTGCGTGTTGTTCGCGCAGGCGGCGGCGGGAGCGAAAAAAATGCAGCATGGCTGGTGGCAGGAATATAAAGCCCTGGTGGCTCTTGGCGCCGCCTACCACGCCCGCAGGGATTTCAAGCTGGCCGAGAAATACTATCTGGAGGGGCTGGCCGACTACAAAAACATGCACCGCGACCTGGGCGCCGTGGGCCTCAGCGGCCTTGGACGGCTGTATCTGGACCGGGGGCTGCCGAAGAAAGCCGAGCCGCTGATAAGGGAGGCCCGGGACCTGGAATACAAGGAGTCGGGGAAAAGGGGGGATTTGACCCGGCTGGCCGCCGCCGTATCGGACCTGGGGCGCCTCAGCGAAATGCTGGGCGAGCGGAAGAAGGCGGAGATCTATTACCTGACCGCGGCCAAGATGCTGTCGGGCCCGCAGGGCGAGCCGCCTGTCCACGCCGGGCTGGGCGCCGAGCAGATGGATTCCTACCCGATCATACTCTACCGCCTGGGCGACCTGTATCAGCGCGGCGGCAACGCCGCCGCCGGCGCGCGGTACCTGGCCAAGGCGCTGGCCGCGTTCGACCTCTGGGTCAACCTGGAGGCGCGCCCGGCGCTGAAGGCGCGCCGGCTGGAATACCGCGGCTATACGCTGCGCGCGCTCGGCCGGAACGCCGAGGCGGCCGCTGAGCTGAAAGAGGCCGGCAGGCAGTACCGGCTGGCAGCGTTCGAGTAGGGCCGCTGCCTGCGCTAGCCTTTTATCACCAGCAGCGGGCGGAACCGGGCCACCTTTTTGGCCAGGCCGGCGCCCGTCACCACTCTCACCACGGCGTCAACGTCCTTGTAAGCCTCCGGCATTTCCTCCGCCAGCGTCTCAGGCCCCGACGAGCGCACCCAGACGCCTTTGGCGGACAGCTCGTCAGTTATGCTGCGGCCGCGGCCGCGGCGCAGGGCCTCGCCCCGGCTGAGCAGGCGCCCGGCGCCGTGGCAGGCCGAGCCGAAGGTGGCGGCCATCGCCCCGGCTGCGCCGGCCAGCAGGTAGGAGCCCCGGCCCATGTCGCCCGGGATGATGACCGGCTGTCCGGCGGCGGCGTAGGCGGGCGGCAGCTCAGGGTGGCCCGGGCCGAAGGCGCGCGTGGCGCCCTTGCGGTGCACCACCAGCTTCGTTTTCCTGCCGGCGACCTCGTGCTCCTCCAACTTGGCGATATTGTGCGCCACGTCGTATACCAGCCGCAGGCCGAGGGCGTTCTCGCCGAGGCCGAAGGTTTTTTCAAAGATCTCCCTGATGAGGCCGGTGAGGGCCTGGCGATTGGCCCAGGCGTAGTTGGCGGCGGCCTGCATGGCGCCGAAATACCGCTGCCCCTCGGCGCTGCGGAAAGGCGCCGCCGCCAGCTGCGGGTCCGCCAGCGCTATGCCGTAGCGCCGCGCGGCGTCGCGCATGACCCCGATGTAATCCGAGCAGACCTGGTGGCCCAGGCCGCGCGAGCCGGTGTGCAGCATCACAGTGAGCTGTCCTTTGAAGATCCCGAAGGCCCCGGCGGCGGCCTCGTCGTAAATATCGGTGACTTCCTGCACCTCGAGGAAATGGTTGCCGGAGCCGAGCGTGCCCAGCTGGTCCCGGCCGCGCTCCTGCGCGCGTGCGCTCACCGCGCGCGGGTCCGCGCCGGGGAGGGCGCCGTTAGATTCCGCGCGCTCCAGGTCCTCCTGGCGGCCCAGCCCGTTCTTCACCGCCCAGGCCGCGCCGTCTATGAGCGGGCCGTCCTGCTCCCGCCGGTTCACCCGCAGGCCGCCCCCTGCGCCTACTCCTGCGGGTATGCCCGACCAGAGCTTGTGCGCCAGGTCTTCCAGCCGTCCGCCCAGCGTTTTCACTTCGAGCGAAGAGGCGAGCAGGCGCACGCCGCAGTTGATGTCGTAGCCGACGCCGCCGGGCGAGATGACGCCGTCGCGCGCGTCGTAAGCGGCCACGCCGCCTATGGGGAAGCCGTAGCCGGTATGGATGTCCGGCATGGCCAGGGCGCAGCCGGCCAGACCGGGCAGCGTGGCGGTGTTTGCGGCCTGCTCCAGCGCGCCCGGTTCTATTAATTTTTCCAGTTCGGCGTCGGCGTAGATCACCGCAGGGCCGTTCATGCCCGGCTTGTATGAAGACGGCAGTTCCAGCCTGTACTCGTCCAGGCGGCGCAGGTGTCGGTTCATGCGGAAGTAGCTCCTGCAGCGCGCTGCCGAAGTCTTAGTGAGAGTTCCAGGCCGCGCTGTTGCGGTCGGCGTGACTGCAGTTGACGAAGAGGGTGCCGAAGGCCGGGGATTCCGGGTCGTTGACGTAAGCCCAGCCGCCGGCGTCGGTCAGGGCGGCCATGGTGCTGGCGCCCACGCTGACGGCGATGCTGTCCATGTGCGGCGTGTTGGGCAGCTTGGCCGGGGGGATAACGGAGATATAGGTGCCGTTATCGGTCAGGGTGGCCAGGTTGTCGGACGGGAAGGTGTGGTTAGCGCCGTAATAGATGTTCAGCGTGGAGCGCAGCGAGGTCAGCATGCCGAGGGTGGTGCTTTCCTTGCTTTTTGTCATCAGGCCGGCGAAGCGGGGGATGGCGAGCACGGACAGGATGCCTATAATAGCGACTACCACCATCAGTTCTATGAGGGTGAAGCCTTTGTGGATTTTCATCTTTTTCCTTTTCTTCTCGGTTGGGTCTTCGACGGCTCGCGGCCTTCTATTATATCCGCCAACTGCGGGTAGTTGGCCTGCCGGGCTATCTCCGCGGCCGTCTGGCCGGACTTGTTAGCCTTGGCCGGGTTTACCCCCAGGCGGAGCAGTTCCTTCACGGTGGCTTCGCGGCCGCGGTTGGCCGCCATCATCAGCGGGGTGTTGCCGTTGGAGTCCTTGAATTCTATGTTCGCGCCGCCCTCGGCGAGGGCAGTCACTACGTCGGTGCGGCCCTGCATGGAGGCCCACATCATGGGGGGCCAGGCCAGGCGGTCCAGCGCCTCGGTCCTGGCGCCGCGGGAGATCAGGAAGCGCACCGTGTCCAGGCGGCTCCAGCGCGCGGCGATGTGCAGCGCGGTCTCGCCTTTTTTGTTGCGCAGCTCCAGCAGGCCGCCGCGGTCCAGCAGCAGCTTCAGCGTGTCGACGTTGTCCTTGGCGGCGGCCCACATTACGGGGGTCCAGCCGGCCGAGTCGGTGATGTTGGGGCTTATCCCCTGGTCGAGCAAACGGCGTGTATGGTGCTCGTAATCGTTCTTGGCGGCCTTGAACATCCGCTCCTCTGGCGTACCCAAGGGGATATCGCAGCCGGCCTGGAAAAAGGCCGCCGCGGCAAAAAGAAAGACTACGGCGTATTTGACGCGCGTCATGCGAGTTAATATATAAATAATAGCGCGTCTAAGCAAGACGCCGGCGCTTAAGCTTTACTAAAGAAATCCCCGCCTTTGTCGTCCACCAGCACGAAAGCGGGGAAGTCTTCCACCTCTATGGCCCAGACGGCCTCCATGCCGAGCTCCGGGTAGTCCAGCGTTTCAACTTTCTTTATGTTGCGCTCGGCCAGCAAGGCTGCCGGGCCGCCGGGCGAGCCCAGGTAGAAGCCGCCGTACTTTTTGCAGGCGTCGGTGACGGCCCAGGAGCGGTTGCCCTTGGCTATCATGATCAGCGAGGCGCCGCGGGACTGCAGCAGGTCCACGTAGGAATCCATGCGCCCCGCGGTGGTGGGGCCGAAAGAGCCCGACGGCTTGCCGGCCGGGGTCTTGGCCGGGCCGGCGTAGTAGACCGGGTGCTTGAGCAGGTAGCCTGGCAGGGGCTTGCCCGCGTCCAGCAGTTCCTTGAACTTGGCGTGGGCCAGGTCGCGCGCCACCACAATGCGGCCGGTCAGCGACAAGCGCGTGCCGACGGGCTGCTTCGAAAGCTGTGCCAGGATCTCCGGCATGGGCTTGTTCAGGTCCACGCTCACGCAGCCCGAGCAGGAGGTGAATTTCGCGCGCATCTCTTTGGGGATGAGGGTGCCGGGCTCGCGGTCCAGCTCCTCCAGCCACAGGCCCTCGCGGTCTATGCGGGCGAGCATGTTGCGGTCGGCCGAGCAGGAGACGCCAAGGCCTATGGGCGCGGAGGCGCCGTGGCGCGGCAGGCGCACCACGCGCACGTCGTGCGCGAAGCACTTGCCGCCGAACTGCGCCCCGAAGCCCAGCCCGCGGGCGGCCGCCAGCAGTTCCGCTTCCAGCCCCTTGTCGCGGAAAGCGCGGCCGGTCTCGCCGGGATCGCCCGGCAGCCCGTCCAGGTAGCCGGCCGAAGCCAGCTTTACCGTCTTCAGGCACATCTCGGCGGAAGTGCCGCCGATCACGAAAGCGATATGGTAGGGGGGGCAGGCCGCCGTGCCGAGGGCCTTCATCTTCTCCACGAGGAATGGCTTGAGCTTCTCCGGCGTCAGCGTGGCCTTGGTCTCCTGGAACAGCGCCGTCTTGTTGGCCGAGCCGCCGCCCTTGGTGACGAACAGGAACTCGTAGGCCATGCCGGGCTTCGCGTAAATATCTATCTGTGCCGGCAGGTTGTTCCCGGAATTCTTCTCCCGGTACATGTCCAGCGCGAGCGTCTGCGAGTAGCGCAGGTTCTCCCCGGTGTAGGCCTCCCATATCCCCTTCGACAGGAATTCCTCGTCGTCGCAGCGGGTCCACACCTGCTCGCCCTTCTTCGCCACCACCGTCGCCGTGCCCGTGTCCTGGCAGAAAGGCAGTTCGAAATTGGCCGAGATCGCCGCGTTCTCCAGCATGCAGTAAGCCACGAACTTGTCGTTCTCCGACGCTTCCGCGTCGCTGAAGATAGCCGCCACAGCCTCGTTGTGCGACCGCCGCAGCAGGAAAGAGACGTCCCGGACGGCCTCCCGCGCCAGCCGCGCCAGCGCCTCAGGCTCCACCTCGAGGATCTCCCTCCCGCCGTCCCGCGACACCGTCACCCCTTCCTTGGAAACAAGGCGGAACTTCGTCTTGGGCTTGTCTAGCTGGAACATCTCGGAATACTTAAATTCGGCCATACCTTATTTCCTTTTATTTTCTTTGGGGGCGACGATGGGTTCCGGGCTGACGCTGGGGGAGGCTAAGCAAAAACCCTCTCGGAGGCCGACGCTTGCGTAAGCGCGGAGGCCGAGAGCGGGAGCGGCGAGCACTGTGTGCGAGACCGCGTTTTTTGCGTGCCTCACCTAGTGGCAGCCCGGCCGCTGCGGGCTGCCGTCAGCGCTTGGAGACCAGGTTGGCGAGCAGGAACTCGCGGTTCATGCGGGCGATGTTGGCCACCTTCACGTCCTTCGGGCACACCGCCTCGCACTCGTACTCGTTGGTGCAGTTGCCGAACCCTTCCTTGTCCATCGCCGCCACCATCTCCAGCGCCCGCCTGGCCCGCTCCGGCCCGCCCTGCGGCAGCAGCGCCAGCTGCGAGATCTTGGCCCCCGTAAAAAGCATCGCCGCCCCGTTGGGGCAGGACGCCACGCAGGCCCCGCAGCCTATGCAGGCCGCCGCGTCCATCGCCTCCTCGGCGCGGTCCTTCTCCACCGGGATAGAGTTGGCGTCCGGCGCCGCGCCCGTGTTGATGGACACGAAGCCGCCCGCCTGGATGATGCGGTCCAGCGCCCCTCGGTCCACCACCAGGTCCTTCAGGACCGGGAAAGACTTCACCCGCCACGGTTCCACCGTCACCACGTCCCCGTCGCGGAAGCGGCGCATGTGCAGCTGGCATACCGTCGAGTGCTCGTCCGGGCCGTGCACGTCGCCGTTGACCACCAGGCCGCAGCAGCCGCAGATGCCCTCGCGGCAGTCGCTCTCGAAAGCTATCGGAGGCTCGCCCTTCTTGAGCAGCTCGTCGTTGAGCACGTCGAGCATCTCCAGGAAGGACATGTTCGGAGAGACGTCTTTCACGCCGTAGGAGACCATCTTGCCCGGCTCGCGCGGCCCGGCCTGCCGCCAGGCGCGCACGGTGATAGAGAAGTTCTTAGAGCTGGTCATTATTTGTAGCTCCTTTCCGCCATCTTGATGTGCTCGAATTTGAGCTCTTCCTTATGCAGCTGCGCTTCCTTGCCCTCGCCCTGGTATTCCCAGACGGCGGCGTGCGAGAAATTAGCGTCGTCGCGCTTAGCCTCGCCCTCGGGAGTGCAGGACTCCTCGCGGAAGTGCCCGCCGCAGGATTCCCTGCGCTCCAGCGCGTCGCGCACGAACAGTTCCGAGAACTCCAGGAAGTCGGCCACCTTCCAGGCCTTCTCCAGCGTCTGGTTCAGGTCCTTGTCGGCCCCGGAGACGCAGACGTTCTTCCAGAACTCCTCGCGGATCTCCGGGATCTTCTTGAGCGCCTTCTTCAGGGCGCCCTCGCTGCGCGCCATGCCTACGTCGTTCCACATGACGTTGCCCAGCTGCCGGTGCAGTTCGGAGGGCGTCTTCTGGCCTTTCACGGCCAGCAGGCGGTTGACGCGCTCCTGCACGTAGGCCGCGGACTCGCCGAATTCCTTATCCAGCGTCGTAGCCGGGTCGAACTTGGTGGCGCCCAGGTAGCCGGCAACCGTCGACGGGGCTATGAAGAACCCGTCCGCCAGGCCCTGCATCAGCGCCGAGGCGCCCAGGCGGTTGGCGCCGTGGTCGGAGAAGTTGGCCTCGCCCAGCGAGAACAGGCCCGGGACCGTGGTCATCAGGTTGTAGTCCACCCACAGGCCGCCCATCGTGTAGTGGGGCGCCGGGTAGATGCGCATCGGGGCCTTGTAGCCGTTCTCGTCGGTGATCTGGTAGTACATGTCGAAGAGGTTGCCGTACTCGGCGCGGATCTTGTCCTCTCCCTTGCGCTTGATGGAGTCGCGGAAGTCCAGGTAGACGCTCTGCCCGTTGGGGCCCACGCCGCAGCCGGAGTCCACCACGGTCTTCGCGGCGCGGCTGGCTATGTCGCGCGGCACCAGGTTGCCGAACGCCGGGTAGCGGCGCTCGAGGAAATAATCCCTCTCCTCGTCGGGGATCTCGTGCGGGAGGCGCTTGTCGCCCTTGGCCTTGGGCACCCAGACGCGGCCGTCGTTGCGCAAGCTCTCGCTCATCAGCGTCAGTTTGCTCTGGTGCTCGCCCGAGCGCGGGATGCAGGTGGGGTGGATCTGCGTGAAGCAGGGGTTCGCGAAGCCGGCGCCGCGCTTGTAGGCCGCCCAGGCGGCGCTGACATTGCAGTTGGCGGCCATGGTGGACAGGTAGAACACGTTGGCGTAGCCGCCGGTGCACAGCAGCACCGCGTGGCCGGAGTAGGCCTCCAGGTCGCCGGTCACCAGGTTGCGTACGGTAACGCCGCGCGCGCGGCCGTTCTTCACCACCAGGTCCACCATCTCGCGGCGGGGGAACACGGTGACCGTGCCCGCCGCCACCTGCCGCATCATGGCGGAGTAGGCGCCGAGCAGCAGCTGCTGGCCCGTCTGCCCGCGCGCGTAGAACGTGCGGCTGAGCTGCGCGCCGCCGAAAGAGCGGTTGGAGAGCTGCCCGCCGTATTCGCGGGCGAAAGGGACGCCGATCGCGGCGCAGTGGTCTATGATCTGGTTCGAGATCTGCGCCAGGCGGTAGACGTTGGCCTCGCGGGCGCGGTAATCGCCGCCCTTTACGGTGTCGTGGAACAGGCGCCAGACCGAGTCCCCGTCGTTGGGGTAGTTCTTGGCGGCGTTGATGCCGCCCTGCGCGGCTATGGAATGCGCGCGGCGGGGAGAGTCGTGCAGGGTGAAGACCTTCACGTTGTAGCCCTGCTCGCCCAGCGCGGCCGCGGCCGAGGCGCCGGCCAGGCCGGAGCCTATTATCAGCACGTCGTACTTGCGGCGGTTATTGGGGTTGACCAGCTTGAGGTCGAACTTGTGGGCGTCCCATTTCTTCTCTATCGGACCGGCGGGTATGTTGGCGTCTAATTTCATCGTTCCTCCCCGTTACCTTATGACCGTCACCTGGTAGCCCGCCTCGGCGGTCTTGAGGTCTATGTTCAGCAGGAAATACACCGAGATCAGCGCGAAGCCGAGCATGGAGACGGCCGTCAGCAGGCCGCCCAGCTTGATGAAGGGCGTGTACTTCGGATGGGTCAGCCCCAGCGTCTGGAAGGCGCTCTGCATGCCGTGGCTGAGGTGCAGCGCCAGCGCCGCGGAGCCGGCTATGTAGATCGTGACGAAGGCCGGGTTGCGGAAGGCGGCGGTGACCATCTGGTAGAAGCCCATGGAATGGTCCACGAAACGGAAGGTCAGCAGGTGGTAGGCCAGGTAGGCGAGGATGGCCGCCGCGGTGTAGAGCATGGTGGCGGAGCCGATGGTGCGGCCGCCCTGCCACTTTCGGGCCTCGTAGCCGCGCGGGGCGTTGAGGAAGTCCTCTATGCGCACCCAGACGCCGGTTATGATGTGGGCGATGAAGATGAACAGCAGGCCGACCTCGAGGAAGGGCGTGACCGGGTTGGACAGCAGCAGGTCCACCCAGCCGTTGTAGGCGGCCTCGCCGCGGAACAGCAGCAGGTTCTCGGCCAGGTGCACCACCATGAAGCCGCCCAGCAGCAGGCCCGAAACGGCCATGACCGCCTTTCTGCCTATAGAGGTCGTGATAAAGCGCTTGAGGAACGTTATATCCATAATAATAAAAACTCCGGTTTTTTCGCGGGATTAGTGTATCGTAAATAATTAACGGCCCCTCAGGCAAGGCAGAACTTCTAAAAGCGATATAAGGTAATTTAATAATAAAAGAAGGTTCGCACGCGGCTGAAAAATTTAATAGAATTAGCGTATAGTAACCTGCAAGGGGAGGCAGTAAAAATGAAACGCGTCATATTTTCCGCTATTCTTTTCTCGCTGGCGTCAGCGGCGTCAGCCTACGAAAAAATAGAATTCAAGGCCATGCTGCAGAGCCCGGCTTTCCAGAAGCCGACATCCGTCGCCCTTAACGGCAGCCGGATCTACGTCACCGACAGCAAGGTCAACTCCGTCTTCGTCTTCGACGCGGAGGGCAAGCAGATCAAGAAGATCGACGGCGCCCTGAAGGCCCCCGAGGCCGCGGTCTACGGCGGCGGCAACCTCTACGTGGCCGACACCGGCAACTCCCGCATCGCCGTCTTCGACGCCGACGGCAAGATGCTCTTCTCCTTCGGCAGCCCCGGCGACGCCCCGGGCCAGTTCGAGGGCCCCAGGGGTATAGCCTTCGGCCCCGACAACCGCCTTTACGTCTCCAACACCGGCGCCAGCCGCATCGACGTCTTCAACTCCGACGGCATCTACCTCTACGGCTTCCCGGTCGCCAAGAGCGACGGCGTCACCAAGCTGAACCCGGGCAAGATCGTGCTCTCCCGCTCCGGAGACGTCCTGGTCTCCGACCCGGCCAAAGCGATAGTGCAGCGCTACGACCGCACCGGCAAGCTGCTCAAAGAGTACCTGATGCCCAATAACGGCGCGGCCGTGGACAAGTTCGGCTTCCTCTACGTGATCAACTCCAAGGAAGGCAAGGTTTACGAGCTCAGCGAGGCCGGCGCCGAGGTGGCCAAGTTCGGCACCAGGGGCAAAGGCCGGATGGAATACAAGGCGCTGCGCGACCTCGCGATCGGCGGCGACGGGCTGTTTTACCTGTGCGACGAGGAGAACAAGAAAGTGGTGATCCTCAAAGTGGAAGGCGCGGGCGAAGGCGCGGCCGAGCTGCCCCAGGCCCCGCTGCTGGACCGCTTCGCGGTGAAGGGCCCCGTGGCCAAGCTTAATTTCAAGGCCGACGTGTTCACGGTCACACCCGACGGCAAGGTGGTGGCCTGGCTGCCCGAGGCCAAAGAGCTGGCGCTGATCGAAGGTACCACAAAGAAAACCCTGGTCAAGGAAGGCAAGCTGCAGGGCCAGGTGCGCGGCCCCCGCGGCCTCTTCGTGGACAAGACCGGCAAGGTCTACGTGGCGGACACCGGCAATGACCGGATCCAGATCTTCAACGCCGACGGCACCTACGACAACATGTTCGGCGAGAGCGGCTCCGGCGAAGGCCAGTTCCGCGCGCCCTCCGGCGTGGCGGTAAATTCCAAGGGCAATATCTACGTAGCCGACTCCAAGAACAAGATGCTCAAGGCCTTCACGGCCGACGGCATGTTCCTGTTCGCCAAGGGGCCCCAGATCGGTAATATCACGCTGCAGAACCCCGTGGCCGTGCGCTGCGACGAGAACAAGAACGTCTATATCCTCGACTCGGTGCTCAAGAAAGTGATAGTCACCGACGCGATGGGCAAGTTCCTGCGCCTCTGGGACGACTCCGGCGCGCTGCAGGACCCCGCCTCGCTGTCCACCGACGGCAAAGGTTTCTTCTACATCCTCGACAAGGGCGCCTACAGCGTCAAGATCTTCGACGAGAACGGCGTCTTCACCGCCAGCTTTTTCGCCAAGGGCCGCGGCGAGCGCGAGCTGTGGGCCCCGCAGGCCCTGGACTTCCGCAACGACAAGGTCTACATCTCCGACCTGGAGACCGGCCGCCTGGCGGCCTTCGATATCAGCTACATGCCAGAGGCGCCGGCCGCCGTGGCGGCCGCGGTGGCCGAAAAGAGCGTGAAGCTCACCTGGCAGGCCAAGGCCAGCGCCTGGACCGGCGGCTTCAAGGTTTTCCGCGGCACCAGCCCCGGCGACCTCGTGGAGATCGCCACCGCCAAGGAAGCGGCCTTCGAGGACGCCCCGCCGGCGCCCAATACCAAGTATTACTACGCCGCGGCCGGCATGTCCGTCACCGGCATACAGGGCGGGCTCTCCGCGCCCGTAGAGGCCGATTATAAGGGCCCCGCCGCGCCGGTTGCCGCCGCCGCCGAGGCCTCCGGCCCGCGCAAGAACGCCGCCCCGCTGGAGATCATAGCGCCCAAGCTGGACTATATCTTCTCGGCCAACTACAAGCAGCACAGCCCGCTGTCAGAGAAGAAGAAGCCCATCGGCGTCGTGACCGTGCAGAACAACACCGACACCGACTTCAACGGCGTGATCCTCTCCTTCTTCTCGAGCGAGATCATGGAGTCCGCCAGCAGCAACGAGGTGGGCGACGTGAAGGCCGGGGCCCAGGTGGAGGTGCCGGTCTACGCCACGTTCAGCAACCGCGTGCTCAACATCACCGAGGACACCCCGATCCAGTGCAAGATGACGCTGACCTACTACAAGGACGGCGAGGAAAAGACCTTCACGATGAACAAGCCGATGAAGGTGCTCTCCCGCGACGCTATCGTCTGGGACAACACGGCGCGCCTGGCCAACTTCATAACGGTGAAGGACACCCCCATCGGGGAGTTCAAGGCTTTCGCGCAGGGCGAAGAGAAGAAGATAGGCGACGCCGGCGACAACGTCAACGCCAAGCTGCTGACGGGCCTGCTGTTCTGGGAGGCCCTGGGCGACCACGGCGTCAGCTACCAGGCCGACCCGGTCAGCGCCTACGCTTCGGTCAAGTCCACACAGAACCTGGTGCTCGACACCGTGCAGTTCCCGCGCAAGACGCTGCGCCTCAAAAGCGGCGACTGCGACGACCTGACGGCGCTGTTCGCCACGCTGTTCGAGTCGGCCGGCCTGCACGCGGCGCTCCTGGATTACCCCGGCCATATCGCCGTGATGTTCGACACCGGCGAGACCGACGCCAACGCGGTCGGCCTCCCCGAGGAATCCCTGATCAAGTACAACAACACCTTCTGGGTGGGCGTAGAGGTCACCATGGTGGGCAAGAACTTCTACGACGCCATAGTCTACGAGGCCGACCTGTACCGCAAATCGGCCGCGGACGTGAAGATCATCGACGTGCGCACGGCGCGCGACGAGTTCGAGCCGGTCACGCTGCCCGACACCGAGGCCGACAAGTTCGAGTCGGCCGGTCTGACGGCCCGCGTGAAAGAGGCCATCGCCGCGCTGACGGCCGCCCGCTACGAGCACCTGAAGAAATACTACGGCAACATCCTGCGTGAGACCCCCGACGACATAGAGGCCAACCTGACGCTGGGCATCTACCACGCCGACTACAAGGCTTACGACGAAGCTGCCGGCTGCTTCGGGAAGGTCCTGGCCAAGGAACCCTTCAACGCCGCCGCGCTGAACAACCTGGGCAACCTGCGCTTCACCGAGGGCAAATACGACGAGGCGAAGGAGTTCTACTTCAAGGCGACCAAGGCCGACCCGTTCGACGGGCAGGTCTGGCTGAACCTGGCCCGGGTGTCCGGGAAGCTCGGCAAGAAGGAAGACGTTAAGATGTTCGCCGACAAGGCCGTGAAGCTGGAAGAGGGCCTTGGCGACATGGCCAAGATGCTGTCCAAGTAGGGTACGGAGGATACTGGTATGAAAAAATTATTGATCGCCCTGGCGCTGGTTTTCGCGGCGGGCACGCTGCGCGCCGAAGAGGGCAAGAACTGGAAGGGCTGGTATAACGACATGCTGAAGGGCCTCAAGACCAAGATCTCCAAGAAATTGGAGTCCAAGACCCGCGTGAGCGCCGTGGCCGCCGTGCGCGGCGCCAAGAAGGGGTCGGACGCCAACGCGCTGTACTGGAAGGGCGGCGTGTCCGAGAAGGCCGAGAAGAAGCTGGCCGAGGAACAGAAGCAGCTGACCGCGGCCGTGGAACTGGTGGTCGGCGGCGACACCGAGGGCGGCCGCGCCGCGCTGAAGAAGTTTCTCAAGGACAACCCCGAGAGCTTCTTCGCCCAGGACGCCAAGGACGCGCTGGCCAACCTGCCGGAGCCCGAGGTGAAGCCCGCGGACGCGGCGAAGCCGGAAACCAAGGAAGAGGCCAAGCCCGCCGAAGGCAAGGCGGAAGCCAAGCCCGCGGCCAAAGACTCCAACTGAAGAACGCAGCACCAATAAAAAACCCCGCTCCGGCGGGGTTTTTTATTGGCGGGCGGGGACGTTGTTGAGTTGTTGACTTTTTCGTCCACAACCCTTTATCGTCACCAAGCCATAAAAAGTCAACAACTCAACAACGTCCCCCTTCAGTCGTCAGCTTCTTCGTCGGCAGCGGGCGGCTCGGCGGCAGGGGCCGGCGCGGCCTGGGGCTGAGGCGCGGGGGCGGCCGCGGGCTGAGGCTGGCCTACGGCCCAGGTCTGGGCCGGCTTTTCAGGGACGGCTATGGGCGCGTCGCCGGCGGCGGGGGCGGGGAGCTCGCCGGGCAGCCAGGTGCGGTCCGGCTGCACCGGGGGACCGCCCAGAGGGGGCTTCTCGTCCCTGGGCGCCTGCTTGGGCGGCAGGTCCGCCGCGGGCCCGGCCGCCTTCAACTTGGCGTAGACGTCGGTGGCGGAGCGCCACAGCATCTGCTTGAGCAGGCCTTTTTCGCGGGAGCCGGGCGAGAGGAAGGGGTAGAGCGGCGCCATGAACAGGTGGAAGGTGGTCTTGTTGCGGGCTTCCGTCTCCACGCGCACCGGGCCCGGCGCGGCGGCGAAATCCGCTGTCAGGTAGTAATTTACGTGCAGCGAGGCCGGCAGGATGAAGATGAAGCCGGTATCCACCAGGAAGGAGCGCCACAGGTCGGAATAGGTCCAGCGGCCGAAGCTGGTCAGCTCCAGGCGCAGCGTGCCGCGGCCGCGCGCCCGGTCGTAGAGGCCCGCCTCGGCGAAGATGTCGCGCGCCCGGCGGGCGAAAGCGTCGGCATCCCCGGCGTTCACCTGCACCGGCTTGAGCTTCTTGGGGTTGGTGATGGAGCCCTCGCCTATGGAATCGGTGGCCGCCCGGTAGGGGAAATTCTGCCAGGACACCTCGATGGCGGAGAACGGGGTCAGCGCCTTGTCGTCGAGCATGGCGCGGGCGGTTTCCCGCTCCACCAGCACGTCGCCAGAGTTAAAAGAGGCGCAGCCGGACAGGCCGGCCGCCAGTGTCAGTAAAAGTGTGGTTTTTTTCATTAAATGTGCCGAAGGGGCCCTGCTGACCGCGGTCATTACGGAAAGCCCCTGATTTTTACTATATTATATTATATGGCGCTCAAAAAAATAGAAAAGATCATAAAAGCCGAGGGCAAGCAGGACATCAACATCCGCCTGGCCCGCGTGACCGACATGCGCCGCATACAGATGCTGTATGCGGAGGTCTACGGCGCTTCCTACCCGATCCCGATCATCGCGGACAAAGACAAGATGAAGCGCGCCATAGAGGACGACGAGTATTACTGGCTGGTGGCCGAATGCCAGGGCCGCGTGATAGGCAGCCTGGTCTACGCGCTGGACCTGTTCTACCGCAATTCCAAGGCCTTCGGCGCCGTGGTCAGCCAGGAGTTCCGCAAGCACGACCTGGCCTTCACCATGATGAAGCTGGTGCTCGACGACATTACCGAGACCAAGGACCTGGTTGACCTGGTCTACGCCACCACCCGCACCGCCAACCACGCCCCGCAGAAGCTGACCGAGAGCCTGGGCTTCATCAAGCTGGGCATCTTTCCGAACACCCACAAGGTGCACGACAACGAGACCCATTGCCTGACCGGCTATTTCACCGAGCGGGCCATGCAGCGCCGCCGGACCACGCCCGTCATCATCCCCGAGATAGCGCCGTTCTACGAGATAGTGCGCGGCCAGGTGAAGACCCTGGAGCCCGCGCAGTTGAGCGACGCGAAAGGGATGTACAGCGACCATAAGACCAAGATCCCGCTGCTCAACTTCGAGACCATCACCGCTACGGAGTTCATCAAGAACCGCTGGAAGAAGACCAAGAGCAACAGCTTCTTCGAGCGCATCTTCATGCCGTTCCACGAGCCGAACCTCATCCTGATCACCCCGGACCAGGGCACCGAGGTGTACCTGACCTACAGCCAGAAGGACAAGTACAGCGTGATAGTGGGCGGCGTCACCAACGAAAAAAGCTTCGCCGTGGTGCTCGAGAGCGTGGCGCAGAAGGTCAGCCAGCTGGACATGGCTTACGTCGAGGTCATCATAGAGGCCTACTCCCCCGACCTGCAGCGCGACGCGCTGGACGCCCGCTTCATCCCCAGCGCCTACTTCCCCTGCGCCAAGCGCATGGAAGAGACGCGCTACGACTGCGTGGTGTTCTCCCGCACTTTCGACATCTTGGACTTCCGCAACGTCAAGATCATCTCGCTCTACCGCAACTTCCTCAAGGAATACCTGAAGCTCTGGCGCGAGAACTACATTGAGCTGGTGTTCGAGACCGAGCAGAAATAGGGGGACCCGTGGCCGACCTTTCAGTCGAAGACAAGCTGCCGCCTTTTTACAAACCGCTGAAGAGCCGCGCCGCCATGGACGCGTTGTTCGAGACGCCGGCCTTCGAGTATTCCCGCAAAACCTCGGCGGCCTTCCTGGCCGCCATGCGCGCCGCGCTGGCCTTCCAGGGCGCGCGCGCCCCGGTGCTGAAGGCGCTCTACAAGGCGGAAGGGTTCAGCCCCGCCTCGGTAAAGACCGAGGGCGACATAGCCGCCATCCCTTATATTTTCGTCGCCGCGCTGAAAGAGCGCGACCTGACCACGCTGCCCTATTCCCAAATAGCGCTGGAGCTCAAATCCAGCGGCACGTCGGGCCAGCGCAGCCGCATGCAGCTGGATAAGGGTTCGCTGATGCGGGTGCGCCGCATGGCCTGGCGCGTGTTCGAGGGCCTGGGGCTTACGGACCTCGAGCGGGCGCATGACTATATCTGCTTCACCTATGACCCGGAGGTTGCCAAGGACCTGGGCACCGCCTGGACCGACAAGCTGCTCACCGGCTTCACCAGGAAGGGGGAGATCTTCTACACCTTCCGCTGGAGCAAAGAGAAAAAAGACTTTTACTTCGACATAGACGGCGCGGTAGAGGCCATGAAGCGCTTCGAGGACGCGGGCTCGCTGGTGCGGCTGGTGGGCTTTCCGGCCTTCGCGCTGAAGCTGACCGAGGAGTTCAAGAAGCGCTACGGCCGTTACCCGCGGCTGAACCGGGACTCCTCCGTGGTCACCGGCGGCGGCTGGAAAACCCTGGCCGACGAGGCGCTGGACAAGAAAGTCTACCGCCGCATACTCGCCGACAACCTGGGCGTGCCCGTCGCCCGCGTGCGCGACCTGTTCGGCATGGTGGAGCACGGCGTGCCGTACGTGGACTGCCGGCTGGGCAATTTCCATATCCCCAATTACGGCCGCGTGATAGCGCGCCATCCAGGCACGCTCGAGCCGCTGGGCTTCAACGAGACCGGGCTGCTGCAGTTCATCACCCCGTATCTGGCCAGCTACCCGTCGCTGTCGGTGCTCTCGTCCGATTTCGGCCTGGTGCGCCCCAAGTGCGCCTGCGGCCTGCCCGGCCCGGTGCTGGAGATAAAGGGCCGCGCGGGCGTGACCAAGCTGAAGGGCTGCGCCATCAGCGCGGCGACGATGCTGTAAAAAAGCCTATCGAGGCGAAGCCTCGATAGGGAGTGGGACTCTCATGAAAATATACAACACCTATTTATTCGGCAAGGCCTGCGACAAGGCCGCCTGGACCCCGGCCGAACTGGAAAAGTTGGGCCTGCAGGCGCAAGCGGCGAGGGAGCGGCTGCGCGGCGTGCCGCGTGAGTACATCATAGAGACGCTGGCCCGGGCCGGCAAGATGTTCGAAAAGGGCAGCGCCTACCGCAAGGCGGCGCTGGCCCACCTGAAGCGGCATATCACCTTCTCGGTGCCGGTCATAGAGAAAACCCTCGACGTGATACCTGAGCTGCTCAATAAACAGGGCCTGAACAAGCGCCTCAACATGGAGCTCTTCATCCCCTACGCGCTCGAGGCGTCGGTGGAGCGCCGCGGCTATGAGGGCCTCATCCGCGCCATGCCAAAGGGCGTGGTGCTGCATGTCGGCGCCGGCAACGTCTTCCTCGGCATCCTCGATTCGCTGGTGCTCGGTTTCCTGACCAAGAACGTCAACCTGGTGAAGGTGTCCTCGGCCGGCTCCAACTTCATCAGCCTCTTCATGACCGCGCTCAAAGAAGCGGACCAGAAAGGCGTCCTCGCCGGCTCCGCCGCCGTGCTGAGCTGGAAGGGCGGCACTCAGGCGCTGGAAGAGGCCGCGCTCAAGCACGTCAACGCCGTGTTCGTCTGGGGCGGCTACGACGCCGTGCAGGCCTACCGCAGGATAGCGCCGATAGACGTGCGCGTGGAGGGCTTCGGCCCCAAGACCAGCGTGGGCGTGGTGTTCGAGAGCTGCGTGAAGCACGAGGGCATGGACAACGTGGCCCGCCGCGCGGCGCTCGACGCCTCGTTGTGGGACCAGGCGGCCTGCTCGTCGCTGCACACCCTTTACCTGATAGCGCCCGCGAAGAAACACAAAGAGTACGCGGCCGAATTCCTTAAGTGCGCGAAGACCCATTTCGCTCAGCTCGCTGCCGACCTGCCTCCCGGCAAGCTCTCGCCAGACGAGATGGTGGAGATAAACAAGGCCCGCCAGCTGGCCCGGGTGGACGCGGCGCTGGGCAATGCTTCTTTCGTAAGTTCCGCCCCGAAGACGGACTGGACGGTCATTCACGAGAGCGACCCGGTCTACCGCGTCTCGCCGCTAAATCGCGTGCTGTACGTAAAGACCGTGGAGACCCTGGAAGAAGTTCGCGACCGCCTGCTGCCGCTGCGCGGCTACATCCAGACCGTGGGCGTGGGCGGCTCCATAGAGCGCAAGCGCGTGATGGAAGTGCTGGGCCCGGCCGGCATAGCCCGCGTGGTGCGCCTGGGCAAGATGCTCGAGGAGTCCAACGGCTCCCCGCACGACGGGATCTTCCCCATGATGTCGCTGGTGAACTGGCTGCCCATAGAGGAGCGGCCCTCGCAGCTGGACCGCCTGAGCGAGCTGGTGGACCACGCCCGCGCGCGCAGCCCGTTCTACGGGCGCCATTTCAAGGGCGTGCCGCGCATAGTTTCGCTGGAGGATTTCCGGCAGGTGCCCTTCCTCGAGAAGCACCACGTGCTGGAGAACACGCCCCCCGACAGCTCCGACCTGCTGACCAGCAAGGTGCAGCGCGGCATCTTCTTCGCCAGCGGCGGCTCCACCGGCCAGCCCAAATACGTTTTCTACGACCAGCATGAGTACGACCACACCTGCCGGACGCTCGCCTACTCCATGGAGGCGGCGGGGCTGGGCGACGGCGACGTGATAGCCAATTTGTTCGTGGCGGGGAACCTCTGGTCTAGCTGGCTGTCGGTGGAGAAAGCCATCTCCTATACCAAGGCCATCTCGGTGCCGGTAGGCAGCAATCTGCCGCTGGAGAACATAGCGGGGTACCTGCAGGACTTCCAGGTGACGGCCGTGGTGGGGCTGCCCTCCTTCCTGGTGAAGATGGCGGAGTTCGTGCGGGCCAACAAGACTAAATACAAAGTGCCGCTGAAGCATATCTTCTACGGCGGCGAATACGTGGGCGAAGAGATGGTAAAGTTCTTCGAGGGTGTCTTCCCCGGAGTGAAAGTGCGCTCGGCCGGCTACGCCACCGCCGACGCCGGCGTGGTGGGCTTCCAGTGCCCGCACTGCGTGAAGGGCCACCACCACCTGTTCACTTCCAGCCAGTTCATAGAGTTCGTGGACCAGGACACGCTGGCCCCCGTCAAGGACGGCGAGATAGGCGAGCTGGTGGTGACCGGGCTCTCCAAGAAGCACATGCCCATCATCCGCTACCGCGTGGGCGACCTGGGCCGCTGGCTCATGAAGCCCTGCGCCTGCGGCCGCCGCGAGCGCCTCTTCGAGATCCTCGGCCGCTGCGACGACCGCATCCACGTCGGCGGGGCGCACCTCTTCGTCAACGACATCCAGGAGGCCATCGGCAAGGTGCCGGACCTCAGCTTCAACTTCCAGGTGGTGATAGCCAAGAAGGGCCACAAGGACACGCTGGCCATCCGCGTCGAGCTCAAGGACCCGGCGGCGATCGCCCGCGCGGGCGAGCTGGGCGACCTGCTGTGGCGCGAGCTGGAGCGGCATTGCGAGGACCTGCACGATAGCGTGCGCATGAAGTGGCTGGACCGCCCGGAGATGGAAGTGCTGAAGCCCGGCTCCCTGGAGCGCATCCAGCGCACCGGCAAGATCCGCAAGGTGATAGACAAGCGCGTCAATGTCTAAGCGCCGCGCGCAAAAAAAGGCCCGGGAGACCGGGCCTTTTCTTTTATGCGACATGATGCGCGGGCCTTGACAGTTGAGCTATTGTCTGTTAAACTAACATATCGAACACAACTAACATAGCTAACAATGTTAACACAAGTAGCGTATCCGGCTATCGGGAGAGGCCTGAAATGAAAAGATTCTATACCACCTCGGAAACTGCGGAAATCTGCAGCGTTGCGCACACCACGGTCATCAGATGGATAGGTGAGGGGAAGATAAAAGCGCATGAAACCCCGGGCGGTCACAGGCGCATAGAGAAGCAGGACCTGCTGGATTTCCTGAAGCGCTTCAATCTGCCCGTGCCGGCTTCGTTCGCCGACAGCCGCTACAGGGTGCTAGTGGTGGATGACGAGACGCTGATGCTCGCGATGATTCGCAAGACTTTTGAAGAGTACGCGGACGAGATAGATCTTTGCCTGGCGGAACGCGGCATGGCTGCGCTGCTGATGATAGGGAAGAGCCAGTTCGATCTGGTCATACTTGACGTAGTGATGCCGGATATGGACGGGATAGAGGTCTGCAAGGCGCTCAAGAGGAATCCTGACACGGCGGGCGTCAGGATAGTGGCCATTACCGGCAAGCAGCTTTCGGAAGAGCAGGAAGAATACCTGCAGAAAAATACCGAGGGTCTGCTGAAAAAACCGTTCACGCCCGCCGCGATCATGGCGTTGGTGAACGAAATACGCGGCAGGAAGGAACACACCTTATGACGACTCCGGGCGAAACTACCGCGGTAAGGCTGCTGGTGGAATATCTCAAGGGGGAGGGGGTAGAGTACGTCTTCGGCATTCCCGGCGGTGCGCTGATAAATTTCTATGAGGCCATGTACGACTTGGGCGGAATTAAGGCCGTCCTCGCCAAGCACGAGGGGGGCGCCGCTTTCATGGCCGATGGTTACGCGCGGGCCAGCGGCAAGATAGGGGTCTGCTGTTCTACTACGGGGCCTGGCGTGACGAACCTGATAACCGGCATAGCCTGCGCCTATGCCGATTCCATCCCCCTGCTGGTGATCACGGGGCAGGTGTCTACGTCCGCTTTCGGCAAGGGCGCTTTCCAGGAGAGCTCCTGCCACGGCGTGGACGTGGTGGACCTCCTGAAGCCGGTCACGAAGAGCAGCGTCATGGTGCCGTCCCCGGAAAAGATAGGGGACGTGGTGAAGGCCGCTCTGCGGACGGCCATGAGCGGCAGGAAAGGCCCGGTGCACATCAACTTCCCGATGGACTTCATGAAGAAACCGGTGAAATTCTCCCTGGTCCCCACCGCACAGTACAGGATCACGTCCAGCCAGTTCGACCGCGAAGCCATAAAGGCCGCCTCGCTGGAGCTGGTGAACGCCAGGCGGCCGGCGATACTGGCCGGCAGCGGCGTTAATCTGTCCGGAGCCTGCGAGGAACTGAAAAGGCTGGCCGAGAGACTGTGCATACCTGTGGTAACCTCCCCTAAAGCCAAAGGCGCGTTCCCGGAGAACCACCTGCTCTCGCTGGGTGTCCTTGGTTTCGGGTCCTCGCTCCAGGCGGAGAAATACCTGCTGTCCGGGGAGGTGGACGTGCTGCTGGCCGTCGGGGCCAGCCTCGGCGAGGCTTCCACCTGCGGCTGGGACGCCAGGCTGCAGCCGCAGAAAGCCCTGATACAGATAGACATCGATCCCCAGGAAATAGGCAAAAATTACCACGCCGCGCACGGCATACTGGGCGACGCCAGGGCGGCTCTCAGGGAACTCTGCTACCAGGTGGACCGGGACCTGAAGTGGCTGGCCGCGCCGGAGGGCCGGTCGCCGCAGTGGATCAGGGAATTCAAGGACGCCAATCCGCGTACGCTGAACCCGGAAAAGATGGATTCCGAGCAGGTCCCGCTTAAGCCGCAGCGGGTCATCCGGGAGCTGCAGGAGGCCATTTCCCCCGATACCATGCTTTTCGTGGACGCCGGGACCTCGGTGTTCTGGGCCTTCCACTATTTCTGCTCGCGTGAGCCTGGCAATTTCTTCGTGAACACGGGGCTGTTCTCCATGGGACACGGCACGGCCGCCTGCATAGGCGGGGCCCTTGCCCGGCCGGGCAAGAGCGTGGTGGCGCTCGTCGGGGATTCCGCCTTCGCGATGAACGGGATGGAGGTGCATACCGCCGTGGACCTGGGCCTGCCGGTGATCTGGCTGGTGCTCAATAACGGCGGCTGCGGTATGATCTATCACGGCGAGAGGATGCTTTACGGCGACAAGTTCACCTGCAGCCTGTACGGCAAGAGACTGGATATAGCCGGGATAGCGGAAGGCCTGGGCGCGCGCGCTTTCCGCGCTAAAAATCCGGGCGACGTAGGGGATTGCCTGCGCGAGGCGCTGAAGGCTGGCGGTCCATGCGTCATAGAGGCGGAGACGGACCTCTACGAGGCGCCCCCGATGGGCAACAGGATGAAGACGTTCGACAAGATAGCCGCGCAGGAACTCCTCAAGGCCGCATAAGCGTCTCCGGACGCCAACCTGGAACCATGTGTAAGACAACTATGATCAAGATCTCATTAAGGACCTTAGGCTTCTGCCTGGCGCAGGCCCTGCTGGCCGCGGCCGTGTGTTTGCCCGCCGGCGCGCGCGTGCTGAATATCTGCGACGACGTGGCCGACCCGCTTACGCTGGACCCGCTGAAGCAGTTCTCGGACAAGAATTACACGCTCTGCTGGCAGATCTTCGACGGGCTGGTGCGGTTCAGCCCAGACGGAAAGATAGAACCCGCCCTGGCGGTTTCCTGGGAAAAGGCCGGACCGGACAGGTTGCGCTTCCACCTCAGGGAAGGCGTGGTCTTCCATAACGGGGAACCGTTCGACGCGGAAGCCGTCAGGTTCTCCATAGCCAGGTACGTCAGCCCCGAGACGGGCTTTCCAGGCTACTATTTCATCGACTCTATAAGCCATGCGGAAGTGGTAAGCCGGAGCGTGGTGGACATTGTGACCAGGCACCCGGACGCGCTCCTGCTGAACCGCCTGGCGGGCCTGGTGCTGATGCTGCCCCCGAAGTATCTGACGGAGAAAGGCCCGGAATATTTCGCGGAGCACCCTGTAGGCACCGGGGCATTTGTTTTTAAGGAGTGGGAAAAGGGCCGCCTCGTCTCGTTTGCGGCCAACAAGGCCTATTGGATGAGAGGCTTTCCCAAGGTGGAGGGCCTGACCTTCAATTTTATCCCGTACGAAAAACAGGTCGACGCGCTGTTATCCGGGGCCGTCGACCTGCTCACAGACCTGCCCGGCACGAGGACGCTGCAGGTTAAAGGCGATCCGCGTCTGGCGGTCCTGAAGAAGCCGTCCTTCTATACCATGCCGGTGGCCTTAAGATTGTCATCCGGACCGCTAAGCGACATGAATGTCCGGAAAGCGCTGAACCACGCGCTGAACAAGGAGAACCTGATCCGTTACGACCTGCTGGGCAACGGGATACCCGTCTCCACGCTGAGCATGCCCGGGGAGGCCGGGCATAACCGGGACCTTAAGCCGTACCGATACGACCCGCCGCTGGCCAGGCGCCTGCTCGCCCAGGCCGGTTTCCCGAAAGGCTTAACCCTGCAGGCGGTGATCAAACGCAACGCGGAGCGGGCGGCGAAGATCATAGTGTCGGACCTGAAAAAGATAGGCGTCCTGGTGCAGACCACGGTCGTTCCCGACGCGGAATTGATCAGCGCGGTGAAAAGCGGCAAATACGACATGATAATGGGCAGCAGCCCGGACCCGATGTGCCACGCCTATTTCATCCAGGCGATAGTGCTGGCTTCCGGGTCGCCGTTCGCCGTGGACGGGGACGCCAAGTTCGACGAGCTGTTGGTGGAAATGGTGTCAGCGCCGGATGACGGCGCCTCCCTGAAGAAGGCGGAAGCGCTGGACGCCTATGTTTACCGGAACGCGATGAGTATTTTCACCTATCAGAAAACGAGACTGTACGGGCTTGATAAGACCCTTTCATTTTCCCCGTATCTCTCGGGCATGCCGTGCTTTTACTCCGCCGAATTCTCAGGGAGGGACATATGAAACGGTGCAGAGCGGGTTCTATCAGGCAGCTCAGGCCTAGGGCGTTCTTCAACTCCAGGCTGCATATTAAATTCCTGGACCTGCCGGGGAGTTTCCCCGTGGCCGTCGCGCACGAGATCATACACGAGAACGGCGCCGCGATACCCTGGGGAGTGCATAAGAGGACGGCGGAGTTCATCTACGTCCTGAGCGGGAGGGCCAGGGCCTGTCTCGGGAACGTGACCCGGGTGATACGCCCCGGAGACTACCTGGTCATCCCTCCGGGCGTGAAGCACCGGATCGTGACGGGCAAGGAGCCGCTGGTAGCGCTGTCGGTTTTCTCCCCGCCCATGGGCTTCGGGAACCTTGACGCCGCGGCCTGCCCGCCGCCGCGGAAAGTGAGGAAGGCCGCATGAGGTCCGCAGCGCCGAAGATAACCACGCTGGCCAGCAGGTTCCTGCTGGGAGTGGTGCCGGTCTCGCTGGGGGGGATGGTTCTGCTTGGCGCGTCGGCGTTCTATTATACAAGGCTGCATATAACCAAAAGCGTGGAGAAGGAGCTGGCCGCTTTCAGCAAAGGGGCGGCCTCGGGCGTGGAGGTTTTCTTCGAGCAGAGGAATAACGACGCGCAGACGCTTTCCGAACTGTCCCTGCTCGCGGACTACTACAATAACGTGGATTTCGGCCTGGCCGAAGAGGCCGGGCAGTACCTCGGAGAGCTTGAGAAGTATTTTAAAAGGTTTTCAGTGCGGGCGAAGGTCTATAACAGGGTGTTTTTCGCCGGGCCGGACGGGAGGCTGATCCGCGGCATAGAAGGCTCGAGGCCCATGCCGGCGCGTAGCTATGACGGCGCGGCCGGGCTGGTCAAGCGGTCGGCCACATTGAAAAACAGTGATGCGCTGGTTTCGCCCGTCTTCCTGGACCCGCGTTACGGCCCGGCCATAACCTACGTGCGGGCGGTATACGACGATCAACAGAAGTTCCGCGGGGCGGTGGTGCTGGAGGCCAGTCTGCGGCCGCTGCAGTACATGCTTGCCGGCCTGCGGGTGGGTGGGCATGGCCAGGCGTATATAACCGATGCCGGAGGCAACCGGGTACTGGCCTGGAAAGATGCGTACAAGGGCGACCCTGTTTCGCCGGAGGATTTTACGGCCCGGGAGAGCATCCCCGGTACGGAACTGCGCGTCCTGCTGACCGCGCCTATGAGCGACTTCCGGGCCCCGCTCACCAGTATCAGCCGCGTCACGGTCTCCCTCATTCTCTTCTGCGGTCTGCTGGTCTGGGGGTTCATCTATGTCACCATCAAGGGCATGACGAGACCGGTAGAGGACCTGGTGCGGGCTACGATGGCGCTGGCGGCCGGGCGCGAGTTCGAACGGCTGAAAGTCTCCAGCCGCGACGAGATAGGGGTGCTGGCCGGGTCTTTCAACACCATGGCCGTGCAGTTGAGCGAACGCACCCGGGACCTGAGATCGCGCATTAAAGAGCTGCTGTTCCTGCAGCGGATGAGCGCCGGGATCATTGAAAACCTGGAAGAGGAGCACATCTGCCGCGTCTGCCTGGAGGCCGCGGTATCGGGGCTTGGTTTCGACCGCGGCGTGATCTACCTGGTGGACGAGAAGAATAAGCGGATACTGGGCCGGTACGTACACGCCACGGAAGGCGTCGGGTTCGACGAGGCTAAAATGAGGGACAGGTCCGTGCCGCTGGACGGTGACGATATCCTGGCCGAAGTGGTGCGCAAAAGAACGCCGGTCAACGTGGCCGACCCGCACAATCACCCAGGAGTGAACAGGCGATTCATAGAGGAGGTGGGGACCACCGCGTTCTGCCTGGCGCCGGTGATGACCGATAAAAAAGTGCTCGCGGTCATCGGCGCGGATAACCTGCGGTCGCGGGGGCCCATTACCGAGGACCAGGTGCGCAACCTGGTGCTGTTCGGGAATTTCACTGCCCTTGCCCTGGAGAACGCCGGGCTCGTGCGCAACGTGAAACTTTCCGAGGCCCGCTACCGCAGCGTGCTGGACAACTCCCCCGACGCTATCATAGGTCTCGACGAGAGTTTCAGGATAAACGTCTGGAACAGGGGCGGTGAGGCCATTTTCGGCTATGCGGCCGGGGAGATCAACGGCCAGCATATCTCCAGGCTGTTCGAACCCAAGGCGGCCGAGATGCTGCTGCTCAAGGTGGCGGCGGACGGGGGCGTTTCGGACCGCTGCGTCGCCGGCCTGAGCGCGGCCGGCAAAAAGCTGGAACTGGACGTCACGTGGGCCGGTTCCGGCAAGGCTTCGGGCAAGGGTGCGAAGGAGTGGACGGTGGTCATCCGCGACACCTCCGAGCACCGCAAGATGTACTCACAGCTCATACAGGCGGAAAAACTCTCCGCGGTCGGCAAACTCATCTCCAGCGTAGCGCACGAGCTCAACAACCCTCTCGGGGCCATAATCGGTTTTGCGGAGCTGCTCTACCGGAGCCGTAAAGACGGCACGGTGCTGGTGCCGGAGGAGGATATCGCGGGGATATATGAAGGGTCCGTGCGCTGCGGCAAGATCATCAAGAACCTGCTGCTGTTCGTAAGGGAGACCCGCAGGAAAAAGGAGACCGTCTCTCTCCCGCAGGTGGTGGAAAGCGCCCTGGCGCTCATGGACTACAAACTAAAAAAGACGGAGAACATCCGCGTGGCCACGCGCGGGGACGACCATGTCCCGCCGATACTGGCCGATTACCACCAGATAGAGCAGATCCTGGTGAACCTGGTGCAGAACGCCTGCGACGCGCTTTCGCAGGAGAGCGGGGAAAAGACCCTTGTGATAGAGATATTCCACAAGGCGACATCGGTATTTATCTCGGTGGCGGACAACGGTCCGGGTGTACCCGAGGACATCCTGCCGCGCATCTTCGACCCTTTCTTTACCACTAAGGAAGAAGGCCGCGGCACGGGGCTCGGGCTGCCCATCTGCCGCCGGATAGCTGAGGACCACGGCGGAACTCTAACCTGCGCCGCAGCTCCAGGGGGCGGCGCGGTCTTCACGCTGGAGCTACCGATAGTAAAGGCGGGCGTGGAAGGGCGGGAGCGCGGCGAGCCCGTGCGCCCTCCGCGGCCGGGCCGCAGGGTGCTGGTAGTGGACGACGAACCCGCCATACTTGCCATGCTGCGGCGCATGCTGGAAACCGCGGGGCAGTTCGTGGATACCGCCGTGTCGGGGGCCGAAGGCATAGAGAAAGTCCAGGCCGGGCGCTACGACCTCATCATATGCGACGTCGAGATGGGGGCGGTGAAAGGGTTTTCCGTCAGGGAATCCATGGCCAAAGCCGGCACGAAGGCCGGTTTCATCTTCACTACGGGAAATCTGCTGAACGCGCAGCTGCTGGCGCAGCTGAAGGGCACGGGAGTACCTTTTCTCGGTAAGCCGTTCACTGTGGACGAACTATATGACGCGATGAACGAAGCGATGAACTGAAGGCCTGGGCGGCGCCGGAGGGTACGGGGCGGAATATGGCTAAGATCCTGATAGTGGACGATGACTGCATAGTAAGGGACGCCCTGAAAGTGTTCCTGCTGCGCAACGGGCACCAGGTGGAGACGGCGGCCGACTACAGCAGCGGGCTGCAGGCCTTCAGGGCCGGGACTCCTGACCTGGTGCCCGTTGCGCAGCAGGACCCTCTGGTTTCCGGCTCGAAGATCTTCAAGGAGATAAAGCGTCTTTCCTCCGACGTCCCCGTGATGATCCTTACCGGCCCTGACTTGCCGGAAGGGCGCAAAAGGCCCGTATCCGAGACCACGGCCGTGTTCCTGCGCCGGAGCGAAGGCCTGGCCCGCGTGCTCTCCGAAATAGACAGGCTGCTCGGGCTGGCCTCTACGGACGACGCGCAGGGCCGGCCGCTGATACTTATAGCCGAGGACGACGACCTGGTGCTGCGAGTCCTGCGGAAGTACCTCAGGGGTGAAGGCTACGGCGTTATAACGGCCGCGGACGGAGTAACCGCCGAGGAGCTGGCCAAGGCGCACAGGCCGGATATCGTGCTCTTGGACATCTTCCTGCCCCGCCGCAACGGGGTTGAGGTGCTGAAAACCCTTTCGCGGGAACTGCCGGGTACCGGGGTAATGATGATAAGCGGCAACGCGGACGAGGAAATAGCGCGCGACTGCCTGGGGCACGGGGCGTACGATTATTTTGCAAAGCCGGCCAGCCTTGAGGCGGTGGGGATGTCGGTCAAAGGCCGGCTTTTCATTCAGGGGCTGCTCTGAACTGACCGCTGATTAGCGCGTGAGACAGGAAAAGGCCCGGGAGACCGGGCCTTTTCTTTTTTGGCGGTAAGACTTAAGGCAGGACCGTGTTCAGGGTGGCGGCGTTGATGTCGGTGAATTCGGAGCCCAGGATGCCCTTCTTCTGCAGGTTGGTGATGACCATCAACGGCATAGTGGCCTTCACGTTGTAGACCATGTAGGGGATGGTCCACAGCTTAATCCGGCGGCCCTCGGGCAGCACGCGGTTGAGCAGGATGAGCAGGTTGTTGGTGCAGTTGTTCTTGATGGTGTGGTAGAACTCGCCCTCGCGGTCCACGGCGGCCTGGAGCATGGACTCGCGCAGCAGGGCGGCCTTCTCGGCGTGCGACAGTCTCACCGGGTAGGGCACCAGGTGGCCCTTCTCTTCGTGGATGGTGCGGGCGGCGTATTCTTCCCAGGTGGAAAGGGACCAGTTGATGCCGAAGGAGCGCTTGAGCCCGGTGAGGGGGGAGAAACTCTGGCCCACGCGGGTCTTGCCCTCGATGCTGAGCGCCAGGGCCATGGGCTCGTGCCCGTTGGCGTCTGTAAGGCCGCCTTTCTCGAAGGTGAAGACGAAGAAGGAATGCGCGGCCACGATCTCCGGCTTGAAGGGCTTCTTGATGAAGTAGATGTTCTTGATCAGCTCCGGCTTGATCGTCATGGTGGTCCACTCGTAGGAATCCACGGCGGGGACCTTGGAGGAGGACATGCGGACATTGCCCATCACCAGGCGGCCGTCCTTGTTCTCAAGCAGGGTGGCGGTGCGGCGGCGGGGCTGGTACGGGGCAGGCACCACTTCGCTGGCTTTGGGCTCGTATTCGGAGATCTCGGCCACTTTCAGCAGGGCCAGGTCGTCGGCCTGTTTGGCCTGGGCTTCCACCAGCACGGTTTTGCCGTCGAACTTGGCGGCTTTGCGGGCGCTCAGGTCCAGCCTGAACAGGCGGCCGTCTATAGTGTTGAGCAGGGGGCCGGCCTCGGTGACGGAGACCACGCCCTTGAGAATGTAGTTCACGCCCCAGCTTTTATCCGAGGGGAGCTGCAGGTCGGGGAGCTGTACTTCCTGTATCTGCGAGGCGTCGAAGTTCTGTAAAGCTGAGAAATCCTGGGTCTGGGCGGCGGCGGGTACGGCGAAGGCGGCGGTCAGGAAAAGGGTCTTTAGCATGTATATAGGATAGCGCACGCGGCGCTCCCATAGCAGGTGCTAAGGGCCCCCTTTCTTCAGGCAAACTTCCCAGGCCCTTCTGGGCCTTTCGGCCGGGCCTAGGGCAGCAGGGTACGCTCTTCGGCCGAGGGCTGCGGTTCGGGCGGGCGCCCGGGGCCCCTGTAGACCGGCTGGCGGTTGAGGCCGCGGCGCAGCTCGCGGTCCACCAGGTCCTGCGCGGCTTTGTCGTCCACCGGGCCCCATTTGTGGTCCGCCGGCAGCCCGGCCGTGTATTTCCGCAGGGCTTCAAGTCCGGCCGCGGCGAAGCGGTCGAACTCCTCCTGGCCGGGGTAGATGCGGTAGCCGGAGAGGGTGTCCAGCCAGGTATTGTTGAGGCGCAGGGTAGTGCGCATGCAGAGCCGCACAGCCGCCAGGTCCGGCAACTCCCTGCGCGGGAAGCGCTCGCGCAGCTGCATGGCCAGTTCCACCCTGGCCCGCACGGCGGCCTGCGACCAGCGGGTTATGTAAATGGCGGGTTCGGTGATGGCCCGGGCTATAGCCTGTACCTCGGCCTGCGTCAGGAAGGCCGGAGGCGCGGTCTTGGGGTCCGCGGCGGCGGCCGTCAGGCCCGGGGCCGCTAGCAGAGCCGCTGTGAGCAGATGTTTCATGGGTTCACTCCTTTACGGTGAAGCCCTTGGCCCGCAGCGCGGCGGCTACCTGTTTAAGGTCCAGCCCGAGGTGGCCGCAGCCGGTCTTTACGGTCATCTGCTTGCCGTGGGTCTCGCGCATCACCGGGTTCTTAACGCCCATGAAGCCCAGCTCGAAGAGCGCGTCTATGAGCTCGGGGTACTCGGCGGTCAGGTCGTAGAGGGTCTTGTTCAGGTCCGCTATTTTTTCAGCCATATCATGCCAGCCTTTTTTCGCCTTTGATCTTCTGTATGTCCGTGATGTCCTGCGTCACCTCGAGCGAGCCGAGGTACTTGCCGCCGGGGCCGCGCAGCGCGAAGTAGCGGATGTGGATCACGCGGCCCTTCATGTTTATCCAGAACTCTTCCGAGTTCTTGGACCCGTCCTTGAAGCCCTTCAGGATCTTCTCAACGGCGGCCAGGCTGGCCGGCGGGTGGCAGTTGAGGACCTTGCGGCCGATGATGGAGCGGGCGCGCAGGAAGATCCGGTCACGGCCCTCGGAGAAGTAGCGCACGGTGTCGTCCGCGTCCACGAAGGTCAGGTCCACCGGCAGGGCGTTGAGGAGCGCCGTCAGGTCCTCAAGCGAGAAGTTGCCGCTGGGCAGGTTCACCACCGCGCCGGAGAGCGCCCCCGTATTTTGCGCGATGTCGAGCGCCTCGGCCGCGCCTTCCGGCGGGTCGATGAAGATATAGCCGGCCTGGGCGCTTTCGCGGAAGATCTCCGCCCAGTCTGCGGGCTTGAGCTTCTCGAGCGCCGTCGGGAACAGGATGCTTTCTTCCTTGAAGATCATGCCCTCCACTTCGTCGAGCAGCGCGGCCGCGGCGGCGGGGAAGGCGTCGGCGCCTGCGGAGAGCGCGGCCTTCAGCAGGCCGCGCACCTCGTCGTGCTTGCCCCACATCACCTTGGACGGGCCGTAGAAACCGGCTTTTTCCAGGTAGGGGAACAGCACCTGCTCCTTGCGCTCGTAATGCTTGACCACGGCGCGCAGCTCCTCGATTATATTGCGCACCCAGTCGGCGCCCTGGCCGCCCTTCAGCGCGGGCAGCAGGGCTTTGGCGTTCTCGACGCGGCGCTTTATCTCGGCGTTCTCGGCCTTGAACAGCGACACCGGGTGGCGCGGGTCGGACGGGTCTTCCATGCTTTTCTCCAGCGAGCCGTTGAAGAGCAGCGCATGCACGTTGCAGAACTTCTTTATCTCCTCGGCCGGCACGCCGTCGTCGAGCAGCGACTGCTCCAGCTCGAAGATCTCTTTGGAGGTGACGGGGCCGATCTCGTCAGTGAACTTCTTTTTCGCGGCCTCCAGCGGCAGGCCGGCGTGCAGCTCGGCCAGTATGCCCTTTAAAATTTTCTTCCTGTCAGGATATCCGCCCATAAGTGCCTCCCGTTTTTTTCATGATACAAAATACGCGCCGCGAAATAATATAATTAGGAGACGCAAAAAATTATCTTTTCCGGAGGCCTAAATGGGAGTATTCACCAAAACGCAGCTCGAGAAATACGCCGACGCGCTGGTCTGGGGGCTGACCACCGCCCGCAAGCAGCCGTTCAAGAAATACGACAACGTGCTGCTGCGCTGCGACCTGGAGGCCCGGGAGCTGGGCGAGATAGTCTACCGCAAGCTGGTGCAGCGCAAGCTCAACGTGATCTTCAACTTCCTGCCCAGCCCCGCCATAGAGCGCGGCTTCTACGAGTTCTCCGACGATAAACAGCGCGCGCTGCTCGGGTCCTGGGACACGGAGCTCTATAAGAACCTCAACGGCTACGTATACATCAACGCGCCGGCCTCGCTGACCAACCTCAAAGGCATAGACACCAGGCGCCAGAGCCAGGTGGCTATAGCGCGCAAGCCGCTGTTCCGCATCCGCGACGAGCGCGAGGAGAAGGGGAAATTCTCCTGGACCCTGTGCACCTACCCCACGGCGGAGCTGGCCAAGCAGGCCAAGCTACCCATCAAGGAATACGCCGCGCAGATAGCCAAGGCCTGCTACCTCAACGAACCCAGCCCCGCCAAGAAATGGGGGCAGATCTATAAGGACACGGTGGCCATAAAGAAGTGGATCAACGGCCTGGGCATTGACAGCATCCGCACCGAGTCGGCCTCGATGGACTTCGAGGTTAAGCTGGGCGAGAAGCGCAAGTTCCTGGGCGTCAGCGGCCACAATATCCCGAGCTTCGAGATCTTCACCTCGCCGGACTGGCGCGGCACCAAAGGCGTCTACTACGCCAATCTGCCCACCTTCCGCGGCGGCAATTACATCGAGAAGATAAAGCTGGAGTTCAAGGACGGCCGCGCCGTTAAGGTCTCCGCCGCCAAGGGCGAGGACTACGTGAAGAAGATCATGGCCACCGACAAGGGCGCCTCCCAGATCGGCGAGTACTCGCTCACCGACAAGCGCTTCTCCAAGATCGACCGCTTCATGGCCGACATCCTCTTCGACGAGAACCACGGCGGCAAGCACGGCAACTGCCACGTGGCCATAGGCAACGCCTACACCGACACCTACACCGGGAACCCGGCCAAGCTGACCGGCCCGGTCAAGGCCGGCCTGGGCTACAACGACTCGGCCGTGCACTGGGACATGATAAACACCGAGGACAAGAAAGTGACCGCCACCCTGAAGAGCGGCAAGAAGATCACGCTCTACGAAGGTGGCCAGTTCAAATACTAGGCGCCCGCGGCCGGTACAAAGCGAAACTCCCCGGCCAAAAGCCGGGGAGTTTTTTTGCATGCCCTTGTCGGGGTCAGGCTGAAAGTGTCAGCATAACAGGCCAGAGAATGTTTCAATTCAGACTAGGCAGCGCAGCTGATTTACAACCCAAATTAAAACTGATAAAGTTAGGCAGGCAAAGGCGTTTTTTCGCCGTGCGCCGGGTGAAGGGTCAAGAGGTTTTTCCATGACTAAACTTGCTATCGTAGGGGCCGGATCTAGCTACACCCCGCTCCTTATCGACCACATATTGAATTCAGGACTGGACGCTGCGGTGTCCGAGGTCTGCCTGATGGACATAGACGCCGGGCGTCTGAAGGCCGTGCACGGCTTCACAAAGCGTTTGGCCGAAAAATCCAAATCTAAACTGGCCATCAAGGCCACCCTCAACCTTAACGAAGCGGTGAAGGGCGCGAAGATAGTGGTGCCGCAGATACGCGTGGGCATGATGGCCGCGCGCCGGAAGGACGAAGAGCTCGGCCGCCGGTACGGCATCATTGGCCAGGAGACCACCGGCGTGGGCGGCTTCTCCAAGGCCCTGCGCACCATCCCGCAGATCCGCAAGATCGCCGACGCCCTGCTGCGCTATGGCGCCAAGGACCCCTGGCTGGTGAATTTCACCAACCCGGTGGGCATAGTCACCGAGGCGCTGGTGCGCTTCCACGATATCAGGGCCGTGGGCATCTGCAACGGCTCGCTTACCATGCACAAGGGCGTCTCCGACCTGCTGGGCGCGCGCATGGAGGACACCGAGATAGATTATGTCGGGCCCAACCATTTCGCCTGGGTGCTCGACGTGCGCCGCAACGGCCGTTCCGTGCTGGGCGCGGCCATAAAAAAGCTGATAGAGAAAGAAGGCCTGCCGACCGCGCTCAATATCACCAAGGTCAAAATGACGCCGGAGATAATGGCGCGCGCGAAAATAATTCCTACCGGCTACCACAAGTATTTCTTCCATGCCGGCGCGGTGGTAGAAGAGGACAAAACCACCCCGTCGCGCGCGGCCAAGGTGGCCGAGATAGAGCGCCGCATCTTCGCGGCCTACCGCTCGCCGTCGGTCTCGGAGATCCCCGAGGCCGTAAAGGAGCGCGGCGGCGCCTTTTACAATGTGGTCGCCTACGACGTTATCGCCTGCCTGCTGGGTTTGCAGAAGAAGCGCGTTACCGTGGCCGTGCCCAATAACGGCACCTATGACGGCTTCGAGAAGGAGCATGTCCTCGAGATGCCCTGTATGATAGATAAGGGCGGCTATAAGCCGGTGAAGACGGCGCAGCTGCCGGTCTTCGCCAAGGGGCTGTCGCAGCGGATAAAGGCCTACGAGGCGCTTACCGCCGAAGCCGCGTGGAAATGCGACTTCGACCTGGCCTACCAGGCGCTGCTGCTGAACCCGCTCACGCCCGACGCTGACGTCACTTTCCGCCTGCTCAAGGCCGTGCTCGCGCAGAACAAAGCCTTCCTGCCGCCCTACAAGGGGGCCCGGTGAAATATTTCCTGGGCGTGGACAGCGGCGGCACCAAGATAGCCGTAGCCCTGCGCACGGAAGCCGGGGCGGTGCGCGTGGCGCGGGTAGCGGGCGCGAACCTGGAGGTAAAGGGCGTAAAAGCAGTTTACGCGCTTATCAAGCAAGGTGTGGATAAGCTGGCCCGCGGCAGAAAGATAGAACTGTACGGCGCCCGCTTCTGCCTTTGCGGCCTGGATTTCCCCCGCGACGCGGAAATGGTGGGACCCTACTTCAAGGAACGCCTGAAGCGAGATTTCGGCTATACCGGGCCCATGAGCTTCGAGAACGACGCCTTCGCGGCGCTGCGCGCCGGCACGGCGCAGCGCCCGGGCTTCATAATTTCCCTCGGCACTGGCTTCACCATAGCCGCCATCGACGCTAAAGGCCGAGAGCGCCTGGTCTGCGATTACCAGGTAAGGAACCTGCTCAACACCATGCTGCTCGGCGTATCGAGCGCGGCCCACGGCCTGCTGCCCGGCAATAAGCCCTCGCGCCTGCTCGGCGAGATAATGCGGCTCGCGCGCTGCAAGACGCCCTATGACCTGCTGGCGCGGCTGTGGGCCTGCGATTTCAGGGAATATGCCAAACCCCTGCCGCAGGAACTTAAATTCAAGTTCGTGCCGAGGTTCTACAAGTATTACGCCAAGGGCGACCCGCTGGCCGTCATGATACTCGGCGAATACGTGGAAAGGATAGCGCGCGCCCTCTCCGCCCTGAAAAAATTCGCCGGCGGCGAAGGCACCGTGGTCTTCTCCGGCAGCTTCTTCACCAAGTACCCCAAAGAAAGCGCTTTCTTCAGGAAGGAAATACTGCGGCAAGCAGGCTTCCGCCGGGCGCGGCAGGTAACTCTGGACAAGGAACCGGTCTACGGGGCCGTACTCCCCTAGCCGGCACGCGCCGTCTTTTCCGAACACCGCCACCCATACAACAAATTTGTTGTATTCCAAAAAAGCGAAAAAACGGCCGGGCTTCCCCTCCGGCCGGGGCGGGCCCGGCGCCGCGCATTATGATAAAATTTACAGATACTGGGTCAGCCGGGGATATGATGCCGAAGATATTAATAGTTGAAGATGATAGATCCGTGCGGGAAATGCTGAAGACCTGCCTGGAAGCGCAGGGCTATATGGTGCTCGCCGCGGAGAACGGCAGGACGGCCATAGATTGGGTCAGGGAAGTCCGCCTGGACCTGGCCATAGTGGACCTCGGCCTGCCGGACATGAACGGGCAGGAAGTCTGCTCGGCCATAAAGGGCGACCCGAAAACCCGCTCCACGCAGATCCTGATCCTCACCGGGGACGTCAGCAACGAAGCCCGGATACGGGGCGACGCGGACCTCTTCCTTACCAAGCCGCTGGCTATCGCCGACCTTAAAAAAGCGGTGGGCGGCCTGTTGGAGAAGGCGCAAAAGAGAAGGCTGCGGCCGAGCGCCCGTATTAACTGATAGCTAAAGTCCTTTTCCGGCAGAACCTCGAGCACCGGGGAGTTTTGTTTTCGGTTTACTTGGGGAGCTGCAGCGAGGCGCTGCGGCCCTTGTCCACGAAGTCTTTGGTGTAGAAAGTGCTCCTGACCACCCTGAAGCCCCACTTCACATAGAGCTTTTTAGTCTTGGCGCGGCCCTCGTCCTTCGCGGGGGCGAAGTCCGCTTCCGTGAATGTGATGGCGGGGTTGCCTATGTTCCAGTTGAGGGGGAACTCGTAGGTCCTGACACCCCTGGACGCGTCGAAAAGGCCGTCGCGCATCAGCTCCACGCTGATCTCTACCCGGCAGCCCCAGTAGTTGGCCGAGCGCTCGGTGTCGAATTTCAGCGTGAACTGTTTCGAGCTTTCGTCGTAGGTGAAGGAGGCCAGGTCCAGGGCCGTAGTGGCGGGCGCTATGAGTTCGCCGCGCAGAGGCTCGGCGGCCCTCTCCAGGACCGGCTCCGGCAGGCCCTCGGCCGCCTCCGCCTTCAGGGCGCTCAGGGAAACCGCGGGACCGCCCGCGCCGTCAAAATCGAAACCGGCCGCCCGGGCTGCCGGGCAGGCCTGCGCCAGCGCCGCCGCCAGTACCGCTGTGAGTATCCTCTTATTGTTCATGCTGTCTCCTTGCTTTAGCCTCAAAATGGTCATCGTCCCTGACGGTGCAATTTTTATGCCAACACCCGGGCCATGTCCGCCAGCGGAGCATCCCCGCGGCGCGGGTGTTCCCTAGGCACTTCATATTTGGGATAATTAAGACCATGAGTACACTTTTCGCGGCACTTAGGACAGAGCGCGGGCGGCACGTGGCCTCGGCCGTTTTCCTGGCGGGCCTGTCGGCCATGTTCCTGTTCTGCGGCTACGAGTTCATCCGCTCTCCGGCCGAATCCCTCTTCATCGAAAAGTTCGGCGCGGCCGCCAAGCCCTACGCCATAGCCTGCGTGCCCTTCATGATGGCCGCCATGATCTACGCCTACGGCCGCCTGCTCTCCGCGGTGGGGGCCAAGAAGGCCATGGCCGTCTCCATGCTGGCCAGCGCGGCCTTCATGACCCTGGCCTGGGCCTTTCTGGACACCGCCGGGCGGTGGCTGGCCTTCCTGCTGCTGGTCTTCAAGGAATCCTACGTCGTCATCATTTCCGAGCAGTACTGGTCCTTCATCAACAGCGTGCTGCGTGACGAGGAGGGCAAGGTCTTCAACGGGCCCGTGGCCGGCCTCGGCGCGCTGGGCTCGCTGACCGGCGGCTGGCTGCTGGCGCGCTACGTGATGGGGATAGGGACGGAAAATTTCATTCTTTTCGCGGCGCTCGTGATCCTGCCAGCCGCGATCCTGTCCTGGCTGAGCTATAACAGCGCCGGCGAGCCCGCGCCCTCGGCCGAGGAGGCGGGGGGCAAGAAGGGCCATCTGCACCTGAGCATCCTGCGCGAGAACCGCACCGTGCTGCTCATCGCCTTCATCATCTTCTCGGCGCAGGTGGTGGCCACCGCCCTGGATTTCCGCTTTACCCAGCTGGTGCAGGAATTCATGCCGCAGAAGGACGCCCGCACCGCCTACCTGGGAAACTTCTGGATGTACGTGAACGTCTTCTCGTTCGCCATGCAGTTCCTCGCCACGCCGCTGCTGCTGCGCTACATCCCGCGCCGCGCCATCCTGACGGCCATTCCGGCGGTGCACATCCTCTCGTGCCTGCTGCTGTTCTTCGCCCCGGCCCTCGGCCTCGCGTCGGCCGCCTTCCTGCTGTTCAAGGGGATGGATTACTCCATCTTCAGGGCCTCCAAGGAGACGCTCTACATACCGTTCTCCTACGACACGCGCTACCGCGCCAAGCAGGTGGCCGAGGCCTTTACTTACCGCTTCGCCAAGGGCCTGACCGCGCTCTGGGTGTCGGGCCTGCAGGCGCTGGGCACGGTGGCCCCGGGCTTCTACCCGGCGCTCGGCGTGATCTTCTCCGGCGCGTGGCTGGCCATGTCCTTTCCGCTGACTGCGGACCGGCGCGAAAAGGCCTGAGCCGTTACGGAAAAAGAAAAAGCCCGGACAGCCGGGCTTTTTTCTTTGGCGCGCGGGAACTAGAAGGTGAGGCCGGCCGAGATGCGGTGCACCGTGCCGAGGTCGCCGAAGGGGGAGAAGGCGTAGTCCAGGCGGTAGTCGGTAAAGCGCACGCCGCCGCCCAGCGAGACGTTGCGCAGGCCGCCCAGGTCGGCCACGGAGCGCGTGTTGGCGCCGGCCCGCAGCGCGAAGTCCAGGTCCGCGTAGACGGGGATCTTCACTTCGGCGCCTACGGCCGCGAAGGGCAGGCCGTCGCGCGCGGCCACCAGGTCGGCGGTCAGGTCGAGATACTCCGACAGCCGGGTCAGCGTGCCGAAGCGCAGGATCAGCGGCAGCGGGGCCTCTTCCTTGTCGTAGCGCAGCGTGCCCATGATGTTCTGCGCCGTCAGGCTCATGCGGAAGCGGTTGTCGAACATGTAGGGCATGTTCAGGCCGATGTCGGCGGAGACCGTGTTGTCGTCGGAAATGATCCGGGATTTGACGAACTTGCCGGTGGCGCCCAGCACGAAGCGCTCCTCCGGCTCCTTGTTGAAGCCGGTGATGTAGCAGGCGAACCCGACGTTGACCGCGGAGTCGTAGGGCGCGAAGTCGCCCAGCACGATGCCGCTGGAGTCGGTGCGGTCTATCTTGCCGTAGTTCATGTACTTGAACGAGACGCCCCACGAGCCCACTTCGCCCGCGGTCTCGGCGTAGGCGAAGTAATCCACGAAGGTGCCGGACAGGTACGGCGCGTGCATCATCACCAGGGAGTTCTTCTTGATGTTGATGAGGCCCGCCGGGTTCCAGTCCAGCGCGAAGGCGTCGTCCGCGAGGGCCGAATAGGCCTCGCCCAGGGCGGCCCCGCGCGCGCCGGCGGCTATCTTGAGGAACTGCCCAGAGGCGGTGCCGGCCGAGCCGGCGTCGAAGCCGGCGGCCGCCGCCGGGCGGGGGCCCGCCAGGGCGGCGAGCAGCAGCGCCGGCAGTAAAGCCGCGCGGCCGAAATTCACGCCCTGTTTCCTCTTCATAAAATTTCCGCGCTCCTCAGCGCTCCAGCGCCACCTTAAAGCTCTTGCTCGCCGTCTTGCCCTTGGTCTGGATGAAAGCTATGTAGACGCCGCTGGCGGCCTTGCGCCCGTCGTCGTTGAGGCCGTCCCAGTGCGCCATGCCGTTGACGTCCGCCTTCAGCGTGCGCACCAGCTCGCCCAGGAAGGTGTAGATCCTGACCTTGGCGAGGGCCGGCAGGTTGGTGAAGTGCATAACGTCCGAGACCGAGTTGGGGCGGTACGGGTTGGGGTAGATCTTGACCCCCGCCAGGCCGGTCTCCGGCTGCGACTGCATGAGCTGGAAGGTTGACAAATGCCAGGTCTGGCCGGAGACGCGGTTGGCGCTCGTGTCGGAGACCGAGGGCAGCGGCACCCAGACGGCGTTGGCCTCGTCGTAGAGCGCTATGACCAGCCGCGAGCGGTCCGTGCCGGGCGGCAGGTCGGAGAGGCGGTAGGGGATGGTCACCGTGATGGCGCTGCGCACCAGCGTCGGCGGGAAATAGTTCAGCGAGATCCCGATCCCGGTGGGGGTCAGGACCGACACCGCCGAGAGCGGCGGCGCGAAGACCGAGACCGGCGCGAGCGTCAAGCGGGTGGAGCTGCCGATGGAGCCCTGCGGCAGCAGCACGGAGATGGTGCCGTAGGAGGTCTCCAGCGTGATCTCGTTGGTGGTCTGGGCGGTGGCGTTCTTCTGCGACGAGGCGAGCGTGCGGGTGGAGCGCTCCACGTCGACCGCCGAGGGATAGGCCGGGGGCGGGGAATACTGGGTCTGCGCTCCGGCCTGGCCGCGGGCCTGCACGCGCACCCAGTAGGTGGTGTCTATCTGCAGGTCGGAGAAGGTGCAGCTCAGCGCGTTGACCAGGCGCGAGGAATTTATCACGGAGTAGTCCGCGCTGGTGGAGGTCTGAACGTAATACCAGGTGTGCGAGGAGTTGCCGTTGGGCTCCCAGCGCATGGAGAAGCCGTCCAGCATCGGGTCGAAGAAGGTCTGGTCCTGGGCCACCAGGTACGGGGTGGTGGGCAGCGTCAGGGTGGAGCCAAGGTCCGTGGCCGGGTCGGTGGGGACGCCGGTCAGGTTCAGCGCGGAGACCCGCAGGTAGTAGCTGGCGTCGGAGACCAGGCCCGTGAAAGAGGCGGACATGCCGAGCGTCGTGGAAGAATGCACGGTGCCGGTCATGTCGGAGCTTGAGGAAATGTAGGCCGTGTACCAGGTCACCAGCGGGATGTTGCCGCCGGTACCCCAGTTGGCGGTAAGCCCGTAGTTGGTCACCCCGGTGGCGGCGAGGGCGGCCGGCGGATAGGCGGCCGTGGCCATGGCCGCGAAGGTCACAGCCGGGATGGCGCGGTTGAGCCTGTTTATGGCGGTGACGCGGGTGTAGTAGGTGGTATTGGGCCCGAGCCCCGAGAAGGTGGCGGACGACAGCACCGTGATGGAGGAGGCCAGGATAGGAGAGAAATCCGAATTGTCGTCGAGCTCCACCAGGTAGCGGGTATCGGCCGGGTTGGAGTTGAACAGCCACCTCGGGGTCATGGAGTTGGGGGTCAGGTTGAAGGCCTGCGGCACGGGGGGCCTGCACAGGGTGGCGGTGGACAGCGCCGGGGCGTAGCTGACGTAGCCTTCGGAGTTGAACGCGCCCGCCCTGAAGTAGTAGCTGGTGTTGGACGCCAGGCCGGTCAGCGTCAGGGTGCTCTGGCCGATGTCGGTGGTGCCAGAGGAGAACAGCACCGGGGAAAAGGAGGGGTTGGCGGCGGCTTCCAGGAGGTAGCGCTCCGCGGAGTCGGCCTGGGTGGCGCCGCTCAGCTTGTCCCAGGAGACGGCGACGCTGGACTGGTAGACGCCCGGCGCGGCCAGGCCGGTGAGCGCTTTGGGCAGGGTCTGCCGGTATAGCGGCAAGGCTTCCGAGTAGATAGTGGTCCCGTTGTAGAGCGCGCCGGCGCGGAAGTAGTAAAGGGTGTTCTCGTCGAGCCCCTCTATGACCAGCCCGGTGAGGGCCGGGTTCGCGGTAGAGGCTTCGGCGGCTATCGAGCCGAAGAAGCGGTGTACCGAGGCCTGCGCCACGTGCCGCTGCGCCGCGGAGTTGGGCGCGTAGCTCAGCGCCGCGCTGGAACTCCAGACCGAGTCCAGCGTCACTCCGGACAGCGGGAGCGGGAAGCCGGTCCTGGTGGAGGACAGCAGTGTATAGTTGGGCGTGTTCTGCCAGTTCAGCGTGCCGAGGCGCAGGTAATAGGTGGTGTTGGCGGCCAGCCCGGAGAGGGCGAGTGACCGCAGCGTGTCCTCAACGGAGTAAGTGACGGAGGAGAGCACCGTCCCGCCGCCGCCGAAGGGGGCCGTGGAGGCCTCCAGACGGTAGCCTTCACAGGCGAAGTGCTGCGGGGCGGTCTGGAGCGGGAAAAAATCTATGACGATCTCGTGCGGGTAGGCGTGCGGCCAGGTCAGGTCGGCGGAGATCGGCAGCGCCAGCGTCACCGAAGAGAGCCGGGAGCTGTAGTTGGGCGCGTAGGCGGTGTTCAGCGAGGCGGTCCGGAAGTAGTAGGTGGTGTTGGGATAGAGCGTCGTGATGGTCAGGGTGCTCAGGCCGGCGATATAAGAGGCGGAGGATTCTATCACGCCGCCGGCGAAGTCGCTGGTGGAGGCCTCCAGGCGGTAGCCCATGGCGTCGGCCGGAGCCAGCGCCGTCCAGCCCAGCCTGGCCGAGCCGTCGCCTACAGCCAGGCGCGTCAGGCCCAGCGGGCGTGCGCCCAGCGTGGTGAAGGAACGGACCTCCAGCATGTTCGCCAGGCCGGGGTGGTTGAGGGTGCCAGCCTGGTAATAGTAGGTGGTATTGCGCAGAAGGCCGGCCAGGTCGCGCGAGCTGACGGCCGGGTCGGCGGTGCTCCAGGTCACCGTCGGGATCATGGAGGTGTTCGGCGAGTAGTTCAACCTGTAGCCCTGCGACCGCAGCGCCTGCACCCCGGCGTCGTTCAGCGCGTTCCACGAGACCGCCGCGGTGGTCTCGTGGACGGTGTGGCCGACGCCGGTGAGGCGCATGGCCAGCGTGGAGGTGGAAATGACCCCGGTATAGGGAGTGACGGCGCCGGTTAGGCCGCGCGCCCGTACCTTGAAGTAGTAGGTGGTGTTGGCGTTGAGGCCGCCGGCCATCACCGGCGGGTAGCCGCCCGCCACGGTGGTGGAGGCCGTGAAGCCGGCGTTGTCGGCGTAGAGCAGCTCGTAGCTGGTGTGTTCCGGGTTGCCGCCGGTGTTCCAGCCTATGGTGATGGCCGCGGTGTAGGAGGAGTCGGCGGTGAAGTAGGTCGAGAGTGAATAGATGCCGGCGGGTGTCGCTGCCAGGGTAATGGTGCTCAGCACGGAAGAATACTGTCCGAGGTCGCCGGCGGATTTGACCTTGAAATAGTAGGTGGTGTCGGGAGCGACGCCGGGGAAACTGTGGGGCGAAGCGGCCGCGGGGCCGCTGGCCGTGGTGACGGTAAAAGTGGGGGTCGTGGAAAGGGCCGCGATGAATGGCGCGGTGCCGCCGGTCCAGGAGACGTTCACGCTGCCGGTGCTGACGGAGGCTATGGCCGGGGTCGGGGCGGCCGCGCGCGCGGGAACGCCGGCCGCCAGAAGGCAGGCGGCGGCGAGAAGCGTTTTGGCCCTAGGGAACATGATAATAGTTTAACAGAGCGCAGTATAAAATCAATGACTAATATGTTACAGAAAAATCCGGGGGCCGCCCCGGCAATTTGCGTGGTGCGCGGTTTCTATTATATTATAAATTGGATTTCAAAAGAGCGTCCTCCCGGAGTTTAACTGCATGCGGTTCCTGTCATTCAAAGCGGTCGTCCTGTGCGCCCTCGCGGCGGCCGCCGCGTGCGTTCCCTGCGTCCCCGCGGCCGCCCAGCCGGCGCAGGCCCTGCCGGCCTTCGCGGCGGCCGCCGGAACCCCGCTGCTTTCGCAGGCCGCCGCCACCGGCACGGTGGTGGGCCAGGGCGGCAATTACGCCGTGCCGCTGGCCGACGGGCGCACCCTCTGGCTGCTCAATAATATCTGGGCCGGCGAGCTGCGCCCGGGCGGCCAGGCCGCCGTCTGGGGCATAGTGGACGGCGGCGCGGCCCTGGTTTCCAGCACCTCCCCCTACGCCCAGGCCGGTGACCTGGCCTACGTTTCCGACGAGAACCGCTGGCCGCTGCCGCTGCTTTCCGGGGACCTGAAGGAATACAGCCAGGTGCGCAAGTTCTGGCCCCGCTCGTTTTTCTGCGGCGCCGGCAAGTGCCAGGTCTTTTACTCCATAATGAACAATTACGGCCCGGAGCCCTACGACTACTTCCGCGTAGGGCAGGGGGTGGCGACAGCCGCCGATCCCGGCGGGCCTTACGAGAAAGCCCGCAGGGACGGGCGCTACTCCCTCTGGAACGACATAGAGCCCGCTTTCGGCTCGGCGCTGCTGCCCGACGAGGACGGCTGGGTCTACGTCTATGGCCGCGTCATGAACGCCCCCGGGGAATACGCCGCCCGGCTGGCCCGCGTGAAGCCCGACGGCCTGGCCGACCGTGAAAAATACGACTATTACTCTCTCTCCGAGTCTACCGTGGCCTGGACTTCCGACATCTCCGAGGCCGCGGACGTGCTGCCGGGCATGCCCGAGGAATTTTCGGTTTCCTACAACGACCATCTGAAGGCCTACCTGGCCGTCTACTCCGACCCCGAAGGCGGCCGCGCCCTGGCGCGGCTGGCCCGCTATCCCTGGGGCCCCTGGGGCGAGCCCGCCCAACTGCTGCCCTGCGCCAAAGAGGATTACTGCTACGGGGCCAAGGAGCAGCCCGGCTTCGCCGCGGAGGGCGGCAAAAAGATCTTCGTAACGCTGGAAAAGAAGAACTCGCCGTACCTGTACGAAATTATTTTCGAGTGAGGGAAACATGGCCGACTATAATATACTCGTGATCAACCCGGGCTCCACCTCCGACGAGGTGAGCTACTTCCGCGGCGAGAAAGAGGTCTTCCATAAGACCGTCCGCTACAGCCCCGAGGACCTGAAGCCCTATGAGCGCGAGAAGATAACGGCGCAGTTCGACCTGCGCAAGAAGATGGCGCTGGAGGCGCTCAAGGAACACGGCGTGGACGTAAAGGAACTGCACGCCGTCATCGGCCGCGGCGGCCTGGTAAAGCCCATAGAGGGCGGCGTCTACGCGGTGGACGAAGCGCTGCTCGCGGACCTGAAGGAAGGCGTGCTGGGCGACCATTCCTCCAACCTCGGCGGCATCATAGCCCACGACATCGCCGGAGCCAACGGCATCAAGGCCTTCATCGCCGACCCCGTGGTGGTCGACGAAATGCTCCCGCTCGCGCGCTACTCCGGCATGCCGGAGAACCCGCGGATATCGATTTTTCACGCGCTCAACCAGAAGCGCTGCGGCCGCCACGCCGCGCGGCAGCTGGGCAAGCCTTACGAGGAATGCCGGCTGATCGTAATGCACGGCGGCGGCGGCGTCTCCGTGGGCGCGCACCTGGGCGGCCGCGTGATAGACGTCAACAACGCGCTCAACGGCGACGGGCCTTTCACGCCGCAGCGCTCCGGCGGCGTGCCCGCCGGCGGCTTGGTCAATATGTGCTTCAGCGGCAAGTATACCAAGCAGGACATGATGCTCAAGCTCAAGGGCCAGGGCGGCCTGGTGGCCTATACCGGCACTTCCGACTGCGTGGCGCTGGAGAAATACATCCTCACAGGCGAGATCAAGCCCGGCAGCGGCATAGACCCTGACAAGATGACCCGCGACGAGGCCCGCGAGGCGGTGCACGCCATGGGCTACCAGATCTGCAAGGAGATAGGCGCGCTGGCGGCCGTGCTGGAGGGCAAGGTGGACGCCATAGTGCTCACCGGCGGCCTCGCCTACGACAAGGTGCTCGTGCCCGAGATCAAGCGCCGCGTGGGCTGGATAGCGCAGATCCTCTCCTACCCGGGCGGCGACGAGATGACGGCGCTGCGCACCGCGGCCGAGACCGCGCTCAGGCACCCGAACCAGATAAAGAAATACTGATTTTGTTTCAACTTAACTTACTCCGGAGGAAAACATGAACTTCAAGAACTTTGACGAACTTTTGGGCATGGTAAAGGGCAAGACCAACCGCATAGTGGTGCCCGGCGCCAACAACGACGAAGTGCTGACCGCCTGCAAGATGGGCGTGGAGCACAAGATCATCTCGGGCGGCATATTGATCGGCCCCAAGGCCCAGGTGGAGGAAATGGCCAAGAAAGTCGGCCTGAACCTCGGCCTCTTCGAGATCGTCGACAAGTCCGACTACGCCGAGATGTGCAACATGGCCATCGAGCTGGTCAAGGCCGGCAAGGGCGACTTCCTGGTGAAGGGCCTGGTGGACACCAAGTTCTACATGAAGGCCATCCTCCGCAAGGACATCGGCGCCGTGGCCGAGGGCACCGTGCTTTCACACTTCGTGCTGTTCGAACAGGCCAACTACCACAAGCTTTTCGCCGTCACCGACGCGGCCATCATGATAGCCCCGACGCTGGACCAGAAGGCCATGATCGTCAACAACGCCGTGGACATGATGCGCATGCTGGGCGTGGAGAAGCCCAACGTGGCCGTGGTCTGCCCGGTGGAGAAGGTCAACGAGAAGATCCCCAGCACCCTGGACGCCGCCGAACTGGTGAAGCGCAACCAGGAAGGCAAGATCAAGAACTGCGTGGTGGAAGGCCCCTACGACATCTACATCTCCTTCTCCAAAGAACTGGCCGCCGAGAAGGGCATCAAGGGCGTGGTGCCGGGCGAGACCGACATCGCGCTGTTCCCGGACCTGGATAGCGCGAACCCGGTCTACAAGTGCCTGTCGTTCTTCGGCGCGGGCATGAAGTCGGCCACGCTGCTGGCCGGCTCCAACATCCCCGTCATCCTCCCGTCCCGCACGGACACGCCGATGACCAAACTGCATTCGATAGCCCTGGCTTGTTACCTCAAGGACAAAGCCGGCGTGCTGACCAAATAAGGAGACTGAACTATGGCATGGGATTTTTTAAAGAAGATCGTAGGCGGTAAGGAAGGCGGGCAGGGCGCCCCCGCGGCGGCCCCGGCGCCGGCGCCCGGCGCGGCCAAGCCGCCGGAGTTCCCGAAGCCGCCCAAGGCCCCGGCCGTTCCCGCGGCGGCCAAGGCCCCGGCGGCCAAGCCCGCGGCCCCGGCCAAAGAGAAACCGCACGCCGAGAAGACCGACGACGAACTGGCGGCGGAACTGGATAAGATGTCCCCGCAGATACTGGCGCAGGCCAAGGACCCGCAGATGCGTGCGCTGATCATCGGCATCTACCGCAAGATGCTGGTGGCCGGCGTGGACGTCAGCGACGATAAGGCCGTCAAGAAGTGGATGCAGCGGCACCCCGAGGTGATGAACGGCGGCGAGACCGTGAAGGTGGAGACCGTGCGCCGCGAGGAGCCGAAGGTCGGCCGCAACGACGCCTGCCCCTGCGGCTCCGGCAAGAAATACAAGAAGTGCCACGGTGCCGGAAAATAGCCAGCCGGGGACGTTGTTGAGTTGTTGACTTTTTCCGTGTCTGACCGGCTTTTCCTGTTGCTTAGCAGCTAAAAAGTCAACAACTCAACAACGTCCCCACCCCAAATAAAAAACCCCGGTTCGCGCCGGGGTTTTTTATTTGCTGTTAAGACTTTAGTTGAAGGTCATCGTCGAGCCGTCGACGGGCTCCAGCGGGGGGATGGCCAGCGTGCGCGCCCTGTTCTGCTCGCTCAGGTCGCGGAAGCCGCCCAGGCCGGTAACGTCGTAGGTCCACATGCCGCCGTTGGTGGAGAAGGGGGTGGAGACTATGTAGTTCAGGTCGGCCTGCAGGTGCGCCACCGGGGCGTCCGCCGTGCCCACGTTCATCGGGTCGGACATGCGCACGTTCAGCGAGAACTTCCAACCCCACTTTATGTTCATGGTCAGCGGGCGCACCGTGAAGTTGGTGATGTAGTGGCCCTTGATCGCGTCGTTGCGCTGGGCCAGGGTGGAGATCGGGTCGGTGCCGGCGCGCATGGCCACCAGGTTCTGGCCGTTGTAGTAGAAGGAGACCGCGTACTTTATCTTGATCACGTCCACCTGCATCAGGTTGGTGACGGTGTAGGTGTAGACCACTTCCTTCTTCTTCCAGCCGCTGAAGTTGGCCCAGTTGAAGGAGAAGCCCGGGATGGCGCTGGCGTAGGAGCTGGAGAGGTTGGCGTCCGGCTTGCCGCTGTTGATGACGTTCCAGGCCTGCACGCCGCCGTTCACTATGGCGCCGGCGGCTACGACCTTGGTGTCGGGGATGGTGTTGCGCAGCGGCACGGGGAAAACGTCTTTGTCCGTCAGGTCGGTGACGGTCTCTTCGGAGGTCACGGTGACGGCCGAGGTCTTGTAGTAATCCTCGTCCTGTCCGGCGAAAGCGGGCGAGTAAGAAACGCAGAGGGCGGCTACGGCCAGTAGAAGTTTTTTCATTGTGTTGTCTCCTTGTCCCTTCATGTATATAGTTTAGCCCATGGCCGCCAAAGCACAAGGGGCGGGGGGCCCAGGCCGGGTATAGGCCTTCAGTCCCAATTTATGGCCGGCGTTTCCAGGGCCGGCTCTTCGTTCCTGACCGGGGGCAGCTGCAGGGTGCCGGCGATGGAGGTCTGCAAATTTCCCAGCCCGTCCACGCTCATGGTCTCCATGCCTATCTTGGGCTCGTCGCTGAACGGCTTGGCGAACAGCCACTTAAGGTCCGTTTCCAGCAGGGCCACCGGCTCCTCGGCCGTCCCTATGTTCATCGGGTTGGACATCAGCACGCTAAGGGAGACCTTCCAGCCCCACTTCATCTTTATCTCAACCGGCTTGACCACGAAATTGGCGATGTAATGCCCGCGCTTGAGCGGGCTGGTGCCGGGGGTGGCCAGGGAGCCGTGGAAGAAGGAGGCCTCGTAGACGATGTTCACCGCGTCGTCGCCCTGTATGAAATTGCCCATGGTGAAGCGGTAGCGCCGGGTGACCTTTTTCCAGTCGGACATGTCGTTCCAGTTGAACTGGAAGCCGGGGATGGCGCTGGCGTAGGCCGAGGCCAGGTCGGCGGAGGGGCGGCCGTTGACTATGACGTTCCAGACCTTGAAGCCGGCCATGACTATGAGGACGGGCGCTATGGCTATCCGGTCGTCTCCGGCGGGTCCTGGAAAAAGCTCGGCTGCCTCGGCCCGGGTGAGCGGGACGGAGGTTTCGCTTAAAAGAACGGTCTTTTGGTCGTATTCCGGTTCGCCGGCCCAGGCGGCCGGGGCGGCCAGGGAGAGCGAGAGCAGGGCGAGGAAGATCTTTTTGAAGTCCATTTTCATCCTTGTTACCAGGTGCGCACGGGACCCACGTCCACGTGCACGAAGCCGTCGGAAGGGTAGTAGCCCACGCCGCCGGCCCGCAGCGCCCGGGCCGCGTCGCGCAGGGCGGAGGTGCGCACGCCGTCTATCTTGATGTCGGCGGCCCAGCCGCGCATGTGCAGGCTCTGCTTGGCCACGCCGCCGGAGGCGTCGGCCAGCGCGCCGTTCAATTCGGGGCTGCGGTAGCCGCAGATCACGGTGACGGTGCGGTTACCCAGGCGGTCCTGCAGCGCGTCTATTATCTCTATAAGCTTGGCGGGCACTTCGGTCTCCCGGCCGGTCAGGCGGCAGCGGAACAGGCGGCGGATCTGGGCCAGGGCCTGGGGGAGATAATTTCCGCGCGCGTCGCGGTAGCGGACCTGCAGGGTCTCCCGGTGCCACTGGTGGTAGAGGGTCACCGTGCCGTCGCCGCCCAGGTTCTCGCCGTCGGGGGCCTGCTGCAGGCCCTTCTCGGAGTTCTCGAGGGGCGTCTCGCGGTCGGCTATATAGGAAGCGGCCTCGGTCTCGTCCATGACCGAGAGCTCGGCGGCGGGCGCGGGCAGCGCCAGCAGCTGGGCGGAGGGCTGTATGTCCCCGGCGGAGATCATGTGGAGGCCGAAATCGGCGGCGAAAGCGGAGGACGCCGTTATCAGCGCCGCTATCGTCAGTATGGTCTTGCCGGGTTTCATAATGGTCCTCTGCTATAGTTTAGCTGAACCACGCGGTTCAGCAAGCGCCGCAAGTCCCAGGCCGGCGCGGGGAAATGGGCCCGCAAAATAGGACCGGTGGGCCCTTGACAAAAGTCAGCCCGGCCTTTATCCTATTTGGGTCGCCGGATATAGTGTATCCTTAACCTTTATATGAGGAAGATGCTCTCCGCTTTTTTCTGCATTTCCCTGCTCGCCGCGGCCCCCCTGCGCGCCGAGGACGCCGGCCTGGCCGGCGCGCCGCCCCCTTCTACCGACTCCGCGCCCGTTGAGCAGGTCCCAGCGCCCGGCGGCCCGGCCCAGGGCGGCAGCGACCTGGATGTTTTCCGCCTGAATACCGCCGACAACCCGCTGGACTCCGTGGGCGCCCTGCTGCGCCTGCTGCCGCCCAAGACCAAACCGCAGATAGAGGAATTCAAGGCCGAGCATTCTTACAGGCTCTCCGAGCTGATGTTCTCCCTGCATAAAGCTTACAAGGATAACCAGCTCAGCCGCGAAGAATACCTGGAAGTGACGCTCAGCCTGGCCCCGTTCCAGCTGCGCACCATACAGGGCCGGACTACCGGCCCCGGCTCTACGGCCCCCGGCGGCGGGCACCGGCGCGACCTGGTGGATACTCTTACCGACGTCCGCGTGGCGGCCGCCTCCGGCGACTCCCAAAAGGCCGAAGAGACGCTCCGCGCGGCGGTGAAGGAATACCCGCAGAACCCGGGCGTGCACACCACGGCCGCTTCCTATTACAACGAGGCCCGCGACTACAAGGCGGCCGAGCGGGCCGCCACCACCGCCCTGGGGCTTAACGATACCGACCCGGACGCCTACAAGGCCAGGGCGCTGGCCCGCGCCTCGCTGGACGACCGCAAAGGCGCCATAGAGGACATCAAGAAGGCGATGTCGGCGGACCCGCAGGACGAATCCGCGCGCGTGCTGTCGGCCCTGCTGGAAAGCCGCAAGGCCGTGCCTACGCTGCGCTCCATCTCTTCCGTGGACGAAATGCGCCGGGCGCTGGGCGACAGCGGCGACGCCCCCGACGCCGTGAAGGGCTCCCGCGGGAGCGCGCTGGGCTCCCTGGCCGGGGCCGGCGGAACTGAGGCCGCCGCGGCCCCGGACTTCGCGCGCTCCAAGGCCTATCTTAAGACAGCCGTGGCCAAGAACCGCCTGGGCGACTACGCTGGCGCCGCGCGCTACGCCGGACTGGCCATAGAGAAAGACCCCGGCAACTTCGAGGCCTATCTCGAACGGGCCAACGCCAACAATTTTCTGGGCCTCTACGACGAGGCCGTGCGCGACGCCGGCCACGTGATAGAGCGCGACCCCGGCAACCTGCAGGCCTTCAATATGCGCGCCTGGTCGCTGAACCGCAAGGGCAAGTCCGACGCCGCCGCCGCCGACGCCAGCCGCGCCATAGGCATCAACCCCGGGTTCGCCGACGCGTGGTTCAACCGCGCGCTGGCCTACGAGAAGCAGGGCGACTACAAGCGCATGCTGGAGGATTTCAGGCAGGCGGCCGCGCTTTCCGGAGCGTATTCCCGCCGCTACCAGGACGCCGTGTCGCAGTACGGGCCGCGCGTGCCGGGCTTCAGCCCGGCCGGGCAGTTCAAGGCCGCCGGGGCCGCCGAACCCGGCTCCGCTCCGGCCAAAGACGGCGCCCCGATGAAGCGCTTCCTGACGCTCTTGTTCTTCACCCTGACCGGCGGCGCGCTGGTGGCGGCCGGGCTGGTGCACATCATGACTTCCCGGACGCCGGGCCCGCAGGCCGCGCGCGCCACGCACCCCGACGTGCTCTCTCCCTCGGTCTTCTACGAGGGCGTGGCCACCGGCAAGTACAAGATAGAACGGAAGCTCGGCGAGGGCGCCATGGGCGTGGTCTACGAGGCCACCGACCAGTCCCTCGGGCGCAAGGTGGCCATCAAGAAGATGGGCGACGAGATCAAGGTCAACGAGCGCGAGAAGCAGCGCTTCCTGGAGGAGGCGCGCACCGTGGCGCTGCTGCACCACCCCGGCGTCATAGAGATCTACACCATCTTCGAAGAGGAAGACAATATTTACCTGGTCTTCGAGCATGTGGACGGCCAAACGCTGGACAAGGTGCTGGACAAAGAAGCCCGCATCCCCTTCGACCGCGCGCGCCGCATGTTCAGCGAGGCCGCCGGCGCGCTGGTCTACGCGCACTCCAAGAACGTGGTGCACCGCGACCTGAAACTGGCCAACATCATGCTCTCGTCGGATGGCGGCGTAAAAGTGATGGACTTCGGCCTGGCCTACCGGGCCCGCGAGACCATGGCCCGCATGTCCGGCGGCGAGGTGGTAGGCTCGCCCGCCTACATGGCGCCGGAGCAGGAGCTGGGCGCCTCCTCGGTGCAGTCGGACATCTACTCGCTGGGCGTCTGCCTCTACGAGGCGGTCAGCGGCGTGCTGCCCTTCCAGGGCCCCGATTTCCACTACCAGAAGACGCACCGCAAGTACCAGAAGCTCACCGACACCGTCCCCGGCCTCCCGGCCGAGGTGGACGCCATCGTGGAGCGCTGCCTGGAGCCCGACCCCGAGAAGCGCTACACCAGCGCCGAAGACCTCCGCCGCGACCTCGACGCCCTGGCCTAGTTCCAATTCCTTCACAACTAAAAGCACCGGCCCCCCCGGTGCTTTTGTTTTTATTGCTGAAGTTCGGCGGCCTACCGCAGGGGCAGGACCGCAAAACGCGTTCGCGCACACCGTGCGCTCACTCGGCACTCGCCCTCCGCGCTACGCAAGCGTCGGGCTCGCGACGGTTTTGCTTGTCCTACCCCTGCGGT